>Ga0315900_10009407_pt1 | contig 12397 bp, 13 predicted proteins | sample LakEriMetagenome_FD_203521 | JGI IMG/M metagenome (GOLD analysis project Ga0315900, IMG submission 203521) | Freshwater fungal communities from buoy surface, Lake Erie, Ohio, United States - Buoy 12 MA114 | ecosystem: Environmental > Aquatic > Freshwater > Lake > Lake biofilm | place: USA: Lake...
GGAGCGTGGGGCCGGTCCGGGTCACTTCGGGGGGTTGAGGTCGATGCGGAGAGTGAGGACGCCGTCCTCGAGCGTGGCGACGGCATCGCCGATGATGGCGAAGTCACGGAAGTCGGCCTCGGCCTGGGCGATGAAGAGCTGGCGCTCCTCGCCCGCGACCGGCGGCAGCGGGCGCTTGCGCACCGCGGCGGCCCGGTCCCGGAAACGGGCGATCATCTCGTTGGGGTCGAACGCTGCCATTGCTTTCTCCTCAGTTGTCCTGCTTGTTCTCGTTCTGCTGCTGGCTGAGCAGCGGGTCTATCACCGGCGGCACGTAGGGCCTCCCGGCCTCCTCCTCCGGCGCCTGTGCCTCCTCGACCACGTCGACGGCGTCGTCGCGGTGGTCGAACCTGTCGCGGAACGGCCGGCGCTGCTGCGCGGGCTCGTGGTCGAGCACCGCGGGTGCCTCCACGTGGTCGATCCTCTCCGCGCCGTCGGGCCTCGCGGCGTTCAGGATCCCGATGCGCCCCTCCTCGTCGGCCCGGGCGAACCTGCGGTCCCCCATGACCTCGAGCGGGGCGAGAACCTCCGGGTCCTCGCCGGCCGACCGCCAGAACCGTAGCGTCACCACGAAAAGCACGATGCCCGTGACGATCATGGCGAGCGAGAGTGCGTTCACGCGCATGTCGGAGGCAACCAGTGCGATCGGGGACATCACGCCTATTCTCTCACGCGGGCGTTCCCGGGGACCGACAAGGGGTGACATGGCGAACTTCATCACGTCGGCGCTCTTCGTCGCAGTGCTCTCGGCCCTCGTGTGGTGGGGACGTCGCCACGAGCCACATTGGGTGGACCGCGACGGCTCGCGTTTCATCGCCCGGGCCCGCGTGCTGGACGCACGCGGCGGGCGGCCCGGCAGATGGGCACCGGTCAGGGGCGGCGTGGGCCGGGACTCACTGGTCCTCCAGCCCGGGTTCACAGGTTCGCGCGCCGTGGCGGGCGTCTACACGGTGGAGGCAAAGGTCGCCGACGACCACCATGGCCACGCGGTCTACTCCCTGCGCGGGGGGAAGATGGTCGCGCTGCGCATCCCCGTGGGCAGCCCGCTCGTGGCGCGGCTCGACGCGATGGTCCCCCACTGAACCCCGCGCGGGCTCAGTCCAGCCCGGAGAGGAACGCCGCCAGCTCGCCGCCCACCTGCTGTGTCGCGATGAGGAAGCCGTCGTGGCCCTCGTCGCTGTCGATCTCCACGTACCTGTTCCGCGGGTCGCCGTTCGTGATGTGCGCGTGGATCGTCTCCTGCTGGTACGCGGGGTAGAGGATGTCGCTGCTGATGCCGATCGTCAGCGACGGGGCGGTGATGCGCGACATGGCGCGCGCCACGCCGCCGCGCCCGCGGCCGACATCGTGGAGGTCCATCGCCTTGCCGATGTAGAGGTAGCTGTTCGCGTCGAACCTGCGGACGAGACGGTCCCCGTGGTGGTCGAGGTATCCCTCCACCTCGAACTTCGAGAGCAGGTCCAGCCCGTCGTCATGGAAGTTCTTGTTCGCGAGCCGCCGCCCGAACCTCTCGCTGAACTTGTTGTCCGTGCGGAACGTGACCTGGGCGATCATCCGCGCCACCGCGAGGCCGTGCCACGGCCCCTCGTCGTCCGCGGCCCCGTAGTAGTCGCCATCGTTCCACTTCGGGTCCATGAGCAGGGCGCGCCGTCCAATGGATCCCCACGCGATCTGCTGGGCGCTCGCCTCGGCGCACGTCGCGATCGGCACCACGGCACCGACCCGCTGGGGGAACATGATCGCCCACTCGAGCACCTGCATGCCGCCCATCGAACCGCCGACCACCGCGTGCCAGCGGGAGATGCCGAGCGAGTCGGCGAGCAGCGCCTGCGCCCGCACCATGTCGCGGATCGTGACCACCGGGAACCTCAGCGCGTACGGCCTGCCGTCCGACGGGTCGGGGGACGCCGGGCCCGTGGTGCCCTGGCAGCCGCCGAGCACGTTCGCGCACACCACGAAGTACCGGTCAGTGTCGATCGGCTTGCCCGGGCCGATGAGCCCCTCCCACCAGCCGGGGGTGGGGTGGCCGGGACCTGCGGGACCCGCGGCATGACTGTCCCCGGTCCATGCGTGGCACACGAGCACCGCATTGGAGGCGGCGCCGTCGAGCGTGCCCCACGTCTCGTAGGCCGTGGTGACATCGGTGAGCTGGCCCCCGCCCTCGAGGGTGAACGGCCTTGTCGTGGCGAAGTGATGGAACCGGCGGTTCCCCGCCGGCTGGTCCGGCGTCCATGCACCGGAGGCCGGGATGGGCGCGTTGCCGTGCTGGGTCTGTGCCATCGCCGTGTCTCCTTCCGTGCGGGCGCGTTTGCGTGTGGTCGTTGCACCGGGAGAGCACGCCCCTGTTGCCCCGCTGGCTGCGGGACCACATCCCCCGCTCTCGCGGGAAGGCACCGTGCGGCGTGAACCCCGGTTGCCGGACCTGTCGGTCTCTCTTAATGCTCCGTGAAGACTAGCGGTCGGTCGACTCGTTGGCGAGGTGTTTCGGCAGGCCCACGAGGTCCGTGAACTCGTCGAAGCCGGCCATGTCCCCCAGGCCGTCCCGCATGGTCCCGAGCGCCCGCAGCCGGGCGTACGCGTCCCCCAGCGCCTTCGTCATGGCGAGGAGGCCGGACAGGGGCGACACGATGAGCGAGAAGCCGAGCTCCCCCAGTTCCACGGGCGTGAGGAGGGGCGTCTTGCCCTTCTCAACCATGTTGGCGACCAGGCGGACGCCCGGCAGCGCGGCGGCGATCGCCTCCATCTCGGCCACGGACTGCGGGGCCTCCACGAACACGGCGTCGACGCCGAGATCTGCCGCCATCTTCCCGCGGGTGATGGCCTCGTCCAGCGACACCACGGCGCGCGCGTCGGTGCGGGCGGTGACGTGGAGGTCGCTGCGCGCGCGCAGGGCGGTGCGCAGCTTCGAGAGCCACTCGTCGCGCTCGACAACGCGCTTGCCCTCCATGTGGCCGCACTTCTTCGGCCACTCCTGGTCCTCCAGGAACATCCCCGCCGCGCCGGCCTGCTCCCACAGCTCCACCGTGCGCGCCACCGATGACGTGCCGCCGTAGCCGGTGTCGGCGTCCACGACCACCTCCAGCCCCGGCACCGCGCGGCACACGCGGCGGGCGGCGTCAGCCATCTCTGCCTGACCGATGATGCCGATGTCCGGTTCGCCCAGGTGCGTGCCACTCAGGGCGAAGCCGGAGAGGAAGACTGTGCTGAAACCGGCACGTTCGGCGAGGAGCGCGGACAGCGGGTCCCACACCCCGGGCATCAGCACGGGGCCGGACGCTGTGATGCGGCTTCGCAGCGACTCCGCTCTGCTCACTTCACCCCGAGGGTGTCCATGGAGTGCTGCTTCAGCCGCTTGTAGTCCACCTTGCCGTTCGGTGCGCGCCCGATGGTGTCCACGATGACGAGGTTGCGCGGCGCCTTGTAGGCCGCAAGGCGCGACTTCACGTGGGCCGACAGCTCCTCCAGCGTGGGTGACGAACCGGGCTCCGGCTCGACCACGGCACAGATCGTCTCGCCGAAGCGGGCGTCGGGGATTCCCACGGCCACCGCGTCGCGGACACCGGCATGCGTCTTCAGGCACTCCTCGACCTCCTCGGGGAAGACCTTCTCGCCGCCGGTGTTGATGCAGACCGAGCCGCGGCCGAGCAGCGTCAGCGTGCCGTCCTCGTTCACCTCGGCCCAGTCGCCGGGCACCGTCCAGCGGCGCCCCTCGAAGATGCGGAACGTCTCGGCGGTCTTCTTCTCGTCCTTGTAGTAGCCGAGCGGGATCGCGCCGCCGACGGCCACCAGGCCGCGCTCGCCGCTGCCGGGCTGGACGCGCGTTCCGTCCTCCTTGAAGACCACACAGTTCGGGCCGAGCTGGAACTTGGCGGTCGTGGGCGCGGCGCCCTTCACTGCGACCGAGGCACCCATGCCCACGGCCTCGGACGAGCCGAAGCTGTCGGTGATGGCCATCTGCGGGATGTGCTCGAGCAGCCCGTTCTTGTTCTCCTGGCTCCACATGACGCCCGACGACCCCATCTGGCCGACGCTCGAAAGGTCCCACCGGCCCGGGTTGGCGTCGAGCGCCTCCAGGATCGGCCCGGCGAAAGCCTGGCCGACGATCACGATCGTGTTCACCTTCTCCCGCTCCACGATGTCGAGAAGTTCGACGGCACTGAACGAACGGTTCGGGTTTGTCACGATGCAACCCGCGGTCGCCAGCGCGATGAACGAGGAGAAGAGTCCCGTGCCGTGCATGAGCGGGCAGGCCACGTACGCGCGGAGGCACGGCCACTCCGGGTTGACGCGGTCCACGAGAGCCTGCACCGACTCGCCCGGCGGCACGCCGTACAGGGCGTTCGCACCGAATCCGAGGACCGCGAACAGGTCCTCCTGGCGCCACATCACGCCCTTGGGCATGCCGGTCGTCCCGCCGGTGTACAGGAACAGCAGGTCGTCGCCGGAGCGCTCGGCCACCGGCACCACGGGTGCCTTTTTCCCCGCCACGACCGCGTTGTAGTCGAGTGCCCACGCCGGCACCACGGAGTTCTCCGCGTCGGGGACCATGTACCAGCGCTTCACGAGCGGCAGGCGGCCGCGGACCTGGTCGATCAGGCCGGCGAACGCGCCGTGGAAGATGACGGCCTCGGCATCGGCGTTGTCGAAGAGGTAGAAGACTTCCTCGGGGCCGTACCGGTAGTTCACGTTGAACGGCACGTAGCCGCCCAGCCAGGACGCGAGGGTTCCCTCCAGGTACTCGGGACAGTTGTACATGTAGTGGGCGACCTTCGCCTGGTGGCCGAGGCCCGCCTCCACCATGTCCACGGCGAGTGCGTTCGACCTGTCGTGGAACTCGCCCCAGGTGTACTTCTTGTCGCCGAACACCTGGGCGGTGCGGCCCGGGTCCTTCTCGGCGATGCCGCGCAGCAGGTTTCCGTAGTTCCAGACGGTCATCGTGTTCCCCCGTGTGTGTGCCCGTCCCCCGACGGATGGCGAAACGCTAGCAAGCAAGGGTGCGCGCGGTCACCAGCGGGGTTGCCGTTCGGCCCGGGGAGCGGTACCGTTCGCGGCGTTCCAGCGGGCGGAGTTGGAGCAACAGACGGGGTCTCCGTCGCGCTGTTCACAGCTGCGACAGGGCCCCGTTCTCCATTCCCTGGAGTGCATGGCGGGCGGCCATGGCCACGAACATCTCGTCGCCGCGCTCGGTGCGTCCCACGATCTGCGACGCGACCACGGCCATGACGGCACCGCTGATCGCCTCCCGGCGGTAGTGGCGCTCCACCCAATCACGGTCGACCTTGTGGCCGTAGCGCTCGATGCCCGCCACGTACCTGTCGACGAGCTCCCACTCGTGGGCACGCCGCTCCGCAGGGAGCAGCCCCGCACCGATGAAGTACGCGAGGTCCGCGATGCCGTTGCCGTGCCCCGGCGTCTGCCAGTCGACGACGGCGCAGGAGAGCGCGGACCGGGAACGGTCGAACAGGATGTTGTCCAGCCGGTAGTCGCCGTGGGTCACGCAGAACGCGGGCCCCTTGGCCTCCACGTACTCCACGATGCCCTGCGCCATCTCGGAGAGGAACCCCATGCCCGCACCGCCGGTCTCCTCCTGCACGCGCTCGCCGAGCGTGTCCGCGAAGCCGGGGAGGAACATGGACACGAGCCCCGCGAGCCTCTCGCCGTCCTCGCGCGACGCCCGCCGTTCCATCCAGTCCACGGCGAAGAGGGTGTCGTCGTTCCAGCGGGGACCGTGGAGCCTCGCGAGCTCGTCGATCGCCACGGCCGCCTCGGCCGGCGTGCACCCGAGGATCTGGTCGCCCTGCTCCGCCGGCGCCATGTCCTCCATCACGAGCACGAAGTACCCCGTGGTCTCGTTCCAGTCGGCGAAGTGGCAGAGCGGCACGCGGATGTCGACGGTGGGCTGGATCTCCCTGTAGAACTTCACCTCGCGCTCGTAGTTGCGCAGCGCCATCCCGGTGGCGCGGCTCGTCTCGTCCGGCGAGGCCAGCTTCACGACGACCGATGAGGGCACACGCGGGTCCGCACTGCGGGCGGCGAACCGCAGGTTCATGCCCACCTGGCCCGAGCCGATCCGCACGGGCTCGCCGACCGTCACCTCCGTGCCGAAGACCTCGCTGAAGAAGGCGGAGTCGATGTTCCCCGCCGTGTACTCCCTGTTCCCCACGCAGGTGACGGTAGCCGCACGGCCGCCCGGGAGTAGCGTTGCCATGTGCTGAGAGGCCTGCTGCGACCGCGATGGATCCTCCTCCACGCGGGCATCGCCGTGCTCGTCGCCCTGATGGTCAACTTCGCCCTGTGGCAGGCCCAGCGCCTCGACGAGCGCCGTGCGTTCAACGCCACGGTGTCGGTGAGATCCCAGGAGCCGGTCGTTCCCCTCGCAGACCTGGCGGGGACCGCCGCAGGGGCCCCCTCCTCCGTCGAGTGGCGCCGGGCGTCCGTCACGGGAACGTACGACGCCGCGGGCACAGTGACGATCGTGAACCGCAGCAGCAACGGCGCCGCCGGTTACGACCAGTTGGTCCCCCTCCGCACCGACGGGCTCGGCATCGTGCTCGTGAACCGCGGTTTCGTCCCGCTGGCCACCGCACCGGACAGCCCGGTTCCCTCGGCCCCCGTCACTGCGGTCGGCTACCTGAGGGCCACCCAGACGCGGGGCACCCTCGGCGCGGTCGACTCCACGGATCCCGCGACCGTCGAGTTCCAGCGCATCGACGTCCCTCTCATATCGCGCAAGTTCGGCGGCACCGTCTTCCCGCTCTACCTGCAGCTTGTTGCCGAGACCCCGCCCACGGGGGCCGACTGGCCCGCGCCGGTCGCGTTCCCGGAACTGTCCGAGGGGTCGCACCAGTCGTACGTGTTCCAGTGGTCGTTCTTCAGCCTCGTTGCGGTCGCCGGGTGGGTCGTGGTCGTGCGGCGCAAGTGGCGTGCCGGTGCGCCGGTCAGCGGTTCTCCAGGGCGAACATCCGCCTGAACTGCTCGACCACGTCCGGGCTGCGGTGCGCCGGGTCGAGCGACCGGTACACGGTGTCCACGTTGACGGCGATGCGGCCGGCCTCCCCCCACGAACCGAAGCCGTTCAGCGCGATGTCACGGGCCGCGTCCCAGGCGTCCATGCCGCCCTCGAAGCGCTGCGTCGCCTCGTCGCGCACGTACGCCAGGTAGTCACGAACGGCGGTGACCCCGGCCTTGTCGGTGACGGGGCCGTGCCCCGGCACGATCGTGTCGACCTCGGCGGCGTTGATGAGGTCGCACGCCGCGATCCAGTTGTCGAGCGGGCCGGCCCACACGATCGGCGTGCCGCCGATGAAGAGGATGTCGCCCGTGTACACCGTGCGCGCATCAGGCACGAACACGATGGTGTCCCCCGCGGTGTGGGCGGGGCCGACCTCCACGAGGTCGACGCGGCGCCCTCCCACATCGAACGAGTGCTGCCCGGAGAAAGTCGTGGTGGGGAGGACGGGCTCGATGCCGCCGAACTCGAACTCGCCGAAGAAGTGCCGGAACAGGTCGCCGATGTCGCCAGGTGCCTCGTTCAGTGCGGCGAGCATCGAGGGCGGCACCTCCGTCATCTCGTGCGCGGTTGCCGCCGAGGCGATGATGTCCGCGTCGCGCACCAGCCAGTTGCCGTAGCAGTGGTCGCCGTTCGCGTGGGTGTTGACCACCGAGGTGATCGGCGCGGCGGACGTGTGCACGGCCATCGCGTCGAGCATCCGCTGGGTGATCTTGAGGTCGAAGAGGGTGTCAACGAGCAGCGACACGCCGTCGCCGACGACGAGACCGGCGTTCGACCAGCCCCAGCCGCCGTCCGGCTGGAGCCAGGCGTGGGTCCCGGGGGCCACCTCGTGCAGGCCGAGCGTGTAGTTCATGGCAGGTCCTCCCCCAGCGCCGCGGCGATGCGGCGCGCCATGATTGTGACAGACGCGGCGGGGGTCTCGTGCGGGACGCCCGGGAGCACGGATGCATCGGCGACGGTCACGTTCCCGGTGCCTGCGAGCAGCCCCCCGGGTAGCACGGCCGAGGCACAGGAGGATGTGGCGTGGGAAACGGCGTGCACGTGCCCGCGGAGCCACTCGAGGGCCGTCCCGTCCTTCATGGAGAGGATGTCCGTGGCGTCCGCCCCCCGCGAGTCCCGGAGACCCTCCATGCCGGACCTGCCCGCAGCGCGGAGGAACGCCCTCACGAGAGCGAGCAGGGCCGCTGCATCACTGTCCGCGTGGAGCAACGCGAAGTCGACCTCGTCCGCAGTGACGGCACCGCGCGACACCGGGTTCAGCAGCGACAGCGTGACCATCCCGGACGACGCATCAGTCCCCGACATGCGCTCGTACGCCACGACCAGTCCCTCTGCCGGCCCCTCGGACATGTCCATGACGACGCACGCATCGAAGCGGCCGAGGTCCGCGTCCGGGCGCGGCACGGTGAACGTGACGGTCGGGTGGTTCTGCAGCCCCTGCCCGACGCCCCCGTGCAACCCCGATGCGATCAGCACCCGTGGCGAGAGGACCGCGCCGGCGCACATCACGACGTGCCCGCACTCGATCCCGCCGTCGGCGGTCATCACCCCCGTGGCGCGGCCGTCACGCATCACCAGGCGCTCGACCGTGGACCGCACGATGCGCAGCCGCCCCTCCTCCTCAACGTGGAGCATCGCCCTCGCGGGGTTCCAGCGCCCGTTGTTCCACCACATGCGCGAGTGCCTGCCCCCCAGCCCGAGCAGCTGCCTGCCCACGCCGCCCTCCTCGCCGGGCCTGGCATGCCGCGTCAGGCCGGCGAGCCAGCCCGGCTCCGCTCCCGACAGGATCATCCCGTTGACGGCGCTCCCGCCGCCCAGTGCGCGCGCCTGGGGCACCGGCAGGCCCGGCCACAGCGTCGCGTCGACGAGATGGTCGAGGAACCTCGGGTTGTCGTCGTCCGTCTGGCCGCCCGGCTCCACGACGATGATCTCGCTGTCGCACGACGACGCGAGGGTCCGCGCCACAACCGAGCCGGCCGTGCCGGCACCCACGACCACGACCGGGCCGCGCGGGTCCACCCGTCAGTCCCCTGCCAGGTGGGCGGTGTCGTTGTAGCGCACGAGCCGCCACTTCGTGCCCTTCAGGTGCACGAGCTCCGTGATCGCCGTGTTCCCCGTGTGGATCTCGAACTTGCCGTTCAGCGGGGCGTGCAGCGCGATGCGCAGCATCACGTCGACGGTGCCCCCGTGGCACGCAACAACGACCGTGCACCCGGAGTACTCGGCCATCGTGCGCCGCAGCGTCTCGGTGATGCGGTCGGCGAACTCCGCCTTCGTCTCGCCCCCGGGGTACAGCACGTTGTACGGGTCGCCGTCCCAGTCGGGCATGCCGAACTTCTCCACGAAGTCGGTGAACTTGAGCCCGTCGCACTCCGGTCCCGGGTCGTGTTCGCCCCATCCGGGCTCCACCGAGACCTGGAGGCTGCCGAGTGCCGGCGCGATGATCCGCGCTGTCTCGAGCGCGCGCGGGTACGAGCTGCTGATGAGCACGTCGGGGACCATGTCGCCCTCGCGGAGGAGACGGTCCCGCAGGCGCTCCGCCTGCCAGCGGCCCGTGTCGGTGAGGCCGCGGCACGACCTGAGCCCGCCGATGTACTTCTCGGCGTTCGCGTACGACTCGCCGTGGCGGACGAGGATCAGGCGGGTGTCTGTCACGGGCTCAGGCGAGCTTCTCGACGAACGCTTCCAGTTGGCGCAGGTTGCGGCACTCGTACACCCCGTCGGTGAACGTGCCGTACTCCCCCACGATGGAGTCGCCCGTGTTCCAGTAGGACTTCGGCTCCGGGTTCAGCCAGTAGACGTGACGGGCCTTCGCCCTCATCTCCTTGATGACCCAGGCCTGAGAGGCGTGGTAGTTGTTCCTGGCGTCGCCGAGGAGCATCACGGTGGACTTCGGGCCGATCTCCTTGCCCCACTTGTCCCAGAACACCTCGAACGCATGGCCGTAGTCGCTGTGGCCGTCCACCCAGATCACGTCGGCCTCGGTGTTGATGCGATGGATCGCCTCGCCGATGTCCTCGGTCTGCTTGAAGTAGTCCGTGACCTCGTCGATGCCGTCGATGAAGACGAACGCGCGCACCTTCGAGAACTGGTTCGAGATCGCGTAGACGAGCATCAGGGTGAAGCGGGCGAACGCCGCGACGGAACCGGAGATGTCGGCCACCACGATCAGCTCGGGCTTCGCGGGGCGCGGGTACTTGAACTTCGGCTCGGCCGGCACGCCGCCGTAGGCGAGGCTGTGCCGCACGGTGTTGCGGAAGTCGAGCGGGCCCTTGCGGCCGTGGCGGCGCTTGCGGGCGAGCCGCGCGGCGAGCTTGCGGGTGAGCGGCTGCAGCGCCTTCTTCAGGTGCTGCATCTCGTCGCGGCTGGCGTGCATGAACTCGACGTCCTCGGGAAGCGGCTTGCGCAGCGTCTTCGCCATCGCCTCGGCGCCGCGGTCCGCAACGAGACGGCGGCGGATCTCGGCCTCGACCTCCTGCTTGAACTTCTCGATCCTGTCCTGGTACTCGTCGCGCTCCAGGCGCTCCTCGAGGTTCGTGAGCTCGCCGCCGACCTGCTGGCGGCTGGCCTCCATCAGCTTGTCGAGCATCCCGTCCAGGTCGAGGTTCCGCAGCGTGCGGTACAGGTAGTAGGTGCCGCCCACGGGACGGCCCGGTTCCATCCCGGCGAACCTCTGCACCGCCTGCTTGGCGAGGGCGCGCATCATGGCCTGGTCGCCGTTCATGAGGGCGTTCATGAGGATGTTCATGAGCTCCTCGGGCGTGAGGCCGTCCATCGTGCCGCCGCCCTTGCCCTCGCCCTGGCCCTGCAGGTTCTGCATCTGGCGCATGAACTCGTCGATGTCGGCGTTGCCGTCACCGGTGCCGTCGATCGCGTACTCCGGGCCGCGGAGGCTGAAGTACACCTCGAACACGGTCTCGAACGAGCGCCAGTGGGCATGGTTCTTCACGAGCGTCGCGCCGAGCGCGTACTTGAAGGCCTCCCTGTCCTCGAGCGGGATGTGCATGATCGCCTCCATGGCGTCGAGGTTCTCCGTGAGGCTGACGGGCAGCCCCGCGTTGCGGAGCTCCACGATGAAACCGGAGAGAAGATCGAGCATGGTGCGGCGTCAGTCCTGGTGCGTCAGTCGTTCGACAGTTCCTTGGCTGCCTTCGCGATGTCCGTCTGGTACTTCAGCAGCACGTGCAGGGTCTCCTTGGCCTTCTCGGCGTCGATGTTCTCGATGCCGAGCAGCACGAGTGTGCGTGCCCAGTCCAGCGTCTCGCTGACCGAGGGCGCCTTCTTGAGGTCGAGCTGGCGGATGCTGCGCACGATCCGGGCGATCTGGTCGGCGAGGGCATCGGTGATCCCCTCCACCTTGGTGAGGACGATCTCCTTCTCGCGCTCCATCTGCGGGTAGTCCACGTGCAGGAAGAGACAGCGGCGCTTCAGGGCCTCAGACAGCTCGCGCGTGTTGTTCGAGGTGAGGAACACGAGGGGGATCTGCTTGGCAGTGATGGTGCCGAGCTCTGGGATCGACACCTGGTACTCCGAGAGGATCTCGAGGAGGAGTGCCTCCGTCTCCACCTCCACGCGGTCCACCTCGTCGATCAGCAGCACCACCGGCTCCTCGGCGGTGATGGCCTCGAGCAACGGGCGGGTCAGCAGGAACTCGTTCCCGAAGATGTCGTCGTGGATCTCGGTCCAGCCCTCGGAGCCCTTGTCGGCCTGGATGCGCAGCAGCTGCTTCTTGTAGTTCCACTCGTAGAGCGCCTTCGACTCGTCGAGACCCTCGTAGCACTGCAGACGGATGAGCCTTGCCCCCGTCAGCTCGGCGATTGACTTCGCGAGCTGGGTCTTGCCTGTGCCGGCAGGCCCCTCGACGAGCACCGGCTTGCCCAGGCGGTCAGCCAGGTAGGCGACACCAGCGATGCCCTCGTCGGCGAGATAGTTGACCTTCTTCAGTCCTTCGCGGACTTCCTGCACTGATTCGAAGCGATTGCCCATAAGCACCCCAACCTACTTTGCGCCCGCACCGCTCCCCTCATCGGGGATGGACGGAGGATGAACACGGACCCGTTGCCCTGTGCACGGCGAGGGTTGCTGCCGTATTCTCGTGGAAATGTTCAGGGACACGCTCGTGGTCGCGATCGGCACCGCGATGTCGCGCCTCACCGGCCTTCTCCGCGTCGTCGTGTTCGGGGTCATCATCGGCCAGACCGCCCTCGCCGACGCGTTCGACGGCGCGAACAACAGCCCGAACAGCATCTACGAGCTGCTCGTCGGCGGCCTCCTCGCCGCCAGCCTCGTGCCGCTCTTCACGCGCTTCGCCGAGGACGAGGACGACGAGGCAACGGATGCGGTCGT
>Ga0315900_10009409_pt1 | contig 12396 bp, 24 predicted proteins | sample LakEriMetagenome_FD_203521 | JGI IMG/M metagenome (GOLD analysis project Ga0315900, IMG submission 203521) | Freshwater fungal communities from buoy surface, Lake Erie, Ohio, United States - Buoy 12 MA114 | ecosystem: Environmental > Aquatic > Freshwater > Lake > Lake biofilm | place: USA: Lake...
AAAATAAATTTGCACAAATCGAAATAATAATGTAATATTGCACAACCTAGTAACACACAAGACACATGATTAAGACATTCAAAATCGGTGAGTACGCCATTGGCGGTATCATCCGGGTAGAAATACCTAAGGCAAAAAAGAAAGTTTGGAAAGTATCGGCTTTGGATTGGGACTCAGGTAATACGGTTGCCTGGGCATACTGCTACAGCCAAGAAGAACTTAGTTCTTATCTCGAAGAATTAACCACTTCATACTACGCAGACTTTATCACAACCAAACTCCGCAAAATTGAGCAGAAGAAAAACCACACTCATCATTCTTTAACCGCATGAAAAACACAATTATTATTGAAAAAATTCAAGACTCCGACAGAGTTATCATTCTGCACCTTACTGATGGCGCAGTCAAAGGTATCAATTATTTTCAAGGCATTGATGCAGCAGACCAATTTATTCCACATTTCCTTACTGCTGATGCAGATCTGACTAACTATGTTGCGAATGTATGGAATACAACAGAATTCGCTGACCATTACGAAGAAATGCAATGGATTCTGCCGTCCCCGGACTACACAAAAATCATCGAATGCATAGATAAACTGATATGGGATTACGTTCATTTGCATCGTGAAATCGAGGATATGAAAAAGCGTCTGGTGTGCCTACAGAACGATGTAAAAATGCTCAAAAGCAAAATAGATGTCGCAGAAAAAAATATGTCCGTGTATAAGTCAAAATAAAAAACACACACCATGAAAAAACTTAAAGTATTAGTAGCTTGCGAAGAAAGCCAGGCGATAACAAAAGAGTTTCGCAAACTCGGACACGAAGCATTCTCATGCGATTTACTTCCATGCTCCGGTGGACATCCCGAATGGCACATACAAGGTGATGTATTTACCATCATCGACCAGGGTTGGGATTTAATGATAGCACACCCTCCTTGCACATATCTAACCGGTAGTGCTGTTCAGTGGCTATCGCATCCGGAAGATAAACACTTACCCTTTGAAGATCGGAGACCCAATCCTAAATATCCGAACCGCAGACAAGATATGCTCGATAGCGTTGAGTTTGTCAAAGCATTGTATAACTGCAACATACCTAAGGTTGCCATAGAAAATCCGGTTGGCTTACTATCCTCACGTTGGAGAAAGCCCGACCAAATAGTTCAACCTTACCACTTCGGAGATGAGGCAACAAAAACAACCTGTCTATGGTTGAAAGGTTTACCTCCATTGCAACACACCGAGGTTGTTGGTAAAGGCGAAAGAGTTGTATTCAACTCAGGTAAGAGTCACCCAAAATGGTATGCTGAGGCCCTAGCGAAAGCTAAAACAAAAGCAGAGAGACAAACACTAAGAAGTAAAACCTTTCCCGGTATGGCTCGTGCTATTGCCGAACAGTGGGGAAAATAAACATAAAACAAAACCTAATCAAAACAAATATGAAATCACTAGAATTAAACATCGACAACTTTGAGCACACCATGAATCTGCTCGAAAACACAGGCCTTAATTGGGAAGTTAAGAAAGAACAATTCGTTCACGAATCAGGACTAGTTACTGATCACTACGGCATCTTCCGGTATGACCAGGGAATGGACACACCCGTATCATGTTTGGGCTCAGTTAAAAGTCGCTACACCCCATTCCAAAATTGGGAACTTGCTGACACTGTAGTACGTGCCACACAAGGTATTGGTATCGAAACCAATCGTGGTGGTTCCCTCAATGGTGGTCGCAAAGTTTATCTACAAGCTGAACTGCCCGAAGAATATGTAGGCAGGTCCGGTGTTAAGCGTTGGGTTACCTGTTTGAATAGCCACGATGGCAGCAGTTCGATTGCCTTTGGCTCTACCAACACAGTAATCGTTTGCCAAAATACTTTCTACAGAGCTCATCGTGAAACAAATAAGTTCAGACATACTGTGACTGCAAAAGCACGTATCGAAATGGCAATTGAGCAGTTCCAAGATACAATCAATGCAGATAAGAAACTATTCGACTCTTTCAAACGCATGAGCGAGATGGCTCCGAAAGAGAATCTTGTCCAGGCTGTACTGAATTCCATGTTCGAAGTTGATGTACTGAAGACTAAAGCAGATGAAGTATCAACTCGCAAGGCTAATCAGATGAAGCAGTTTGCTACCGCCTACGGAATCGAAAGAGATTTGGAAGGCGATACAGTATGGGGACTGTTCAACGCAGTGACTCGTTATACAAATCATATGTCAGCTCCTAGCGAAGAAGATCGCAAGACTGATTACATAATGAATGGTAGTGGGTACAGCATCAACAATGCTGCCTACGAAACCATCATGGCATGGATAGAAGAAAATACTCAGACTAAATCGTTTATAATGGTATAACAATAAATATAAGCACCCTGGTCATTGGCTAGGGTGCTTTAACAAAATAAACATGACACATCAAGATATATCCGTAAAAGAAATGCTAGACTCGTTTGATGGCAAGATTATGCTCGTGCCTCAGGAAAGAGAGGTAGTAAGAGAAGCATTGTACCAAATGTACGAGATTGGCTACCAAAAAGCAAAAGAAAATGAAACAGATAGTTGACAAATTAACTAACACCGGATCGGTTGATTTCAACCCATTCCAAACAGAATTGACTCGCCCACGCTATTTAATTGGTGTATCACTTTTGACAGAAGATTTAATTGATTCTTACACACCGGAAGAATACATTAAAGAGCTGATTGAACAGGCAGATGTAACTTATGAAGAATCATTCTCGGAATTGAACAAAGAAAATATCTTTTACGATGTCGGTGTGAGTGATTCGATGTATATCACAACTGTCGATTGGGCCTCAGATGATTTGAAGGAAGCTATCGCAACCGCTCTCCAGAATGAAGTGTACGAGATATTCGACAGTCAATTCAGCGATTACATTTATATAGACGAAGAAGGAAACATAGTAGAAATAGAAGATGAGGAATAATATAGGAGATATATTGGAAGCGTTGTACATACTACTTCTTTTTGTAGGTGGTCTCATACTACAATATAAGTTGTGGGAGTTCGGCATATCTACGTGGGAAAAATGAAACAGATAGATGTAGAAATACCAACCAAGTTATACGAAAAGTTCGTTGAGAAGTACGGTGGAGATAAACCAGCTACAGATCTTTTGTCCCTCAAGATTGAGCAGACAGTTAAGATGGAGCGTTGGCTGATAAGAAAAAGAAAAGAACAACTCGAGGACAAAACAGTTGTCAGCGTTCACATTAAGGAGTATCTGTTCCCATATCTCAACGAGTATTGTATACATCGCAAAATGACAAAGAAAGAAATGGTCGCTAAACTAATTAAGAAATTATGCAAATGAAAGCAGTAGGTTACATTCGTGTATCGACAGATATGCAAGCTGACAAGGGCACTTCTTTGGATAATCAGATAGCTCGAATCAAAGAGTATGCCCGGGACAAAGGTTATGAGCTCGAGCACATCTACGAGGATGCCGGTTATTCAGGTCGCAATACTAAACGACCAGGCTTCCAAAGTATGTTTACCCGGCTGAGGCAGGGTGGCATCAATGCTGTAATAGTATGGCACAGCACACGCTTTGCTCGTAACTTGAAAGATAATATAATCCACATGGCTGAACTTGAGCATCGTAAGATCAAGTTCTATTCCATCGAGGAACCTATGCTATCCGGATCATCAGGCAAAGCTATGCGTAATCTTATGGCTGTATTTGCCGAATATCAATCTGATGTTACCGGTGAGCACACCCGGAGTGTAAAAGCGAATCTCAAAAAGAATTACAAAGTGTATTGTCCTTATCCTCCTATTGGGTACAAGAATCAAGATGGTGTTCTGAGCCCCGACCCCGAGGGTATGGCTGTCGTAGATGATGTGATGCAAATGCATCGCCAGGGCGTACCGCTGTATCGCATTGCCAAAACACTGAACGATAAGGGAATCAAGGGAAGTAAAGGAGGTGTGTTCTATGCCTCAACAGTTAAAAAAATAATCAACAACAAAATTTATGCTACAGATAGAAACTAAACAACAGAGAAAAATTAAAGAACAAATACTCGAAGCCATGGAGGAGGTATTAGGTGTGCCTCGTGAATTGTGGGAGTACAGGAGAACCAGACGGAATGATGAAGTTACCATTAGGCATATCTACGGTTACTTCCTGCGGACCAAAGCTGAAATGACATTGCAAAGCATTGCAAATCAGATGGGCCACCGCAATCACACAACCATTATTAACACCATGAAAATCGTGGAGAATTGGTTGAGTATGCCAACAATGTACAAAAAAGAATGTCAAATAATTAAAGCAATCGAAAAAGAATATGGAGAAAAATATCCGGACTGTGTTAGTTCACTTGTTGAACAAGGTGGATCCGCATTGGAGGTCTAACGAAGATTTAGTCAAGGCATTGACAAATAAATCTTTTGATCTGCCTACCCTCCAGGAGGTGGAGGATTATCTTCGGTCTCAGAAGGTGCGTGACCCTAAAGAAAATGCTGAACGATTCTTTAATTTCTATGAGTCCAAAGGTTGGATGATTGGTAAGAATAAGATGAAGAATTGGAAGGCAGCAATTAAAACGTGGAAGTTTGAAAAAGAAAATCAAGGTTTAATAGTATGAAAATCCAAATAGATTCCGAGCTCAACTACAAAGTTGTTAAGAAAAACTGGCCTAAGACCATTGCAATCATCTTCATTGTTTTGGGTCTCATAGTAATTAATTTGCACCTGCTGTTTGACAATCCTCAAGCACAAGTTATCTATCGCTACATCCACCCCACACATACCGGTGATGTACCGCTAACCCGGGACAGCATTACCAAATGTTTGGTAGAAAACGGGTGTGTGTTAGCGAATGTAGCTGTCGCCCAGGCACAAATAGAATCCGGCTTAGGTAAAAGCAATGTAGGTAGAAGAGCTAAGAATCTATTTGGTATTACATACCACAACTGCAAATATGTGACTGGCAAGTATGGTCCCTACGCTACCTATAATTCGTATCGGGATAATATAAAATGCTACATTCACATACAAGATCACTACCTCCGGGCAATCGATGGCAGATATGCCGAAGCACCGGACTACATTCAAACAATTAAAAAATTAAAATGACACCAAAACAAAAAGCAGCAGATATAGTTGAAGAATATCAAAGGAATATTGAAGGAATACATAAAACCAATGCTCAAATATGTACTTTAATAGCAATAGACATTACGTTAGATTTTATGGATAAGTTTGATCTCGATCTTGATATGGAACATCAATATAATTGGTATAAGCAAGTTAAGCAAGAAATCGAAAACTTATGATGTTCCTAACGACTGCATTTCTTTCCATTCCGCTTTGGTTAATAGCGTTGGAATTAAAAGACATAAGCAAAATATTAAAAGATATAAGCAAAATATTAAAAAATGAAAGCAAATGAATTAAGAATTGGAAATTGGTATGACCATAATGGAGAACCAAGACAAGTTACTCCCAATACTATTGAAGAAGTTTGGGTTGTCGAAAGAAGTTGGTGTAAACCAATTACACTAAAAGAAGAATGGTTTTTAAATTTTGGGTTTGAGAAAGTTATGTCTTGGACTTATGGAATACACATTCATGGTAATTTACCATTAGTTTGCTATTTAGGAGAAAAAGGATGGAGTATTGGATTTAAAAGTTATTCAGATTTTCCAAATCTTAATTACGTTCACCAATTACAAAATCTATACTTTGCACTGAGCGGTAAAGAATTAACTATTAAAGAAATAAATGAATCATGAAAGGAAAATTAAATAAAACAGAAGAAGGATGGGTAGTTGTGTACGACCAAAGAACACTTCAAGACCCAGCTGCTGAAGACGGTGTAATTAAATTACATCCTGCTGATGCAAAAACGTGCGATAATTATGGAGACTACTCAGTTGATTGGATTGGAAAAGAAGTAGAGTTTGTAATAGAAAACTATAATTATGGGGGAACATACGCTAAAATAACTGAACAAATGATAGATAAAGACCTTGTTAATCTCAAAAAGAATTTAGAAAGACTTGACTATTGGAAGCTTGGATACAATACAGCAAAGCAAAATCTATACACTCCAGAAGAAATGATTGAATGGACAATGGCTATGATTGCTCAGTACGCTATTGGAAATACTAACATTTGGAATAGAGAATTACTAAAAGAAAGTTTACCTAAAAATAAAAATCATGATAACAATCAAAGACGGTAAGTTTTACCAAGACGGAAAAGAAGTTAAGCCGGAGTTTGGAAACTGGCAACAGATTCGTGCTCTTCAGGCTGCCCTCAGAGAAAGTAATTTGGAATCCTGCTCTGGAACCGTTGTTTCAGAAGAGGTAAGCCAATACTATCCAATCATTGTATTCAAGTGCCCATTGTGCAATACACAAAACAGACAGCACTTTGAAGATGATGTTGATGAATATCACATAGACAACTCTGATGTGGATGGATACGAAGTAAGCTGTACACAATGTAATACAGACTTTACTGTCAAGGCAAAAAAAGATTCACCACGTAATAAAATCACTTTGCTATACGATAAACCAGAAGAAGAATAATAAAACTAAAATGAAAAACATAATTAAAACAGACAACTATCTTCTTATTGTAAGTGATGAGGAGATTAAAGAAGGAGATTGGGTGGTTAATACTGCAAATAATTACATATCATTTTCAGCTGAAGAAGCTAAAGATTTGAATAGATTTACTCATGTAAAAAAAATCATAGCCCACCTACCACTCAACGGAGAAGGTACTCTTTGGGGTGTGGACTTATTGCCACCACTTGAAGATGAAGCTATAGGTCAGCCTTTGGTTGATTACGTAAATTCAAAACATACGCAAGAGGAATGTATTGGCTTTATAGATGGCTACAACAAAGCCAAAGAGAAGTACAAGTACACAGAGGAAGATATGAGGAAGGCTTGGAATACGGCATATATTGATGCTATGTCAATAGATGAAGAAACCTATAAACCTTTATTCTTTGAAGATTTTATCCAATCTCTATCACAACCAAAGATGCCTATTGGGTTTGAAAGAGAATTAGTTAATATAATGGGTAAAGGAGAGCCTATTACTGAACGTAACTCACAAGGACATATACAATGGGTAGGAACTTACATTTTTAATTAAACAGAATATGATAATAATACTAATAGTAATTTTAATGGTGGCAATAATTCTCATATACATTCTTGACGAGGAAAGAGATCATGCACCTCTGATAAGCTTTGCTTTAATAGGTCTTGTTGTCATGGGAGCAATCTTCGGCAGTGAAATTTCAAAATCAAGCAAGAAGAAAATCACACCAAAAATCAAAGTAGAATGCGAAGACAACAAGTGCGACACAACTTACATTTATTAATATGATACAAGTATTAGACAGACTGACAGAAAGCATTCAAGAACACAACCCAAGGGCTATGCAGATTGCAGAGCCCGAGACCAAGATTGACTACAACGAGTTCAACGCAAACATCAGACACCAATTAAAACAATTATATGACATTACGAGAAGTATTGAGGCTCAAGTTGCGGAAAGTAACCGTGCCCTCAGATCAAACCGGAGATGATAAGTTATATCATTTCTTCGAAGATGAGTTCAATGGGATTCCAGTGTTAGCCCAGGAAGATGAACGTGGCGAGTGGTATGTATCAGTGTTTGACTACAATTGTAGGTTCTATACCTACCGGTCTGCCAAACAGTTGATAGATTTAATTTCCTGTAAAGGTGTGAACTTTGAACAATATTAATTACATTTGCAACCCTTAATTTAAAACATATGACAGAAAAAGAAAAAATCGGAGCTATGATGAGCGCACTCGCTCTACAGCAAATCAATGTCAACGAAATCGTTGCCGAGGTAATTATCCTCACCTATGAAAAGATTAACGAGATTGGCGGAGAGTTTTCTCTCAATCACATTCGTGAAATCCAAATGGGTGTAATGGAGAAGTATAATGCCAACGTACAGCAACCGGAACAATGAAACGATGAGCTTTGATGAGCTGAGTCCCAACCTAATCAAATTGGTTGGGACTTGGACTCATTACCAATCTCAAAGTCAATTTGGATGGCCTAGCAATCAATTCACTTTCATTGAGTTTCCGGGTGGGCCTCAGATAATGAAGGGAATGGACTTAGGTACTTTAGTACCAGAGCTAAAAGGACGGATAGTTAAATACATCACAGTAGAAAGAGAAGTACTCATTCATCTATTTAAAACCAGAATGTACCCGGAGTGGGTAGAAGACCAGGAAATATGGTATGTAGATGAAAAAGAGTTTGTCTCTAAAAGAGATGCAGTAGAAGAATTTTATAAACAATTGAAATATGAGCAAAGCTAAACTAACATTTACCCTGCCGGAAGAGCAGGAAGAATTTGAAACCGCAGCCAATGGGTGGAAGTACAAAATATTAGTAGGAGAAATTAAGGAGAAGATTAGAAGAAGAATTAAAGACGAAGAATATAGCGAAGAAGTATTTGTCGTATTAAACGAATTACAGGAATTCATAATAACCACTTGCATTGATGAAGGATTAGAAACATGAACGCAGATAGACTGATTAAATTAGGAATTGATTTACGCAACCGGTGGTCCGGCAATGTAAAGACAACCTGCCCTAAATGTGCTAATTCCAGGAAGAAAAGTAAAGATCCTTCCTTATCTGTGAATATAGATGAAGGGGTTTGGAACTGTCACCACTGCCAATGGTCCGGTTCTGTTAATCAGTATGTGAGGCCCGAGCCCAAGCCTGCGGTCAGCTCACAGAATATATTCGATTGGTTCTCGTTACGTGGTATAAAGAAAGAAACGGTTGAGCACTTCGGTGTTTCTCAGGCTGTGGAGTGGATGCCTCAGACTCAGAAAGAACACCCGGTGATTTGCTTCAATTACTTTATGGATGGCGAACTGATAAACATTAAGTTCAAAACCAGAGAGAAGCATTTCAAGATGGTCAAAGATGCTCGCAAGATACCTTACAATATCGATTCTGTTAAGGATAAAGATTATGTAATTATCTGTGAGGGAGAAGAAGAAACTATGGTGTGGCATCAGTCCGGATTGGCTGCTATTTCTGTTCCCAATGGAGCTAGCAAGAACAATAATAATTTGGATTGGCTAGACTCAGTGTACGAGCTGTTAGAAAATAAAACGATTTATCTAGCAACCGATAATGATGAGCCTGGCAGAAAGTTGAGCGAAGATATAGCTCGCAGGTTTTCGGCCTCAGATGTACGGATAGTTGAATTCCCGGTATCTCAAAAGGATGCTAACGATTGTTTAAAAGCATATGGTCAAGACTTCGTTACCCGTTTATTTGATGATGCCAAGCCACTGCCGGTATCAGAGATCTCCAATGCCATGGACTATCTCTCTACCATTCAGTCCTACCACAAAGATGGTTATCCTATTGGTAGTCACGTTGATATGGCTGAGACCGATGCCCATATCTCATGGAACCGTGGCGAATTAGTTGTAGTTACGGGCATTCCAGGATCAGGAAAGTCGACATGGCTCGACTATATGTTCATCCGATTGGCCCATCTCAAGGGTTGGAAGTTTGGAGTATTCAGTCCGGAGAACGTAGCACCGCTCAAAATCACTCGCATGACTGAGCAGCTATTGGGCAAGGAGCTGAAGCAGATGAATGACAGGGAGATTGAGGTTGGCACCAAGGTTATCTCGAACTCGTTTTGGTTTTACAATGTAGAAACCCTTGAGGATTACTCCATTAACAACCTGCTGAGGATTGCAGAAACACTGATTAAACGCAATGGTATTGATTGTCTGTGCCTCGATCCTTTCAACTATATCGAACAGGAAGCCGGAGAGGAAAGCAGCAACGAGAAGATAGGCAACTTGCTACGCAAGTTAAAACAATTCGCAGTTAAAAATAATGTGAACGTGACTCTAGTAGCACACCCCCGGAAGATGGATAAGAGCAATGGTCAGTACAATGTACCTCGCCTGTACGATATCTCCGGTTCTCACCACTTCTTCAACGTACCGGATGTCGGCATAGCTGTACACCGCACGTTCGACAATGGTGTTAAAGATCCGGTAGAGGTCCACATTCAAAAAATCAAGTGGCACTTCCGGGGCAAATTAGGTAAGGTTGAATACGATTTCAATCGTGCTACAGGACAATACAGTGAAGATGGTAAATTTTATAATCTATTAAACAATGCTAGTAATAAACATACTGAGGTCGATATGTTCCCAGCTGAGCAAGCGTGGGCTCGAGGTCAAGGAATTCAATCTACCTCCGCCTTTGAAACAGAAATACAAACCGGAATCTTTTAGATATAACGATAAGCCCATACCGGTAGTATCGCAGGGTTGGGTGTTTGAAGGAAAAAGATGGTACAGGGAGTTCTATACTTCCGAAGGAATAATAAGAGTACAAGACATAGTGTATAAATTATGATAGTAGTATACGACATAGAGACATTCTCAAATTGCTTTACCTATATGGATTACAATCCTGAGACCCAAGAGGAAAATATGTTCGTGATTTGGGATAAGCAGAACGATACTGAGAAATTGGTAGCGTATCTAGAGAAATTAAGAAAAGATAAATACGGCATGGTGGGCTTTAACAATATCCACTTTGACTGGCCTGTACTGCATTATATATGGAATAGCGATAGGATAACTGCTGAGAAGATTTATAATCGGGCTCAGAGCATAATCAGCGAGGAAAAAAAGCAATACGTAGAAGAATTGATTCCTCAGCTCGATTTATTTCTGCTTAACCACTATGACAACAAAGCCAGGCGTACCTCACTCAAAGCATTAGAAGTTTCTTGCGGTTGGGATAACGTAATGGATATGCCTATGCACCATACCGAAACAATCGATGAGCATAAACTGAGTAGACTGATTGAGTATAACCGTAACGATGTCCGCTTTACTGCTAAGTTTTATGAGATGTGCAAGGAGAAAATAGATCTCCGCAAACAGATTGGTAAGAAGTACAAACTCAAGGTCATAAATAAAAGTGATGTAGTTATCGGTGAGAACATATTTTTGAAGTATCTATCTGAGGCCATGGGCACTAGCATCCGGGATCTATCTCAGATCCGGGGTAAGAGAGCTGATGTACCACTGAAAGATATCATCTTTCCGTATGTCAAGTTCCGAGACCCAAAGCTAAAGTATCTGTTGGGCTTGATGAGACAGACCACTAGCTCTAGCAATTACCTACAGAATTTTGTTGAGGGTATTGTAACTTCTATGTCCACCAATGATTTGGCAGAAAAATTCGAGGCCAACAATATTGCTGTTCGCAAGTTAGCTCAGGTTAAGAAAAGTTTCTCGTTCACCATCAACTATGCCGGTCTCCATTTGGATTACGGTGTAGGCGGTATACACGGCTGTGTTACTCCTGGGGTGTACGAGTCAACCAAAACTCATAAGATTCTTGACATCGATGTTAAATCTTATTATCCAAACCTTTTTATTCAGAACAGACTGCATCCTAGGCAGATGGATCAAGATGTTTTCGTCAACGTATACAATGACATTTTCAACGAAAGAGTCAAGGCACAGGTTGACGGAGACAAGTTAACTTCCGATGCGTTGAAACTTGCATTGAATGGTGTATTCGGTAAGACAGGATCGGATGTATCGTGTTTCTATGACCCATTTGTTTTCTTTGCTGTAACGGTTAATGGTCAGCTTCTTATTACTATGTTGGTCGAAGCTCTTGTGGAAGCCGGAGCATCTTTATTACAAGTTAATACCGATGGTGTGACTATCAGTATGCCATGGAATCAAGAAGGTCATATTCTATCTGTGTGCAAAAAGTGGGAGCAGGACACTAAATTAACACTAGAGTACGCTGAGTACAGCAAAATGATTATCCGGGATGTAAATAATTATATTGCTGTATCTACTAGCGGAAAGGTAAAAGAAAAGGGGGCCTTTGAAACAAAGAAGGATTGGCATAAGGATAATACATTCATGATTATTCCATTGGCTGTGAGGGAATACTTTGTTAACGGAACTCCGGTAGAAAAAACAATCCGGGAGCACAAAAATATATTGGACTTCTGCGGAAGATACAAAGCTACGCCTGGATGGTCGGTAGATTTTGTGTATCTGGATGGGACTCAGGAAAAGAGAATTAACTTTGGAAAAATATACCGATATTTGCCTGTTAAATCCGGAGGCACTTCGTTAAAGGTAAACAAGGATGGCAGAGAGCATCATCTGTGCGAAGGATTTCAGACCATGCCATTTAATCGGATAACCGATTTTGATTGGAATAATTTAAACTTCACCTTTTTTGAATTAGAATGTCAGAAATTGATCCAGACTATACAGCCAACCCAGCTTTCTCTACTGTAATTCTAAACATTCC
>Ga0315900_10009412_pt1 | contig 12394 bp, 3 predicted proteins | sample LakEriMetagenome_FD_203521 | JGI IMG/M metagenome (GOLD analysis project Ga0315900, IMG submission 203521) | Freshwater fungal communities from buoy surface, Lake Erie, Ohio, United States - Buoy 12 MA114 | ecosystem: Environmental > Aquatic > Freshwater > Lake > Lake biofilm | place: USA: Lake...
ATTCCACGCTCGGGTGGTGAAATGGCAGACACGTACGTTTGAGGGGCGTATGCCGCAAGGCATGGGGGTTCAAGTCCCCCCCCGAGCACCACTCTCCTCCTCTTGCCCATGAAGACCCGCCGCGAAACCGACACCATGGGGGCCATCGAGGTTCCCTCCGACCGCTACTACGGGGCGCAGACCGCGCGCTCGCTCGTCCACTTCGACATCGGTGACGACACCAAACCACGCGAACTCGTCCGCGCCCTCGGCGTGCTCAAAAAAGCCTGCGCCCTCGTCAATCAAGACCTCGGCAAACTCCCCGCCGATAAAGCCAATCTCATTGCGCAAGCCGCCGACGAGGTCATCGCCGGCCAACTCGACGACCATTTCCCGCTGCGCATCTGGCAAACCGGCTCCGGCACCCAGAGCAACATGAACGCCAATGAGGTCATCTCCAACCGCGCCATCGAAATGGCCGGTGGCGAAATGGGCTCGAAAACGCCCGTTCACCCGAACGACCACGTCAACATGTCGCAGTCGTCCAACGACACCTTCCCCACGGCCATGTCCATCGCCGCAGCCGAAGTCGTCGTCCACAATTTGCTGCCCGCCGTGCGCGAACTCCGCGACGCCCTCGACGCCAAAGCCAAGGCCTTCGACGGCATCGTCAAAATCGGACGCACCCACCTGCAGGACGCAACTCCAATCACGCTCGGACAGGAATTTTCCGGCTACGTCGCCCTCCTCGACGCCGACCTCTCCCGCATCGAAGCCACCCTGCCGGGCGTCATGTCTCTCGGCATCGGTGGCACCGCGGTCGGCACCGGACTCAATTCGCATCCCGAATTCGGCGAACGCGCCGCCAAAAAAATCGCCGAATTGACCAGCCTACCGTTCACCTCGAACCCCAACAAGTTCGCCGCCCTTTCCGCTCACGACGAATTCGTCTTCGCCTCCGGCGCGCTGAAGACGCTCGCCTGCTCGTTGATGAAAATCGCCAACGACATCCGCTGGCTGGCCAGCGGACCGCGTTGCGGACTCGGCGAGTTGACCATTCCCGAAAACGAACCCGGCTCCTCCATCATGCCGGGCAAAGTGAACCCGACGCAAAGCGAGGCCATGACCATGGTCTGCTGCCAGGTCATGGGCAACGACGCCGCTATCGGTTTCGCCGGATCGCAGGGCAATTTCGAACTCAACGTCTTCAAGCCCGTCATCATCCACAACTTCCTGCACTCCGTCCGTCTGCTCTCCGACGCCTGCCGTTCCTTCACCCACCATTGCGCCGCCGGCATCGAGCCCAACATGGAGCGCATCAACCACTACGTGCAGGATTCGCTCATGCTGGTCACCGCACTAAATCCGCACATCGGCTACGACAAAGCCGCGCAGATCGCCAAAACAGCGCACAAAGAAAAAAGCAGCCTCCGCGAAGCCGCCATCGCCTCCGGCCACCTTACCGGCGAACAGTTCGACCAGTGGGTCAACCCGGAAGCCATGACCCGTCCTTAACCAGACGGTTCGCGGTCAGCGGTTAAGGTGCAGTTTCAGCCGCCAGAATTGCTTCCTCGAGTCTGTCGGCAACCCGAGAGGCAGCTCATTCGCTTCGCCAACGGTGGTGATCAAGTCAGCCGGAATCGCCGTGGCGAAGTCATTTATGAGGCTCAAAGCGGTCTGCAATTCATAGTTGAACGATGCCGCATAGGCCGCAGGAAACTTCCAGTGCATGGTGTATTTTGAGTCGGCTGCCCTGCTCAAACGAAGGTCGCGGGGGAACAGGTCGACCAAGGGAGAGCCCGATCCAAGCGAAGGATCGGAGCCGTCCAAGTAAAGTTGGACGAGCGATTTGCCGCCCGCTCCCTTTGCGTAGGCATTCTGACCCGTGCCGCCGAAAAATGCCTGCTCGTAGGCATCGCCCAACAAGTTTCCGTCTGTGTCTGCGCCGGGCGAAGTGGGCAGGCTGAGCAATGCAACAGATTTTACCTCGATGGCTTGGCCGTAGAAACCGGCAGGTGGAGAAACATCAGTGTAGCCGGTTACGACGATCCGCGCGCCGGGGCGAAGGTCCAGGCTCTTGTTGAAGGCATAAGGCTTCCCACCCGCTTCGAGAAGCTTGTAACCGATCGGCATCGAGGGGAATCCTCCCCCGGGCAGCTCAAACTCGCCCGAATAGCTCATGGTCAGGGTAACAACACCCTCGGGACGCGGAACGGCGGAGCCGAGAATTTCAGCCACCCCGCTTATGGCGTTGGAGACCACGACAGGTTCAGGCGCGTTGCTGACACGTGGATCGACCACACCGGTCCGAATAAAAGAGCGCAGGATGTCGATGGGCAGGCCCGGCGCAGATGCAATGCCGGGGGTTGTGATATTGGTGAGGACATTGCTGATCTCCGACTCGGAGAGAGGACTTGCAGTCTCGTTGGTCCTCCGGCTGCTGAATTCGTAAACCGCATTGGCCACTTGAAGGAGCGCCGCCGCACTGGGCGAAGGTTCGGCTGTGGTGACCGCTTCCCGGATCGGGCCACTCAGCCCCGCGAATGTGTAAGCTGGTACTCCGGACACCCCGCCCGATGACAGCATGGACAAGTCGGAAGATCCAAGAGGCACACGTGATTCATCTCCGGCGCGTCCAGGCAAGACTGTGAGGTTTGTTCTTCCCAGGAGTGCTCCGAGCTTCTCCTCAACCAATAAAGTGGAAACGGTTTCGGCCACCGACGCGAGGGCAGCGACCTTCTGTGCGGCAGGCGTCACAACAATTTCAAACACGAGCGGAGTGCCCACTCCGGCCGTCTGCCTCTCGCCGATGCGCACCGAGCAGGACGGCTCCAAAGTCGAAAGAGCTTGGATGCCGCTTGCCCCGGTTCCAGCCGGCGCGGCAATGCTGACAATGAAGCGAGGCATCGAGCCCGTGACAGTCGAGGGCCCGCTGTTCAACCAACCCGCTCCGGAGTTGGCTGCATCGAGTCGGGCTTTGACCAGCGCGGCATCCGCCGAGGCCGGAATCGTCGCCGAACCGCCGCCGGCGAGAATGATCGAACCGGCCGTCGGAAGGTAACGCGCGTGGAGGGCGCTGACCCAGTTGCTCGCCGCCGAGGCGACGCTGCCACCCCAGAAGTAAGCCTCGGGCAGAACCGATCCGCTGGCCGGAACGGCAACAAGACTTGCCATCTCCCGGCCGGGGGCAGGGCAATTGGTATTGGTTGCGCCGGTGAGTGCGAAATTTTGCGGCGTGCGGGCACTGACATAAGGCATCGAGGCATCCGTGGCCAAACGGGCTATCGTGGCCGTGGCTGAACCGCCGAGGACAGCGGTGCGCGCGCTGCGGAGAAGAGCTCCGCTGGGCGACTGGACTGAGACCGTAACATTGGCAGCGGCCGGACGATCCGCCGCCGGGCTCGAGCTGCCGTCTCGGGCCAGCACGCTGACGGCCAGGTCGAAGGCTACTTGGTCCAGAGCCCCCAGCCTTGTGCCATCCGGGGCACGGGCAATGGCATCGGAGGGGTCTGCGGGATCCGTGCCTGCAGCAATCTCCGACAGATCAGCATCTCCGTCCCCATCCGCATCGAAACCGGAGCGGGGATCGAGCTCCTTGGCTTGCTCGACGTAATCGGGCACTCCATCGCCATCGGAGTCCATGGCATCGGATCCGGAATCGAAGGAGAACACGGCAGATGCAACCGGACTGCGCTCTCCCCCGGCCGATTCCGAATAAAAGGCGAGCACACCGCTCTGCAAAAGAATCAAGGGGACCGCGGGATCGTAGGCCTGCCAGGCGCCTGTCTCGTATGAGGTGTCAAACCTGCTATAGATCGTCCGCGTGGCCGGCATCCCTGCAGCCGCCAAACGCGCGTTTTCCGCCGAGGAAAGTTCCACCTCTACAGCTGAATCGAACGAGCCGCCCGAAGGACTGGCCGTCACGGTATCCGCGATGCCGGAGGTCGCGGGGGCTAGGTTGAAATAGGAGATGTCCGCCGCGAACTGACTGCCAAGCGCATGAGTGGCACCGGTGGGTGGCGTGCCGGCACTGGTGCTCGAAGGCGAGCCAAGACCGGTGGAGGAACCAAGGAAGAGCTCCCGCGTGACGTTCAACGGCGAAGGGAGAGGACCGCCTGCCGCCACCCCGCTGCTCCAATCGCCGGCGTTGGCTGTGCCGACCAACCGGGCGTTAGGATCGACCAAGGGAGCGCCCTTGAAAAACAAAACATTGCCCCTCGAAGCGAGATTCGCCGAGGCGGGAAGTGCGGTGCTTCCGAGAAAAGCGCCGTCCCGGTCGTAACGCGCCATGGAGCTGCTGGCGCCGTCCCGCGAGGAGCCCTCGAACATGACGAAATCGCCGTTTGCCATGGGCACGCCGCCGATCAAAGCGGCCGCAGTTTTCGGGGAGAGCTCCTTCACGAGCTGAGGAAAACTGCCCGGAATATAATCGTAGACTCCCGCCAAAGGACTACCTCCCTCGAAGACGACCAGCAAACGGTCGGGTGCCGAGCCGATGCCACGCACAGTCGCGAGCGATGCAATGGTCCGCGAAGGAAACACCATGTATTGCGGCGAGTAATCCGGCGCGGCGTTCGGCGTTCCATTGACAATGGAAAGGGGCGATGCCGTCAGCTTGTAGCTTTTGAGAAAGCCCGAGCTCAGCACGAGCATCCGCCAGTCGAGCGACGGACCGAAGAAACCCGAAACAATCTTGTCCTGAGAACCGACGGACAGGGAGACATCCGGTGACGATACGTTCATCACTCCATCGCCAACGTCGTGCAATTGCAGCGCGGCGGAACCGTAGGGCGAACCGACGACCAAAGCGGCGAGCACCTTGGATGGAGTGCGATCCACGCTGATCGGAAACATGCGCAGAACTTCCTGGTAAGACGGCAAGGTTCCGGCCGCGGCAAGATTGGCCAAAGAGCCTCCTGTATTGCGCCGGGTCTCCACTTTGCTCTCAGAGGGCGCGCCGTTCAGCGAACTCAACACTACGGCATCGTCAAAACCGGCCGGTGCACCGCTGCCGACCCGGAGGAGCAGAGCTTTGTCCGGCCCGATGCCTGCGGTATCGAGCGGAACTGACGACAACATGTCAGGGCCGGAAAGCTTCACCCCTACGGCGCGGCCGTAGCGTGGATGCATGACGATGGCGTCACTGGCAGTCGCGGAAAACAGATGGCCGACGGCCAGCCCGGAAATCTCGGGCAGAACGGCCCGCGGGCTCGAAACCGTGAAGGCACCGCCGGACGAACCGAGAGCCACGCGCAACTGTCCGTTTTCGCGATCGGCAATCAGGATGTCGGGATGCGTGTCGTTGTTAAAATCGGCCGAGATCGCCGTTTCCCGGCCAAAGGCCACATTGCAATCGGCGCAATTCGGAACGATGGGCGCGGGAGACGTCGCGATGAGAAGACCGGAGACAGAGAGGAAGCTGAAGAGGTGCTTGTTCATGGCACGGTAACCGGGTTGACGACCGGAATGATATCCTTCGGTTCCTTGGATTCTTTGTCGAAGCGCACCAGCACGTAGCGGTAAGTCGCCCCACTAACGACCGGAAGCGTATCTGTAAGAAACATACTCATCACCGTTTTGCCGCCCGACTGACCGGCGTAGGACAAGCGGATGAACGGATCGTAGATCCGGGTGTTGATCCCGGCGGCATTCGCGTTGCCGGTGCCGTCGATAAATCCGTAAGCCACCGACTGCATGAGCGGGGATACTTGCACCATATCATTCTTCACCCCCGGGTCGGCGGCATCCGCCACGCGATGGCGGTAGAGCGCACAGGGGAAAAGTCCGGTGCCGCCGCTGTCCTCGATAGCAACGCGGTAAATGCCCCGGTTGGGGTCCAATCTGTCTGAGGCAAAGGTCGAAGTGCCCCCTTGCCCGTCGGTCTGGGGCCTCGAGACGGAGACCAAACGCCCGATGGACACCCCCACGCCGTCGAAATCCCCGGTATCGGCTATGGTCAGAACCTTGGCTTCGACTGCCGTCGATGCGGCTAACGAAAGCACCGACGCCGGTTCCGACGGACCGAGGTGATAGAACAGCGGCTCCAACTTGGCAGGAAGGGGGCGTGCCGGCCACGGCACCGAGGCCGTTACCGGCGATTCCTCGACCCAAGTCCCCGAGCGGACATTGCTCAGGTCGCCGACCGACGAGGATGCCGACACGGCCCTGACAGCAACGGTGTAGGTGGAGCCTTCGTCGGCGGGAAGATCGATGGAAAATTCCGCCGGTGGCTCGGGTGCGGCGAGAGAGTTCGCTTCGCCCGCAAATGCGCCCTCGACCCGCGAGGACTCGTATCGACCAAACTTCTTGGCTCCCTCACCCGGAAGGGTTTCGCCGTCGCCCAAGGCGGAATTTTCACGTAAAAGGCCGACGCCGAGGCTGGCGGGAGGCATTTGGCCATCCTTCGAGACGTAAACGTGAAAGCGGTCGACCCCGACCGGCGGACAAACCCACATCACCCGGAGAGTGCGCGAACCTCCCGAGGCCGGGTTCGGAGTAATGCGGTCGAGGTATGGCACGGGTGTGACCAGCGACGGAAAATCGACGCAATCCAGACGAAGATAAGGGCCAGCGTTGCCATCCCTGTCAGAAGCTTGGGCATAGTAGCAAACGCGCCCGCCGTTGAGGGGCAACGGGCCCGGGTCGGACCAAGGCACACTCTCGATGGACATCGATTCGGCCAGCGTGGCACGGTAAATAAAATTCATCGGACCTTGGTCGACCCGCCGGTAAAAATTCACCTCGCGCGTCATCGGTGGCACTTCGACTGATCCGCCGGGACTTGCGATCTTGCCGGAACCCTTGTCGACCAGACCGGGATCACCGCCCTCCGGGCAACGTTGGGACGACGGAACCATCTCGGTGACCACATCGGCAACGAAAGGAATCACGCCGGCAAGCACACCTCCCTGGTCAGCACCCAATCCGGTTGTATCCGCTGCAGCCGCGGCGGAGACAGCACCATTGTCTGTTCCCACGCGGCACTTGATGAGGCCGATGCTCGCCGCGGCCTGCGCGAAGGTCGCCGCGTCGTAGGTGACCGTGTGTTCGGCCACGTCGTTCCCGCCAAAATAAACTTTCGCCAGCACCGTGCTACTCGGACCCGAAGTCGTCGAAGGCTGGTACAAAAATTCCGCCCAGACAATGTCCGCTTTGAGTCTTGTGCAGCGCAGCGTCAGAGGAACGCGACGACCCACTTCGGTGCTCGTGCCCTTGCTTGTCAACGGGCGTGCCGCGGTTACGGAGGGACGCTTGCAAGGAATGTCCACGCGACCGCTGACCACGCCGGGTCCCTCGCGGTCACGGATCACCCCGAAAACAGGCGCGCTGTGACCACCATAGAATTTTTGCGTGCCGAAACCGGAGACGCTGACGGTGCTGACCGCACGCACCGTATACCACCAAGTTTTGCCCGCATCCGACTCGGATGGGCTGCCGGCTATGGCGTCTAGAAATGCGGTGGTTGCGCTGGTGACTTTGGCCACCGGCGTTGCCCCTACCGCACGTCGCGGGCCGTCATAGGAATTCCAACGGAAAATTTCATACTCCAGCGTGCCGGTCTCGGGTGTTGTCGGCACGGCGTCCCAGGAAAGCTTCAACCTCTGCCTACCCACGGTCGCCGACCACGCGTAATCGTTGACCACCTCGAGTCCGCGCACCACTTTGGGCGGTATGCGGTTGTAGATCGCGACCTTTGTCCCCGGTGAGACGGCCCCGTCGCGGCCGAGAACGTCCACTGCGGTTACGAAGTAGACAAACGCCGCCCCGCCGCCGGGAAGCACGGCCGTGTCGGGACGCAGCTCCTGCAGCGGACCCACCTGGTCGGCGAAGAAAAATGTCTCGGTGTTGGAAGGGTCGGCGGCCATGGCAGCGTCGAGGTCCTCAAGGTTGAACACCGGCAGGGTGTTCACCTTGACGGGACTTGCCGCCATGAGGTCCGTGAACGTCGGACCGGTTGCGCCCCCAACCCACCCCGGAGGAACCGACCCGGCGGGAAGGCGATAGACATTGTAGCCGTTCTGAAGGATCGACCTTTGGCGCAGCGGATCGGGAGTCGCCCAACGCAAGCGCACGGCGCGGTTAACCCTCTGCCCCTGCAACTGGCTGCTCAGAGCATTGAATCCGCTGACGGCCTTGGCGTTGTTGCCGGGCAGAGCGCGGAAGTCGGCGAAAAGTGTGGCGGGCAAAGTCGGAGGCTCTACATCAACACCCGCATTGACCGGGGATCCCGGGGCAGGCAATGCCGCGGGCGACAAGGAAGCATCCACGATGACACGTCCCACTACTGCAAGATCCTCGCCGCTGGTGGGATGCCGCAGGCGTATTTCGAAAGTGGACGGCCCTGCGGCGGAAACGGGGCCGGCCCATGCGTTGCCCAGACAAAGGTTCACGCCGGGAAACGTTTTTCCGAGCAGCGCGAGATTGTCCCGGTATTCGGGGTCGGACATTCCGGCGGCGATGACGTTGGCCAGCTTCGTGGCAACCGGCTGGCCGGCCGCGGACGAGGCAAGGCTGCCGAACATTTGGTCGAGTTTTGCCGACAGCCCCGATTCCTGAGCCGAGGGTGTGAGGTCGGGGCGCAAACTCCAGGCCCGCTGCAACAAGGCGCCGACAGTCGCAGGATCCACCGCGGCGCGCATCACTCCCACCGGAGCGTAAGAACCTGCCGCCGAGGGAAGCCCGTCTTTGCGGTAAACGGTAAAGGCCGGATCTGTTCCCGCCTCCTCCGGCAAGGCCCCTTCGATCTGCGTAATAATGTAGGCCGTTGCCGACGCGCCGCTTTTGACAAATGTCGCCCCGGACATCATCGAACGGTTGGCAACGTCGCAGTCCGCGCAATTGGGGATGATCGGAGCAGGCGATGACGCGACCATCAGGCCGGATACGAGGAAGAAGGACGAAAGGAGTCTCTTCATCTCAGTAACTCACCTCCGGCGCGCTGATTGTTCCGTTGCTGGCGCTGAATTTGACGCCCACGCTCTTGTTGAATTTGACGCAGAAGGGACAAACACCGACTTTGCCTTTGACCGTCCCCTTCCCCGCGAAACGCATCGGACTGGTAAGATCAAAGCCCTCTTTGACGCCGACCAGAGACATTCGTCCGCCGATGGACACGAGGCAAAGGGCCTCCCCGCTGACCTCGCCGACGAGTTTGCCGCCGATGGTCGGTCCTTCGGCGAACACAAACACCCCGGCGCCCGCACCGACGACAACATTGAGCATGCAGGTCGAGGGAATTCCGATGAGTTCGTTGATCGGGAGGCGGGCCTCCCCGTAAAGATAGGCGCCGGTGAACGGCGGAGCTCCGAGCACGCCAGCCACTTCGGGGTCGATCAGCGCGATCGGATCAAGCGAGCAGGAACGGCCGAAAAAAACCCCTCCTGCCATGCCGTATTCGCCGATCGTCAAGTCGGCGCTGGCCGCGAGGTAATTCTCCGCTTTGAGTGGGTCACCGTCGATCGCACCGAAGGCGAGAGCGGCATTCATGTCATTGACTTGGAAAGCCTCGAAGCTGAGCGGACCTCCGGTCATGTCGAAGAATCCGCCGAGGCCGACGGGATCTCCGCCCATGAGCGTGAACTTGACCCCGAGGCTCGCGACAAGATCCGGCGAAATCCATTTCAACGGCACCCTCTCCGCACCGATGAGGATTTCGTTGGCCGTGTCGCCTGCCGGAATGCACCCGCCCGTGTTGTCAGACGTCAGCCTCCTGATCTGGAGGTAAGCCTTGAGTTCCAAGTCGTCCGGCACTTTGAAGCGAAAAAGCCCGTCAACCCGCAACATGCTCAGCGAGTCGCCCTCGATGTGCGCGTAGCCGTTGAGCCGCCCGGAACCGATCATGTCGCTCATCGGTCCGAGAATTTCGCCGTTGATCGACTCGTCCACCTCGGCGAGACGGGTGGCAATCACGTCGCGCAACGTCCCGTTGACCTGCTGCAATCCGTTGTCGAGTTGGTTGGTCACCGCACCGACCGCATCCTGCGCGTATTGCCGCAACTGCGTCTGCAGAACACCGAGAATCTGGCTCTCGATCAGATTGTCGATGATTTCCTGGCGGATGTAGGCGCGCAACTGGACTCGCGGGACCTCCGGAAGATCGATGTTTGCTCCGACCGCATAGTGCCCCAACTCGTCCTCTATCGAATCGGCAATGGAATCCGTGAGCGTCCCGATCTCCGAATTCACCGAATCCTGCAACTGGGCAACCAGGCCGGTCGAGGGGTCCGTGATACGCGTGCGCATCTCCGCAAGGATAACATTCACATCGACGAGCGAACTGCGGACCTGCTCAAGCGCGGGAGAATTGATGACGTCATCAAGCGCGGCGCCCGCAAGCTCCCCTGCAATCAGGCTGATGAATTGCGGTGCCTCACGCGCAACCAGCGAGCTGACCAGTTTTTTGACACCTGCCGTGCGCAAAAGTCCGTTAGGATCGGCAACGAGCGTGCCTACGCCGCCTTGGACCGCCGCGAGCTTCTCATCGGCCAACGCGGTTGCCGTGCCTACACCGGTGGAAGCAAACGCGTTATCGATCCCCTGACGCACGGCTCCTCCCGCGTTGCGCACGCGGTTCGTGAGCGCAGTGGTGGCATTCGCTGATGTGATCTGCACGGAGGCCGATCCGGGAAGACCATAAAGATCGTCGAGCAGTTGATCGACCGCAGTCATGACCGGACCGTCGATGACCGGGGCGATGAGTTTTTCGAGTTCGTTGGAAAGCAGGTCCCTGCCCGCATCGATACCCCCGAGCAACTGATCCGTCGCCGTTGCCCCCAGCGCATCGATCATGTTCTGGGTGTAACCCACCCCCGCATCGAGCGCGCTGGTGGCAAGGCCCGCGATATTGAGTTGCGGCAGACCGTCGTATTCGAGACCGAAAGTCAGCTCCGCCGTGTCGGGGCAAAGGTATTTGGCGCGATGCGTGAGCGATGCGACGAAGAAGTCCTTGGTCACATCATCCGAGGAGAAAGCCCGGCCGCCTTCATTCCAGCGTAGGCTGTAGTGGAAAGCATCTGTGATACCGAGCCAGTCCTGTTCGGCTTCGACCGCGTAGTCACCGCCTTCGGCCGAAGACTGGCGGTATCCTTCGGCGTTGCCGCCGGCAAAGCCGACATTCCCCGGGTCGAAGAAAACCGAGTTGAAAAAAGTGTCCGTGCCATCCACCCAGCCGGCAGCCACGGCATAAAGCGAGGACGGCAGACCAGGGACGTATTTCCCCTTGGTGTGCACGTTCCACTTGAGGTCCTTGAAAAACGGAACATCGACCGAGCCGGCCAGATTGAGGAAACCTACCGCAGGGGCCCCCACCTTGTTCTGAGAGTTGAAGTAAGCGTCCTGGCAAGGAGTGAACGCATATGTCTTGGTGCCCGGACCCGGCAGACCGACCGAGGGCACTTTGAGCCGCGAGTCGAAGGGCGCTGCTACATCCATCCTCGTGGCGATCTGCCCGTTGGGTTGGAAGCCCAGCTCCCCCCGGAGTTTGTCCTCGAAGAGTTCGCAACGAGCCTCCACTCCAAGGACAAGAACTGCCGGACCGCCCGGATCGCAACCGCCCGATGATTCAAACCGCAAAGAGAGCGGCGTGATCGGTGCGTTGTCCCAATACTGCAATTCAACATCGCTGGACGAGTCGACCTGTGCATCGCCCAGGCCCCCCGGACAAGTGAGAGACAACTCATCGAAGGCGATGGTGAAACCGGACGGCGCAGGCAAGGTGATGCTCGCCGAGGTGAGCGAATCCTCGTTGAAGTTGTCCAGATACGAAAATTTGAACGCTGCGAAGGCTACCGGATAGCCATACAGAAGCAGCGACTCTTTGAATGATTGCGCTTCATGCACGCCGCTCACCCCCGCGTTGCGGGCATAATATTGCGAGCGGAGCGTGAGATCGTAGGCAGGGGTGGCCGTGCCAGCGATGCGACTGGCCGCGGTGGCCGCGCCGAGGTCGCTGACTCGGAAATTCACGCCGGGGTAGTCGGCGATCTGCACGTCGCTCTCGAGGTAGGAAGCCGTGCCCGGACGAACGACATTATCGGCGGCAACCGCCGAGCGATCCACTCCGCTGTAAAGCAGCGAACCTACACCCATCCAAGCCGACGTGGAAACGCCGGGCGCGGTCGAACTTGTGCCACTGATACCTCCGATGAGCGATGAACCCGCCATGAGATACGAACCACCGCTGAAGAGTGTGTTGAAAGTGTGCGCGTATTTGGCGATATCCGTCGGATCCTGGCCCCATTTGAGTCGGAAATCCCCGCCCCCGAACGCGTCGTCCGTGGCGCCGTCGCCTTGCAACCCGCCATCACGGGTCAAGCGAAGACCGCCCCCCGCGGGGGTGAAACGCACCCGGGCCGTATCCGGCGCGGCACCGCACAAGGGCGTGGCATCGGGCTTGTCCGCACACGCGCGATTGTGG
>Ga0315900_10009413_pt1 | contig 12394 bp, 6 predicted proteins | sample LakEriMetagenome_FD_203521 | JGI IMG/M metagenome (GOLD analysis project Ga0315900, IMG submission 203521) | Freshwater fungal communities from buoy surface, Lake Erie, Ohio, United States - Buoy 12 MA114 | ecosystem: Environmental > Aquatic > Freshwater > Lake > Lake biofilm | place: USA: Lake...
AATGCTGGAATTTGGAATACTTTAGATGGGAGTTTAAAATATGTCCTAAAAGGCAGCTTTGGTATTTTTAGTCCAAACGACTCTTTATTTGTCACGGCATTGAAAAATTCTTGTTTACTATGGGATTTGAAAACTGGAAAAAAAATAAAAGAAATAAAAGCAACAGAGAGTATAATATCGTCTATTTCTTTTAATTCCAATACGACTTCAATTTATATTGGTTACGACAATGGAGTAATTAAATGTTATAATTTAAAGTCTGAAAAAATATTAAATATTAATAGTGGTTTGACTGAAAATATTAGTGAAATTTATCCATCCAATAATTACATTGTCCTTACCAACGGATCTTACTGGTCAGAACCGGGTGATAATATGTTAAGAATATATAAATCGCCGATTGATAATGAACCAACAGTATTTTCAGAGCATAAAGGTTTTATTTCTAATATTGTTTTTAGCACAGATGGAGAGCTTTTATTATCTTCAAGTAATGACAGCACTGCTCGCATCATTAAGAGCTCAAGTGGAAAAGAATTAGTAAAGTTTGTCGGTCATAAAGACAAGGTTAATTCAGCATTTTTTAGTCCAGATGAGAAAACTGTTATTACTGCAGCACAAGATAGTACAGTGAGAATTTGGGATGTAAAAAGTGGGCAAGTAAAACAAATTTTTAAAAGAAAAGAACAATGGATAAGATCAGCTTCATTCAGTAAAGACGGTAAATCCATATTAATTACTGAAGGAGATACCTCCCGCATTATAGATTGCGAAAGTGGAAGTAATATTTTTTCCTTTCCACAAATACCAGATACTACAGATATTTTAATTGAAAATAATGACACCACTATTCATTTAACTTATTCTGCAAATATAAGATCAAGTTGTTACAGCAATGATGGAAAGTATGTATGCATAAATTCAGATTACAATGCTGGAATTTGGAATACTTTAGATGGGAGTTTAAAATATGTCCTAAAAGGCAGCTTTGGTATTTTTAGTCCAAACGACTCTTTATTTGTCACGGCATTGAAAAATTCTTGTATACTATGGGATTTGAAAACTGGAAAAAAAATAAAAGAAATAGCAAATTCTTTTAATAATATTACGAATCTAAAATTTAACAACGATGGAACTCTATTAATAATAGATTTTGCAAAAGGTGACCCATCTATTTATAATTTAAGAACAAACAAATTAATTCTACCAAAAACCTTGAACAATATTAATAGGTCATTAGATTGGGAGAAACATCCTACTTCATCATTTATCAATGGCGAAAATATTTACATATCATGTGTATCAGAGAATAAAATAATTTTTTGGAGCGCATATGACGGATCACCCATTTTTGAACGCATCCAACTCGCAAATAACAATTGGCTAGTAAAACTAGCCAATTCACCCTACTACATGTGCTCCAAGGAAGCAAGTAAAATGCTGCATTACGTCACTCCAAGTTTAAAGGTAATAGGCTTCGAACAGCTTGACCCTATCTATAATCGCCCGGACATTGTATTGGACAGCATCGGAAAGTATTTCGTTGGAGCGGATCAAGAATTAGTAGCTAATTACCGCCAATCATGGGAAAAACGAATTGATCGCTTAGGCTTGGATAAAGAAAAGCTGGGCAAAGGAGAAATTGCCGTCCCTAACGCGGAGATTGTGAGTGCTGATGACATTGCTTACGAAAACAAAGAAGGGAAACTGAACATCAAGGTTTCAGCCAATGATTTAAAATACACGCTCAGATATTATAACGTGTTTGTCAACGAAGTGCCACTTTATGGTTCAGCTGGAATTTCTATCGCACAATTAAACAAACAAGTTTGGGATACCACCGTGAGTGTTCCACTATCAATTGGAGAAAATAAAATCCAAGTATCAGTTATGAACGAACTTGGTTTGGAGAATTTCAAATATCCAACTTATGTCAACTACACACCTGCACAAGAACTTACTGCTAAAACGTATTACATAGGCATAGGTGTGAATGAGTTCAAAGAGTCCAGTCATAACCTGAAGTATTGTGTAAAAGATGTCACAGACTTGGCACAGAGCTTTGGTGGACCTAATACTGTGATCAAATTGTTCACCAACCAGCAAGTGACTAAGGAGAACATTCTCGCGCTTAAAGCATTCCTAAACAAAACATCTGTAAACGACAAAGTAATCATCTCTTGCAGTTCGCATGGCTTATTAGACGACAGCCTCAACTTCTATCTCGCTATGCACGATGTAGATTTCAACAACCCAAAAGCTCGTGGTTTGAAATACGAGGTATTGGAGAGTTTACTGGATGGCATTCCTGCTCGGCAAAAACTACTACTTCTTGATGCTTGTAACAGTGGAGAAAATGATAAAACAGAAGGATTGAAAAAGGATTTGGCTAAAGCTGAAAAACAAAAAGAAACGAGTGAATTAGCAGAATACAAGAAAAAAATCAAAGGTATTATCATCCAACTAGAAGAAAAGAATAAAAATAACTTCAAAAAAATGAATGAGCTCTTTGTGAATGTGCGTAACAATACGGGTTCGATTATTATCTCCGCGTCGGGCGGACAAGAAAGTGCACTGGAAGGGATTACCGTAGATGGAAAGAGTATCCAAAACGGGGCTTTCACATACAGCATATTGGAATGTCTTAATAAAAATCTGGGCAAAGAACTCAAAGTAAACACGTTAAAGCAATATGCGGAAAAACGCGTGGAAGAAATCACCAGCGGGAAACAGAAACCAACCTCTCGGCAAGAGACAATGGAAATAAATTGGAAAGTAAATGAGTAGTAATTTTAACTCAACAAAATATCATTTCAATTAGAACAATATTTAATTTACTTGCTATACATCAGTTAGAAAAAACAAACGGCACTTTTGCTTTGGTTAAATTACTGAAAAGTAGATCCTGAAATTTTTTGCCGATTGTATTAATGTCCCCTGTGAAAGAAAATTGAAAAAGATAAGGTTTTGATTGTATATAAGTTGCCCCACCTTCGATAAATAAAGAAAAAAGATCCTCAAGAGTATCCTCTTTGATACAATACATCATAATAGAATATGTATTATTGACTTTTTGCACTTTGAAATTTGCCGTTAATTCAAATTGCTCTTTAGATTTTTTTGAATTTTTAAACTTCTCAAGAACATCAGATAGCTTTTCTCTCAAAGCATAATCGCTAATATTAAGTTCAGTAGATTTAAATAAATCATACTTATTTTTATCAAAGCTATGCGTTATTAAAATTGGTAAAATTTCATTAGGTTCATATTTAGCAACTATTTGCATCTTATTATCAAAAGTGAAATCCACTTTTGGCTTATTAATTACTAAAAAAGAATTGAAGTTTTGCTGTAAATATTCAGTAAGTGAACTATATGATTTTTTTATCGAATTAATCAACTGTTCATTTTCTAATTTAACTTTTGAAATTAAAATACAATATTCTCTTTTTTCCCCAAATTTTGAAAAAATAAAATTTGAATAAGGATTTGCTGGGATAATTATACCTGATCCGCTTTGTAAAACTTCGTCGTTATCAGCTAGTGATGTTTCTATGTTTACATGCTCTTGCGAAAAAGAAAATGCATAAACATAAAAAGACTTTAGACTTTCAGAAGTAATATTTAATCTGTAACCATCATCATCCTCTGTATAAACAATCGCATACCTATTAAGAAGGGAGTTTTGATTACTCAATTCTTTGCTTCGATAGAAATCATAATTTCTATCAATTGAAGTAGGAAGCAACCTAGATGTCTTTGTTCCTACAGCTGAAACAGTAATATTAAAATTACTGAATTCAGTTTCGGGATTTACTTTACTTTCAATTCCAGTAAGTGCATAAGCCGCATCTACTACATTTGCAAAGTCAGTATAACGAAACCAAATAAACCCATCATCGCCATATTCTTTTCCCCAACTATTCATTATTTCAAAAGCCCCACCAAATTTTGAGTCATCATACCCAATCACGCACATGGCATGCCCACCAGGGTAATCATCTTTTACACCATTCCAAACATTTGAAACTAAATTTTCTACAATTGAAGTATACATTTCGGAGCCAATAATAACAGGCATTTTTCTGTTCAGAAAGTGTTTTACATTTTGCACAATGTTATTTCCTGCAATTGGAATAAAATTTTGAAGCCTATTTTCTTTAACCTTAGAAATCAAATTATTTATAGAAACCTTATCTGAAGTATCTAAAATCACCCTTTCTAGTCCAAATCGATTCTTAGCCAATAAACAGAAATTATTAAAATCAGTATTCTTAACAGCACCAACATTTTGCAATGTACTTAAAGCCTTTTCGATATACATACCCTCCTCACATTTGTCATCGAATGAGAATTTCCCTAGTAAATATGTAAAATATGGAGAAAATGCATTCGAATCTTTTGCCATTTTATCTCTTCGGTCAAACTTAATATTTTCCAGTATACTCATTCCTGCATACGTCGTAGCCCAGCCTACACAAGTCCCTCCCTCTTGTTCTTCAACTGATGGAGCAAATTCCCTCAAGGTAAACCTTATTGGAAGGGTGCTAACCCCTCTCGTTCTTGGAATTAGATCACTATTTTGGGCTTGTTTATTTGTGGTACTTATGTACCCCCTAACTCCAGGTAACCATTTTTTTTGGCTCTGAGCATTAAGAAAACTGGATGAGAGACTGCTAAAAATAATTAGAAGTCCAATTGCATGTTTCATATACTTCATACTCATATTTTTTACTTTAATAAAATACATCAATATTAAACTTACATTTTTATTCCGAGTTTTTGCTTAAATGCAAGTAATTCATTTTTCCGATTGTACTTTCTATCTAACTGCTCATATAAAATAATTGCATCTAAAAAGCAGAATTTACTTTCTAAATAAATTGCCTTAGCAAGTATCTTATCAGAATCATTTGTGAACGTTGCTGAGTCTGACTCTATTTCAAGAATATCATTATCTATAATTGATTTTTCTACATCTGATATAAAATGTATATCGATTATGTTTTGATATTCACGCCATTTGCAGGTAAGCTGTATTGGGATGTTAGGGATGAGAGTTTCTGGGAGGGTTAAAATTTGAGATGATACTATATTGGTATCCAGTAGTTTTTCTCGATTTTGAAAAATTATAGCATTAAAGTTATTGTCAAATATTACCAAGGATGAATCAAGGACAACTGGAAATAATCTGCTCTCATAAATAACTGTACCCGAAGGAGGAAAAGCAATAGTACGGACATTCTTTTTGATTCCCCTTGTGGCCATACCTGTGCTTGAGTAATTATATTCACCGTGAAATAGTTTACCCTTCTCAATAAAATTATTAATCACATATTCGAATATTCTTTTTGTAGTAGAGATTTCTGAACCTGTTTTTTTTATTAATTCCCAAATTACTTTTTGACCAGTTTCGGAAAACTTGTATACTTTTTTAGTTTTTATTTCGACAATAGATATGCTTGATTTAGCGTTGAATTTTATTTTATCCATATCACTTAGTCGATCTAAGGGAGATAATTGATTAAACTTGTTATTTTCAAACTTCGTAACATTACCCGTTACAGAGTATACATAGTATTGGGTCTGAGATTTGACCAAATAAGGGAATGCTAATTGCAGAATAACTAGAAATATGGTAAGAAATTTAATCATTTGATATTTACTTTTATTAAATTATATTTTGTAACGGAAGTTTAATTTTCTTTAAAATTGCTATAGTTGGTTCATATATCTCAGTTAGTTCATGTGTTAGAATTAAGGTTAAAATTGCTCCACTAACAGGAAACTCAAACAATACAAATTTCATCAAGAAAATATAGAGTATAAACAATAGCAAAGAACCTAACAGAATATATATTCTTGATATTAATCGCATATAAAGATGATACTTGTGTCCCCAATGTAAGGTTAGCAATAAAGTTGCAATAAATATAATTGAAAAGACTATCCAATTAAAAATTGGTGATTTATTTATTACTTTTTCATCTAATAACATTGAAATTGCTATCGCATGAATATACGGGCCTTGAAGCTGCGTATATATTTTATTGCGAGACTCAAATGAAGCATACCCAGCGTTTGGCACCAAGTGTATATCATTTTTTTCATCCCTTAAGCTTCCGACAATTACAATCTTATCATCGAGAAATGTACTTATATTACTTTCTTCATTTTTTAAAAAATCTTCAGTAGTGATAGTTATTGGCAAAACTTTCTTTTGATAATTGATATCAATTTTTTCTTTATTTTTCAATTCCGCCAAGCTTGTCAACTCTGGGTTAAAAGATTTTACAATTTCATATGCAAATGAATGTGATTCTGGATACTTTTCTGATCTGTTTAGTATAGCTCTTACAGGATGGTCTTCTTTCTCTTTACCAAGATTGACAATTCCTTTTTTAATTTTTTTATTGGCACTGAAAAAAAATGATCCTTCATTAAATTCATCAAAAGCAAAGATGGTGTTTGGAGAATTATTTGCGAATGCAATAAGTAGGCTATCTGTATATTGATCTTCGTCATTTATTTTGGCGAAATTTAAATCAATGGCCAAAACCTTATATTTTAAATCCTTTAATTTATACAATACATTGACAATATTTGGTCTTTTCATAGTATCTCCGACATCGATTATAACAATTCTGTCATCTGCCTTAATAGCCTCTCCATTTAGCTGTGAGAAATAGATATCACTAAATTTTACTTTTTCAGATGCCATACGAATGGGGTCTAAAAAAGAGAAGTTTAATTCAAATAGTAAAACACCCGCAAGTAACATACCAAGCACAAAAAAGGCAGGGTTCAAAATTTTTTTAAATTTTAAATACTTCATTTGCAATTAAATTTCCTTTAGAATAAAGTTATCCTATTTTCTTTTTAAGAATATGAGCGTAAATGATATTTAAGAAATTAATTGTTTACTCTTACAAATAAAAGTCATAAACAGTACCCCCCTGAACTTCTGGGTGACGAAGCCTGTAATAGGAGTGAAGACTAGCTACCACGCCTTTGTAAACTACTGGTCTAGCAGATAGAACTGATAATCTGGCAGTTACAAAACTTACCACACATTTGCTTTTTTATTTGCTCTAAAAAATAAGAATTGGTAATAACCATGCCCCCTATCAAGCCAAGGATTGGCTTGTTGGCCCTGGCAAATTGTTGGTATAGGACTTTTCTTTGTATTTAAAACACTACTATTCATAAAATCCAAAACTATGAACTAATTGCTCTTGCTCTCATTGTAATATACAATCACCACATTGTTTAAAATGCCTAGTGCTTTGCCAATTGGCTTTTTACTTTCTTTATCACTAATTTCTGAAGTTGACCAAAAAAGATAAGAGGTGTAGATAAGTTGTGGTTCAAGAAGTTCAAAAAAGAATTTTTCAAGTTGCTCAGAAAATTTCTGATTTTCTTCGACTTTATCAGGTGACTCAAAAAGTCCTGGCTTACTATTTTTTCTTAATTCAATGCCTATAATCTCTTTAAGCTTATTTACATGTTCTTCTCTGGTGGGATTAGTAAATGCTAAAATTATAAATAGTGATAAAAAAATTAAAAGATAAAATGGCGCTTTCATGCTTATTTAATTGTCCCGAAGAATATATTACCTTATCAATACAAAACCGGCCCAGTACTCTGGGTCCTCGGGATAACGGTTGCGCATTTCTTTTTGGGCATTCTCAAAAGAGATGACCGGGTTCTGCGTTTTGCCGAGGCTTCTATAAAATAATGTCATTAGTTCTAAGGTTTCTTTATCTCGAACAGACCAAAGTGATACAATAATCTGTTCTACTCCGGCCAATTTGAAGGCTCGTTTCAATCCAAAGGTACCTTCTCCGCCGTCAATCTGCCCAAGACCGGTTTGACAAGCAGAAAGGACAACTAATTTTGTCTTTCGCAGGTTCAAATTTGATACTTCCAGTGCAGTCAAGATGCCATCCTCACGTCCAAGTTTATTGAGTGTGTCAATTCCCGTCCATTTCCAATTGCTGCCAGCAAGCATAAGTCCGCTTCTGACCATGGGGTTAGTGTTGTAATAATAGCTGTAACGAATGGAATTGCTGCTTATTGATGAATCATTATAATCGAATGCTGGAAAAGCATAGCCGTGGGTAGCCAGGTGAAGGATGGTTTTGGCTTCTTTCCCTTCTAGTTTGGTGATGTTTTCTTCTGTGGCAAGATTACCTTCAAAGACTACAATAGGCCAGTTATTAATCTTGCATATTTGCTGTATAAGATCGGACTCTTTTTTGGTTCCTTCGAGGTAAGGTTGCGGACCAAAGTATTTTAGCGTTTGACCCCTTACTCCCCTTTTCACCGGCCCATATTTAGATACCATTAAGTTCTTCTCACCAGGTATACAATCATAATCAACACCCCCAATGCATGCCAGTGAAGGGGTGGCTGGTTCTTTTTCTTTTTGCTTCAATCCCATCGCCAAATAACGAGTTGAGGTTAACTGGTGCAATATATAACGGTCCATCAGGTACTGCACTCCCCCCCCAGTATTGGAGCCAATTACTGCTGCAGGGATGACAATCGCATGAAAGGGCAGATTGTTGAGCTCTCCGGTAGGGGCATAATAAATAGTCTTAACGCCTTTGAGTAACGCCTCCAGCGGTTGCCAGATCAAGGAATAAAAAGCGCCAAAACCTCTTTTAGGGTCAAAAGGGATATCTTTCAGCTCTTTTTCCCTGCAGAGGGGGATGAGGGTTGGGTTGGCATCACCTTTTCGTAAAACCAGCGCATTATAAAAGTATAGAGAATCGTCCTCATTATTAAAGCGCACAAACTCGATGGCGGCCTCATCGGCATCCAGGTTCTGCTGTACCTGATCCCAGGTAATGGTAAGGTTCCTTTTCTGCTGGGCATATTCTGTCCAGCTTGATGTAAGGCGCTTATCTAGCGAATCGGCTTCCGTGCGGAGTTTTTCCAGACGTTCTTTTTGAGCAGAACCCTCGGACTCCAACTTCGCAAGTAATCGCCTTCGGGTAGCCAGATCTTCTCGCAGCTCATCAACTTCGCGATAATAATTCTCAGTAGAGATTTTCGCCTCTAGCATTTTGCTTTTCACTAGGAGGGCAGAGTTGTAGCTTAAAGCCACAGCATCAGGATAATTACTATAATGTTCACTAGCAAAAGAATGAAATTTTTCATAAAAAGGACTTTCTTTTTTCCAAAACAATTCCTTCTGATTTTCACTAAGCCACTCAAAGTTGGCAGCAATCTGCTGTGACCTGAGTTTAAAATTTTTTTTATAAATATCAAAAGCTTGAAGAGTCTTATTACTTTTTTTTAGAAAAAGAGCATAATTAAATTCAAAACATATGTAGTCAAAATGACTCTCACCAAGTGCCTTTTTTTGGATATCCAGAGCTTGTTTAAAATATGGCTCTGCTCTTTGATACAAACCCATATCAGCATATAAACTTCCAAGATTATGCAAGCTCATTGCATAAATTGGATGCTCCTCTCCAAAAATATTTTGTTCAATTTCAAGTGCTTGTCTAAAGTAAGGCTCTGCTCTTTGATACAAACCCATATCAGCATATAAACTTCCAAGATTATGTAACCCCATCACATAGGGCTGATTATTTACACCTAAAAGGCGCTCTTTAATTACTATCGATTTTTTTAAAAGAGCCTCAGATTTTTGAAAATTACGCACACTTTTGTACAAAAAACCTAGATTCTCTACAGCAGATGCATAGCCAAGGTCATTCTCACCACGAGTCTCCAAGTATATATTCATGGCTTGCTTAAAATAATCCTCTGCTAGTTTATAATCTCCAATTTTATGATAAAGGCCGCCTAGATTATTAATTCCACCCGCATAATCTGGACTTCCAGCACCTAGAGACTTCTTTTTTATATCTACAGATTCTCTATATGTAGCTTCAGCCGCCTGATAATTTCCGATGGTAAAATATAAATTTCCAAGATTGTTCAAGCTTCTTGCATAGTCAGAGTGATCTTTCCCCAAAACTTGCCCCCTTATATCTAAAACTTTCTTACAAAATAATTCCGCAGAATCATAATTACCCATGTAGATGTACAAAATACCTAAATTGCTTAGGCTATTGGCATACTCAGCATGCATTTCACTAAAAATACTTTTTTGATTCTCGAGTGCCCTTGTAAAATAAATTTTGGCAGTACTGTAATTACCCATATCTCTATGAAGAAACCCTAATAAAGTTAAGGTGTTTGTATAATCAAGATGCACAAATCTATTTTGGCTTTCTAACTTATCAAGTGAATATTTGTAAAAAACGATAGCGGAATCATTTTTTTTCATCGAACTAAAACAGTTCCCAATTAACCTGAAACTTACTGCATATTTCAAGCTTGTATCGCCTTCGTTTGATAAAGCTAAATGATTCATTTTTCGGGCAATCAGCAAAGCACTGTCTTGCTTATTTTCCTTTCGGTAGTTGTCATATTGACTTTTAAGCAATTCGTAGGCATCGGTCTGTGCCAATAAGGTTTGTGCCGAAAGTATAAATATGAATAAAATAAACTTGTGCATTTTTTTTATTTAGATGACAAGCAATATTAACTGTAATAAAACTAAAGAAAATTACTTTTTTTCTTGAATTTATATTTTACGGTTTATAATATTTCTCCCTACTCCAACCCCTCCATCAGCACCTCATGGTTCTTCCTAATGCTGTCATCCTCAAATCCCGCCAGGTAATCCATGGTGGTCTTAATGCTCGAGTGGCCTAGTGATTCCATAATAAAGGACAAAGACACCTTCTCGCTATTCTTCAGTTTAGTAGCAAAGGAATGGCGGGCAGTATAGGTAGTTAGTTTTACAGGCAAGCCCAACTGCTCTCCTACTCTTTTCAAGTACTTATTGGTAGTGCGCGTTAGATTGGCAATGCGGTTCTCTATTTCCTTTATGCTAAGCCCGGGCTCCAAAATGGGGAATAAATACTGCTCCGGATCTCCTGACGGATTGCCCCACTTTTTAATGATTGCCTGCGCATGACGATTAAGGTGTACGCGAATAGGTAACACATTATCTCTTTTGGTATTCTCTGTTTTCTTTCGAAAGAACTCCATATAGTCGCCGGTAATGTTTTCCCACTTCAGTAACGCGATGTCTTTTAAATTGATCCCATTACAGAGAAAACTAAATCGCCAGATATCGAGCGCTCGGGCATGCACATCGGAGTCTACTTTGGCATTAAAGATGGTTTTGATCTGCTCATCTTTAAAAGCCCGCTTCGATTTACGCGGGGCAGGAATAGTATAACGCTTAAAGGGATACTGCGTATAGGTCACCACACCTCGTTGCATCACAAGATTATAGATGGTGCGAAGAGAACGCAGATACACGCCCACTGTAGTTTTGGATTTTTTCTTCGTAAGCATCCACACCTCATAGGCCGATAAAAAATCAGGTGTTATGTCTTGGAACTTCAGATACCGACGAAACTGCACTAGTGAATTGAGCGCAGACTGATACGACTCGGCGGTCTTGATACGCTCCTGAACCCGAAGACGATTGATGTACTCTTCAAAAAAAGGCTGTACTTGCTCTAACGAGAACTTTGTCTTGGTGCTACGCTCATCGCGGGTAAACTCCTTTTCGAAAGCATCAAAATCAAAAGGATCTAGCTGCTTGATAATGGCTTGCTGTGCGGCGAGCCATTTATAAAGACGGTTCTTGGTGTCTTTCAGATCGGGGTCGCGCAGGTTAGGGGCCTGGATCTTTCTATAAGCATCTTCCGAGAGCTTAAAGGGCGTCTTATAATGGCGCTTTTTACCTAAAAAATACACGGTCAGCTTGACCGGAAAAGAGCCGTCTTTAAGGGCTCTTCGAGCATCTAAAAAAATGGAGACTGTGGCGGTATTCATATGATCAGAGGGACGAAATTTGCACCAAATTTTGCACCACAAAATAGTAATTTTGGGTATACAAATAAAATTTTTTTATTATGTGTTCGTATATAGATAATTACTATTCAATGATTTATAATAATCACGTATATACCGAAAAATACCCCTGATTTTGACTGTTAATCAGAGGGTCGCTGGTTCAAGTCCAGCAGGGGGAGCTACACTGGACAAGGCGACAGAAATGTCGCCTTTTTTGTTGTCCATCAGGGAGTTAGGGCAGTTGCATCTTTTAGTTTTTAGAGGTTTATACTTTTTCAAAAGCTACAACCCAATATCTTTATTATTAGAGATGGATTTCAAATAAATCAATTCACCTTCTTAAATATGACAAACTATTTAATTGTTCCTGGCCTGGGGAATTCTGGTCCGGAGCATTGGCAAACTTATTTCCAAAACTCCGCTCCCAATTTTTTCCGAATTGAACAGGCCGATTGGGATACACCCACTTGTGAAGACTGGACTAAAAATATGGATGCTA
>Ga0315900_10009414_pt1 | contig 12394 bp, 10 predicted proteins | sample LakEriMetagenome_FD_203521 | JGI IMG/M metagenome (GOLD analysis project Ga0315900, IMG submission 203521) | Freshwater fungal communities from buoy surface, Lake Erie, Ohio, United States - Buoy 12 MA114 | ecosystem: Environmental > Aquatic > Freshwater > Lake > Lake biofilm | place: USA: Lake...
CTCGCCACCCTGCGTTTCGCGGCAACGCGATCGGGCTGGCAGCCGGTGGATCCCGCTGCATCCGGCCCCGCGTCGCGTCCGCGCGCCCTGCGCTTCACGCGCGCCAACGAGGAGCTCTGGCTCGCCGTGGTGCCGCACTCGCGCGCTGCGGGCTTCGTGCTGCATCACGTTCGCGACGACCCGCCACAGGTGCTGCCTTGAACCGCGCCCGGCGACTCCGCCACGCGTCGCGTTGCCGTCGCCCCCGGCGCATGCGCACCAACCGGCGCGGCCAGGCGCTCGCCGAGTACCTGGTGGTCACCGCCGTGCTCGCCGCCGCCCTGCTCACCCCGTGGGCCGACGGACTCTCGGTCATGGAGCACCTGCTGGGGGCACTGCAGCGCTGGTACCGCCACTACGCGCTGGCCATCGCTTCATCCTGAGGAGTTCACCGTCATGCAATTCCGGCGTTTCCGCATCGCCCCGCACTGGCTGACGCTCGGTCTCGCGCTCGTGCTCGGCGTCGTCGCGTTCCAGGGCGCGCGCAGCTGGCTGGCCGCACAGGCTCGCGCGGCCGAAGCCCGCGTCGCCGCGGACCATACGCCGCAGCGGCTGCTGGTCGCCGCCGTCGATCTCGAGACGGGAACCGTGCTGCTGCCGGAACTGCTCGCGTCGCGCCAGGTGCCACGCCGCTTCGCGACGTCCAGCGCGGTCCGCGCGGAAGACGCCGGCCGGGTCGAGGGCCAGCAGCTCGTACATCCGGTCAAGGCGGGCGAGCCGATCCTCTGGCCCGCCCTCTCCCACGGTGGCCAGGCCGCGTTCTCCGCGCAGCTCGATCCCGGCCGCCGCGCCGTGACGTTCGCGGTGGACGAGATCAACGCGTTCGCCGGCCTGCTGGTGCCCGGCGACGTGATCGATCTGCTCTACACGGAACGCGGCGGCGAGGCCGCGACCGTGCGGCCGCTGCTCGAGCAGGTCACCGTCCTCGCGACGGGCACCACCACGCGCGAGGACGCAGAACGGGAGAAGGCGGGCCTGCCCGCGGCGAGCTTCGCGACCGTCACCCTCGGGGTCACGCCCGCCGACGCGCAGCGCATCGTGCTCGCGCAGCAGGCCGGCGAGTTGACGGCCCTGCTACGGCATCCGGCCGACGCCGGTCGGCTGGGCACCACCGTCCTGCAGGTCCGCGATCTGCGCGGCGACGCCCCGCTGCGCACCGCCCGCGCGCGCGGCCTCCCGCCGCGCGGCGACTACGTCGAGTTCATCGTCGGCGGTGCGCGCGAGTCGCGGCACCGGCAGCCGGTGGACGTGGTGCCGGCGGTGCCGCAGGCACGGGCCGACGAACCGCCCCGATCTGCCGAAGCGGCGCCGGCGTCGCTCACCGCACTCGACGATCTCCGCGCGCGCCTCGCGCGCGCCCGCGCCACCGCCTCGAGGTCCGCCCCATGATCCGCTCGCTCTTGCTCGGCACCCTGCTGCTGATCGCTTCTACCGCGCGCGCGCAGACGCCGCCGGCGCTGCCGGAGCGCCTCGAACTCTACGTCGGCGACACGCACGTCCTCGAAGTGCGCAGCCAGCGCGTCGCGGTCGGCGACGGCGAGGTCGTAGACGTTTCCTCGCTGGACGGTGGGCAACTGCTGTTCCTCGCGCAGGCACCTGGCACCACGGCCGTGACGCTGTGGCTCCGCGACGGCCGCCGCCACCGCGTCACCGTAACGGTCACGCCCCAGAGTCTCGACCTCGTGCTCGAGCACGTGCGACGCCTCCTCGACGGCGTGCCGAACGTCACCGCGCGAATCGCCGGGAGTCGCGTCGTCGTGGAGGGCGAGCGCGTCCCGGCCGCCGACCAGAAGCGCGTCGCGGCGGTGGTCGAGTCCTTCGGCGGCGCCGTCGTCGACTTCGTCGGGCGCCTGCCCTGGGAGCCGATGCTGCACTTCGACGTGCGCATCGTCGAAGTGCGGCGCAGCGCCATCCGCGAACTCGGCGTGCGCTGGGACACCACCGCTAACGGCCCCTCACTGGGCGTGATCGCGGACTTCGACACCAACGACCTGTTCCGCGTCGTGCCCGAGCCTGCGCCGCCCGGGCTCGGCTCGCCTGTGCTGCCGAAGCGCGTGTGGCCGCCCGCCACGTACGCGGGCCTCGCGAGCACGCTCGGCTCGCGGATCGCGCTGCTCGAGAGCCGCGGCGACGCCGTGCTGATCGCGCAGCCGACGCTGAGCTGTCGCAGCGGTGGGCAGGCGCGCTTCGTCGCGGGTGGCGAGTTCCCGATTCCCGTGACGGACGGACTCGGCAGCACCGACGTCGAGTTCAAGGAGTACGGCGTGATCCTCGACGTGAAACCCGTCGCCGACCGCGGCGGCGCGATCTGGGCCAGCGTGGAGACCGAAGTGAGCCAGATCGACGAGAGCGTGCGCGTACTCGGCGTGCCCGGCCTCCTGAAGCGCCGCTCGGCAACCGAGATCAATCTGCGCGAAGGCGAAGTGGTGGTGCTCGCCGGCCTCGCGAGCCGTTCGCACGGACGCGATACCGCGCAGGTGCCGGGCCTCGGCTCGGTGCCGGTGCTCGGCAACCTGTTCCGTTCGCGGCAGCGCCGCGAGCAGGACACGGAACTGCTGATCCTGATCACGCCGCGCGTGGTGCGGCCCACCGAGGATCCTGCCGCGCTCGCCAACGATCCGAATGCCGCGGGCGTCTCGCGGGCGCGCGAACTCGAAGCGCGCGGCGCGCAGGCGGTGGGCAGCGAACCTGGCGGAGTCGGGCCGTGAGTTCGGCGCGTGCCTGGTGGTCGCGGCGTCGCGCCGCGAATGCGGCCGGAGGCGACGTTCCCTCGGCGCCGAGTTCCCGCGTCGAGGCGGATCCCGAAGAGCCGCGCGCCTCGCGCGCAGGCGCGGAGTCCGGCCGGCCGACGCGCCTCCATTCCGTCGGCGGCGTCCCGGCCACGCCGTCGGGATCGCTGCCCCCGACGAGCAGCGACCTGCCGCCGGACCCCGCCTCGCTCGAGCAGGCGCGGCTCGCGCGCGCGATCCACGCCGAACTGCTCGTCGCGCTGGATCTGCGGCGTGCCGACGTCGACCGGCTCGACGACGCCGAGCTGCGTTCGCTGGTGGCGCGGCTGGTCGACGCGATCCTCGAGCGCCTGCCCCTGCCGCCGCGCATCGATCGTGCGCGACTGGCCGCGCAGGTGCTCGACGAGGCGGTCGGGCTCGGGCCGCTCGAGGCGCTGCTCGCCGACGAAACGGTGTCCGAGATCATGGTGAACGGCCCCGACGACGTGTTCGTCGAACGCTCCGGGCGCCTCCACCGCGCGCCCGTGGCGTTCAGCAGCGAGGACGCGCTGTACGGAATCGTCGAGCGGATCGTCACGCCCCTGGGTCGGCGCGTCGACGAGGCCTCGCCGCTCGTGGACGCGCGGCTCGCGGACGGTTCGCGAGTGAACGTCGTGATACCGCCGCTCGCGATCGGTGGTCCCGCGATCACGATCCGCAAGTTCGCGCGCCGCCGCCTGCGCATCGAGGACCTCGTCGCGCAGGGCGCCCTGGACGACGCGATCGTCGAGTTCCTGCGCGTGTGCGTGACCAACCGGCGCAACGTCGTGGTCGCCGGCGGTACGGGCTCCGGCAAGACCACGCTGCTCAACGTGCTCTCGAACCTCGTGCCGCCGGGCGAGCGCATCGTCACGATCGAGGACGCGGCGGAGCTGCGCCTCGCCCACGCGAATCTCGTCACGCTGGAGTCGCGGCCCCGCAATCTCGAGGGCCAGGGCGAGGTCACGATCCGCGACCTCGTGCGCAACGCGCTGCGCATGCGACCCGACCGGATCGTCGTCGGCGAGTGCCGCGGCGGCGAGACGCTCGACATGCTGCAGGCGATGAACACGGGCCACGACGGCTCGCTGACGACGGCGCACGCCAACTCGCCGCGCGATCTCCTGTCGCGACTCGAGGTGATGGCGCTGATGGCCGGCGTCGAGCTGCCGGTCGCGGCGGTGCGTGAGCAGATCGCGGCGGCGCTGCACGTCGTCGTGCAGCAGACGCGGTTTCCGTGCGGCGCCCGGCGCGTCACGGCGGTCGTCGAGATCACCGGGCTCGAAGCCGGCCGCATCCAGCTCCAGGAGGTGTTCGTCTGGCGGCGTACCGGCGTCGACCCGGCCGGGCGCACGCTCGGTCATCACACCGGCTGCGGCTACGTGCCGACCTTCTACGACGAACTGCGTTCCGCCGGAGTCCCGCTCGACTACTCCGCCTTCGAGGAGCGCAGGCCGTGACCGAAGCGATCGCGTTCGCCGCGGCGCTCGCGACCGCGATGCTGGTGGGCGGCCTGGCGACGCTCGGCCGCGCAGGCGTGCAGCGCTACCGCGCCGCGATCGCTCGCCTCGCGCAGCAGGGTCTCGCCGACCTGTTCCTCTTCGTAGAGCCCGCGCGGTTGTTCCGCTGGAGCCTGGCCGCGCTGTCGGTGCTGCTGGCCCTCGCCTACGCGCTCGGCGGCGGCGCGTTCGCGCTGGCCGCGACCGCGGCGGCCGGGCTCGCGCTACCGCGCGCCGTGCAGTCGGCGCTGCGCCGACGCCGCGCCCGTCGCCTGGTGCGCCAGCTGCCGGACGCGCTCTCCGCCCTCGCGGGCGCCCTGCGGGCGGGGCTCGGCCTGCCGCAGGCGCTCGCCACGCTGGCGGAGCAGCAGCCGGGGCCGTTGCGCGACGAGTTCGCGCTGGTGCTGCGCAAGCAGCGGCTCGGCCTGTCGCTGGACCACGCGCTCGTCGAACTCGGTGCGCGCATCGGGCGGCCGGAGTACGACCTCTTCGTCACCTCGGTGCGCATCGCGCGCGAGCTCGGCAGCAATCTCGCGGAGAGCCTCGAGCGGCTCGCCGACACGCTGCGCCGCAAGTCGGCGACCGAGGCGAAGATCGAGGCGCTCACCGCGCAGGGCCGGCTGCAGGGCTGGATCGTCGGCCTGCTGCCGCTCGGCCTGATGGGTGTCCTGAACTGGCTCGAGCCGCAGGCGATGCGCGCGCTCTGGACCACGCCGGCCGGCTGGACCGTGCTCGGGATCGTCGCCGTGCTGCTCGGGCTCGGCGCCCTGTCGATCGCCCGCATCGTGAAGATCGACGTCTGAACGGAGACCGCGCATGGACGCGCTGCTGGGATTCGCGCTGACGACCGCTGCACTCGCCGGGGTGTCCCTAGGCCACGCCGCCGCCGGTCTGCTGCTGGCGGTGCCGCCGGACGACCGGCCGTTCCGGAGGCCTCCCCCCGGCTTCGCGCGGCCGGTCTGGCCCGGTGCGCGGGTCATGGGACATTACCTGCGGAGGCTCGTGCCCTCGCGTTGGCTGGAGAGGGTGCGCCCGTCGCTGAAGCGCGCGGAGCTGCAGGGGCGGGTGGATGCCGACGAGTGGGTGGGCGTGATCGCCGCCTATGCGGTCGTGGGTGCGCTCGGCGGCGCAGCCTTCGCGGCCGGATTCGACCTCGAGTACCCGGCACCCGTGCTGGTCGGCGCTGGGTTCGGGGCGCTCTTCCCGGTCCTGAAGCTCAGGGATCTCGCCGCGCGCCGCGAGGCCGCGATCCGCCGCGAACTGCCGACCTACCTGGACGTACTGACCCTCGCCGTCGAATCGGGCTGCAGCCTTGCGACCGCGATCGGGCATGCCACGGAGAAGGCCCCGGACGGCGCCCTGCGGCGCGGACTCCAGCGGCTGCTCGGCGAGGTTCGGGCCGGGCGGTCGCGGGTGGAGGCGCTGCGCAGTTTCGAGGACTGGATGGCGGAGCCGGGGGTGACCGCGCTGGTCGGTGCCCTGGTGCAGGCGGAGAAGACCGGCGCCGGACTCGGGCCCGTGCTGCGGGCGCAGGCTGCACAACGAACCCAGGAGCGGTTCGCCCGCGCCGAGAAGCTGGCGATGCAGGCGCCGGTCCGGATGCTGGCGCCGCTGATCCTCTGCATCTTCCCCTGCACCTTCCTGGTACTCGGCTTCCCGATCGCCCTGCGCCTGATGGAGGGCTTCTGAGATGCGCGAAGCCCGGTGGTTGCGGCGGGATGCACTGGGTGGCGACGTCGGTTTGCTGCAGGGTCTGGTGTGCAGCAATGCCTTCGAGCGGGCGCGCGGTCTGCTCGGTCGGGAGCCGCCCCCGGATGCCACGGCGCTCGTGATCGAGCCATGCCGCGCGATCCACACCGTGGGCATGCGGTTCCCGATCGACGTCGTGTTCTGCACGGATCGCGGACTCGTGCTGCGGATCGTCGAGGCCCTGCCGCCCGGCCGCATGGCGCTGCAGCCGGGGGCGGCCCGGGTGCTGGAACTGCGGGCCGGCGAGGCGGCGCGCCTCGGGCTCCGGGTCGGAGACCGCCTGCTGCCCGCCCCCGCGGAGGGCCGCGCGGCGGAGCGCAGCAAAGCCCAGGGCCGTGCCCGGGGTGCCGCGACGGTGGAGTTCTCGATCGTCGCCCTGCTGGTGCTGGTGCCGCTGATGCTCGGCGTGCTGCAGGTCGGCCTGCTGTACTCGGCGCACCATGCGCTGAACCACGCGACCTTCCTGGCCGCCCGGGCCGGGGCAGTGGAGCACGGCCGCCGCGAGGCGATGCAGCGCTACCTGGCCAAGGGGCTGGTCGCGCTGCACCTCCGCGGTGGCACGGACCTCGACCCGCAGTCCTGGGGCGGCGCCGGGGCCGGCGCCTACGCGCGGGCGCTGGCCGAGGTCCGCACTCCGTGGCTCACGCGCCTGACGGTCCTCAGCCCGACGACCGCCTCGTTCGCCGACTTCGGCCGGCCCGGGCCGGCGGGCGGTACCGTGCTACCCGTGGACACCCGCGGCCCCGCGTCGACGGTCGGTCCGACCTCGCAGCAGACCCGGGCCGACGCGACCCTGCTGAGCCTGCGCGTGGACTACTGCCACCCGCTGGTGGTGCCGCTCGTGGACCGGCTGATCACGGGCACGCTGGCCCGCTTCGACCTCGATCCCTACCGTCGCGGCTGCTACGCGGCGAACCGCCTGCCGCTGCGGGCGCACGCGCTGCTGCACTTCGCCACGGACGTCGACCGGGACGCACTGCGGCCCGATCGATGAGCCCGGGACGCGACGGCGAGATGACGAGAAAGCAGGACTTGGAGGCGATCCAGTGACGCGATGACCAACAAACGCGTCAGCCCAGGACGGCCTCGCGGCGATACAGACGGGCGGCCACCCAGGCCAGCACGAGCCCGAGCAGCAGGGTCGCGGCGCCCGACGCCGCCAGCTGGACCAGCGGCAGCGGGTCGTCGCGCAGCCACCCGTTGATCGCGAGGTGCTGGCTCAGCGACGGAATCCACATCAGGGACAGGCTCGGCTGCACCTGGTAGATCGCCGCGAAGATGATCGGCACGGTCGGCACCAGCAGCACCGCGGTCAGCCAGCTCTGCGCCTCGCGGTAGCTGCGGGTGAAGCTCGCGACGATCGTCATCAGCGCCGCCCCGAGCACCACGAACGGCAGCATCACCGCGATCACCCCGACCGCCACCTCGGGGCCGAAGTTGGCGGACATGCCGAGCTCCTCCAGCCGGACGAAACGCAGCCCGACGGCGAAGCCGACCACGGTCAGCGTCAGCGAGAGCGACATGAACACCGCGGCGCTCGCGATCTTGGCGTAGACGATCTGCTCCCGGGGTACCGGGTTGGTCAGCAGCGGCTCGAGCGAGCCGCGCTCGCGCTCGCCGGCGGTGGCGTCGATCGCGACGTAGAGGCCGCCCATCATGGTCGCGAACACGATGAAGTAGCTCAGCATGCCGAGCACGAGCAGCGCGCGGCTGGCCGGGGTCGCCACGTCCACGAGGTCCACCGCGACGGGCTGGACCAGCAGCGGGGACAGGCCACGGGCCTGGAGTCGTTGTGCGGCGGTGCGCGACGAGTAGCCCTGCAGCATCGACGCGAGGCGGCTGCGGGCACCCGCGGTGCCGGTGTCCGACGAGTCCGCGTGCAGGCCCACCGCCGCCGGCTGCCCGGCCCGCAGCCGCTCGCCGAAGTCGGCCGGGATCACCAGCACCAGCGCCGCCTGGCGCCGGCGCACGGCGGCGCTGGCCGTCTCCGGCGTGACCCCCGGGCGTTCCTCGACCGCGGCGCCCTGCTGCTGCAGGTACGCGACCAGGTTCGGCGCGTGCTCGCGCCCGACCACCACGACCTCGACCGGCTCCTCCCCCCGCTCCGCGCCGCGCTCCAGCGTCACGTTCATCAGCACCGCGAACAGCACCGGCGCGCCGAGCGGCCCGAACAGCAGCGCGGTGAGCAGCGTGCGCCGGTCGCGGAAGTTCTCGCGCAGCTCCTTCAGGAACACGACCCAGGCGGCGCGCGTCATGCGGCATCTCCGCTCAGCGCGGCGACGAACGCGTCCTCGAGCGAGCCGCCCTGCACCCGCGCGCCGATCTCCGCCGGCGTGCCGCGCGCGACCACGCGCCCGCCGCCGACGATCACGATCTCGTCGCAGAGCGCGGCGACCTCCTGCATCACGTGGCTCGAGAACAGCACGCAGTGGCCGGCATCGCGCAGCCGGCGGATCAGCTCGCGGAGGCTGCGGGTGGCCAGCACGTCGAGGCCGTTGGTCGGCTCGTCCAGCACCACGTTGCGCGGCGAGTGCACCAGCGCGCGCGCGAGCGCGACCTTCAGCTTCTGGCCCTGCGAGAAGCCCTTGGTGCGGCGGTCGGCGAACGCGCCCATCTCGAGCGCCTCGAGCAGTTCGTCGATGCGGCGCTCCAGCGCCGCGCCGCGCAGGCCGTGCAGCTCGCCGAAGTAGCGCACGTTCTCGCGCGCCGTCAGGTGCGGGTAGATGCCGGCGCCGTGCGGCAGCACGCCGAGGCGCGCGAGCGCGCCCATGGGGTCGAGCGCGACGTCGTGGCCGTCCACGAGCGCGCGACCGCGGTCCGGGCGCAGCGCGCCGTAGAGCATGCGCAGCGTGGTGGACTTGCCGGCACCGTTCGGCCCGAGCAGGCCGGTGATGCGGCCGTCCGCGGCCTCGAAGCCGACGTCGGCGACCGCGACCACCTCGCCGAAGCGCTTCGCGAGACCCTCGACGACGATCATGGCGTGGGCCCCGCGGCGTCGACGAAGAACGGCGCCGGGCCGGCGGCGTCGAGGCAGCTCGCGTCGAGGCCGCGCGCGGTGCCGAGGTCGAGGAAGCTCGCGACCACGCGCGCCGCGCACGGCTCTGTGATCTGGCCGTGGCCCTGGCCGCGGACGACCACGTGCCTCGCGTCGGCGAAGCCCTTCGCCGCGGCCTCGCCGCTGCGCGGCGGGGTGACCGGGTCGAACTCGCCGGACAGCAGCAGCGCCGGCACGGCGGACCGCAGCGGCTGCGCGAAATCCGCGTCCACGACGCCGCGCGGCCAGCCGTCGCACAGCGCCAGCAGGCCGTCGACCTGGGTCGTGCCGAAGTAGGTGCGCGCGAGCGAGTCGCGGTTCACCGTCGAGTAGCCCGGCACGTCCTCGGTGCAGGCCACCGCCGCGTTCATGCCGTAGGCGATCTGCGAGTCGAGCGAGCGCCCGATCAGCAGCAGCTGGCCCGCGAGCGGCGCGTAGTCGCCGCGGCTCGCGCGGTCGAGCAGCAGCGGCAGCAGGGCGGTGGTGGCCGACTGGTAGTTCAGCAGCCGCACCGCGCCGACCAGCTGCGCGTTGCCGAACTCGACCTCGCGCGGTTCCGCGTTCGCCGGGTCCGGCAGCGTCAGCTTCACGGGCTGGTCCGCGAGGCGCCCGCGCAGTTCGTCGAAGCGACGCGCCAGGTCGGGGAACGCCTTCGCGCACGCGGCCTCGCGCTCGCAGCGTCGGAACATCGCGTCGAGCGCGCGCTGCGAGTCGAACGGGGTCTCGACGCCGAGCGCCTCGCCGGGCGCGACCACGCCGTCGAGCACGACGGCGTGCACGCTCGACGGGAAGCGACGCACGTAGTGCTGCACGACGCGCGTGCCGTAGGAGATCCCGTACAGCGCGATCCGCTCGTAGCCCAGGGCCACGCGGACGCGGTCGAGGTCCTGGACGGCGACGCTGGTCGTGTAGAACTCGGGCCGGCCCCGCAGCGCCTGCCGGCACTGCGCCGACAGCTGCCGCAAGAGGTCGGGCGAGTAGCGCGTGGTGTCGACGTCGTCGGGGAAGTCGCAGTCGAGCGGGTTCGAGCCGCCGGTGCCGCGCTGGTCCAGCAGCACGAGATCGCGTGTGCGCTGGATCGTCGCGAAGGCCGACGCGTACGCGGCGTAGAAGTCGGTCGCCGCCTGCCCGGGCCCGCCCGAGACGATGAACAGCGGCTCGCGCTCCGACCGCCGGTCGAGCGCCGGCACGACCGCGACGCGCAGGGTGATGCGCCGGCCGCCTGATTCGGCGGGATTCTCGGGCACGTTCACCGAGCCGCAGCGTGCGGGGACGGTCGCGAGACCGGCGGGATGCGGGAGGCGGCAGTCGGCCAGCGCCACGCGCGCCGCCGGCGCGGCACCCGGCGCCGTCCACGGCAGGACGACGAGCAGCGCGGCGAGCGCGGCGGCAGGGCGGAGACTCATGGACGCATCGTGCCATCGCCGCGTGGCCCCGTCATCGGCCGGTTCACGCTCCCGCGCTCGGTCGTCCGGCCGGCGGCACCGGGCGCCGCGATCGTGTGGGCCGGCGCGCACGCTAGAATGCGGCCCATGCGACACCCCGAGCGTTACGACGTCATCGTCGTCGGCGGCGGCCACGCGGGCACGGAGGCGGCGCTCGCGGCCGCCCGCGCCGGCGCGCGCACGCTGCTGCTGACTCAGAGCGTCGAGACGCTGGGCGCGATGAGCTGCAATCCCGCCATCGGCGGCATCGGCAAGAGCCATCTCGTGCGCGAGATCGACGCGCTCGGCGGCAGCATGGCGATCGCCGCGGACCGCGCCGCGATCCAGTTGCGGGTCCTGAACGCCAGCAAGGGCCCGGCCGTGCGCGCGACCCGCGCGCAGGCCGACCGCCAGCTCTACAGGCGGGCGATCCGCGCGATCCTCGAGAACCAGCCCGGCCTCGCGATCTTCCAGCAGGAGGTCGCGGACCTCGTCGTCGAGGGCGGGCGCGTCGTCGGCGCGGTCACCGCGACCGGCATCGAGTTCCGAGCGAGCGCGGTCGTGCTGACGGTCGGTACGTTCCTCGGCGGGCGCATCCACGTCGGCCTCGAGAACTACTCCGGCGGGCGGATGGGCGACCCCGCCTCGAACCGCCTCGCCGCGCGCCTGCGCGAGCTGAAGCTGCGCGTGGGGCGCCTCAAGACCGGCACGCCGCCGCGCATCGACGGCCGCACGCTCGACTGGTCGGTCATGACCCCGCAGCCGAGCGACGAGCCGCTGCCGGTGCTCTCGTATCTCGGGCGTCCGTCGGACCACCCGCGCCAGGTCCCCTGCCACGTCACGCACACCAACGAGCGCACGCACGAGCTGATCCGCGCCGGCTGCGACCGCTCGCCGATGTACACCGGGATCATCGAGGGCACCGGGCCGCGCTACTGCCCGTCGATCGAGGACAAGGTGGTGCGCTTCGCGGACCGCGTCTCGCACCAGGTGTTCGTCGAGCCGGAAGGCCTCGACACGCACGAGATCTACCCGAACGGCATCAGCACCAGCCTGCCGTTCGACGTGCAGCTCGAGTTCGTGCGCAGCATCCGCGGCTTCGAGCGCGCCCACGTCACGCGGCCCGGCTACGCGATCGAGTACGACTTCTTCGATCCGCGCGACCTCGAGTACACGCTCGAGACGCGCGCGCTGCGGGGGCTGTACTTCGCCGGCCAGATCAACGGCACCACGGGCTACGAGGAAGCGGCGGCGCAGGGACTCGTCGCGGGGCTCAACGCCGCGCGCGCGGCGCTCGGCCTCGCGCCGTGGTGGCCGAAGCGCTCGGAGGCCTACGTCGGCGTGCTGCTCGACGACCTGATCACGCGCGGCGCGCCCGAGCCGTACCGCATGTTCACGAGCCGCGCCGAGTACCGCCTCAGCCTGCGCGAGGACAACGCCGACGCGCGGCTGACGCCGATCGGCCGCGAGCTCGGGCTCGTCGACGACGAGCGCTGGCGCCTGTTCGAGGCGAAGCGGGCGGCGGTCGACGCGGAACTCGCGCGGCTCGCGGGCCTGCTCGTGCGGCCGGACGACGTCGCCGCCGAAGACGCGGCGTGCGTGCTCGGCGGCCCGCTCGCGCGCGAGACGCGCGCGCTCGAACTGCTGCGCCGACCGGACGTGGCCTACGACGCGCTGGTCGCGTTGCCGGCCGTCGGCGCACCGGCGTGGGAGGGCGTGCCGGTCGCCGAGGGCGCGCCCTTCGTCGACCACGCCGACTTCCTCGCGGCGGCGCCCGCCGCGCGCACCGCGTTCGCGGCCGGCGCGCTCGACGACCGCGTCGCCGCGCAGGCCCGCCTGCAGGTCGAGGTCGGCGCGAAGTACGCGGGCTACCTCGCGCGCCAGGAAGCCGAGATCGCGAAG
>Ga0315900_10009417_pt1 | contig 12389 bp, 22 predicted proteins | sample LakEriMetagenome_FD_203521 | JGI IMG/M metagenome (GOLD analysis project Ga0315900, IMG submission 203521) | Freshwater fungal communities from buoy surface, Lake Erie, Ohio, United States - Buoy 12 MA114 | ecosystem: Environmental > Aquatic > Freshwater > Lake > Lake biofilm | place: USA: Lake...
TCGCGCCCCACCCGACGCAACTGCCGACCTGCCCCTGCGAGCCACGCCGCCAGGAGGGCTGGCACGCCAGCAGGGCGGGATAGAGCATCACGTCTTCCTTCGCCGCCCGAAGGTCAGGGCCAGCGGACGCCAGCGTGGGATGCGGCAGAGAGGCGACGAACGCCTCGGCACCTTCCGGGTCGGGCACATAGCCCATGCCATGCTCGGCCATCGCTCACCTCGTGCTGGCCCAAGCAACGGCATTCGCAAACTCAACGTAGCGGGCCCGCAGTTCGCTCGTGACGGGCACCACGTCCTTGCCAAGTGCGGAGCCGTAGGCAGTCTCCACGGCCGCCCGGAGCGACTCCTGGGAGCCGGGGGCGTGCTTCCCGATGCGACGCCAGCCGATGTCCACGGCGAGGGCGGTGAAGTCCCGCAGGGCTCGCGTGTCGGTGAACGCCACCTGGGCGGTGACGGCATCCCCGGCAGCGACCACGCCCGCACGAGTCCAGAGCGAAGCCCACAACGCCCGGTCGCTCGCCGGCAGACTCCGTATGGCGTCGGTCACGGGCGTAACAAGCCGTTGCATCTCGTCGCTCGGCGTTGCAACCGTCACCTGCGGGGCGACGGCGGGCAGCGTCGGCAGCGGCACCTTGCCCCACGCGGCGGCAATCAGCAGACCGGCGGCGGCGATCCGGCCGAAGAGCCCGGCCTGCGAACGCACGGCTTCCAACGCACGACCCGCTGCGGCTTGGATTTGCTGCCGGTAGGGAGCAGCGAGTAAAGCCGCCGCAGCAGCGACGGCAGCGAAACGAAAGACGCTTTCATTCACCGCACGGCCTCGACCTGCAAGAGAACGAACCGCACCAGGGCTTCGCCTTCCTTCGTCCGCAGGAGGTCCGCGAGCAACCGGACGAGCCGGTCATCGGTCTGTGCCGCCGTCTGCGATGCCAGCCATTCAGCGGCTTCGCCCACAATGAGCGACTTCCGGTACGGGTCAGCCTCATTCACGAACCGCTGGCCGTAGCCAATCAACGGGCTCCACCGCTGCAGCAGCATGAGCGACTGCCAGAGGTTGAGATTGCTCCCGTACTGGGAAAGCTCGGCAGGCGTGGCACCGTAGTCGGGCATGGCAGACGCTCCTCGCGGGGTATCTCCGGTCTACCACGCTGGGCGGGTTGCCTTGCAGTTTCGCCGCCTACCAATCCGGCGACTCCTCCACCTCGTCAAGCAGTTCGCCCGGCACCTCGATGCGAGCCAGCCGGAACGGCGTCGGCTGCACGGCCTGACGCTGGGCACGCACTTCGTCGGTCCACAGCACCGATTCGCACGTCGCACGGGCCGCCACCATCGGCGCGAGGGCAAGGCTGTTTTCGCTCGCCGCCAGTTCCTCGGGCGTCGGGTCCAGCATCCGCTCGTTGCGGCTCGGCTTGTAGCGGCGTTTGCGGTCGAGGCGCAGGGGCATGGCCCACGCCGACCGTAACCTCACGAGTTGGTCGGTCGTTATCGTCCAGTGCTGGCAGATAGCCGCCATTGGGACATAGGCCGCCCATTGGGCTTCCAGCGTCGCCCGGTCAATCGCTGCGGTGTTGCCAGCCATGTAGCACGCGCTCCAGCATCTCGACCTTCCGTTCTACGCCCACAGTCCAATTCGCGTGCCACGCCATGCACGTCGGCGGCACCGTGAACGTCTCGCCCGTCCACGGCGGCGGCACGTTCGGCTGGCTGACCGTCGCCCAGTTACACGCCCGGTCACGCGGCAAGACCGTCAGCGGCACGGGCAGCGTCGTGCCCCGCTGCTGCGAGTGCATCCGCAGTTGGTCGATGACCTCTTGGTCGGGCAGATCCCAGATGGCTGACAGGTCCGCAATCAACCGCCACCACGCATGGACGCGAGACGTGGAGCGAAACAGCATCACGCCCGCACACCACTGGACGATGTCATCACTCATCGCCACGCCGTCAAAGTCGAGGTCGGCAAACTGCCGCTCGGCCCAATCGTGCAGCCCCGGCATCAGGCACACGTCGGCATCGACGTACACCGTGGGCGTGCCGTCCATCGGCAACCGCATGAGGCAGTCGAGTTTGTCGTTCATGCACCGATTCCAGCCCTCGGATTTGTACGCCCCGGTCGGGCAGGTCTGCCCGTACTCGAACGACCGCACCTCCTTGAAGCCATACGCCCGCGACAGGACGAACCGCTGGCACATCGCCTTGTGCGTGGGCGTGTAGTACGTGACGAGTCTCAGCATGGGTGGTGTTTCCGCAGGGCTCGGGTGGTCGTGTTCGGCACCTCGCACCATTCGTCCACGCGAGGGCCGGGGACGCTCTCAATCCAGTGCGGGTTGAGATGGTGAGCGGCGTGCCACGCGGCGTTCGGTACGTGCGTCCCACCTTCGCCGCCGATGTTCTGGATGCGGGCGAGCATCGGCCGCACTTCGCAGCGGTCGCGGCGGGTCAGTTTGTCGATGACCGTGTCCCAGGAGATTTGCCCGTCGTTCGCGGGCCACGACTCGCGGATGCTCTCCCAGCGGTCCCGCCATGTGCCCCAGCCCCACGGCGTGAACCACGGCTCGCGGATCACCGCACTGCGATACGCCGCCTCATCCTGCGGCGTTCGCTGGTACCCGCAGACCGAGAACACGCTCGGGTCGTGCTGGTACTCCCCGAAGCCCCAGTCCATGAAGCGCAGGTAGTCGCCGCCGGGGACCGTGTCATCCTCCAGGGCGATGACCCGCTCATGGTGGTCGAACCCGTAGGCGAGTGCCGAGTACGTGTTGACGTTGCACCCGACCCGCTGGGTGCCAATCATCGCCCATGCCTTGATGCCGGGCCGTCGCGTGAACGCCGCAGCCAGGTCGATGACCTCGTCATTCACCGGCTCGCACAGCATCGCCACCGGGAACGACGAGACGCCGTCGCAGCGATACAGGGCTTCCAGCACCCGCCGCGTGTAGTCGGGCCGATTGCACAGCGTCAGGACGATGACGGTGTTCTTGCGGGCGTTCATTGAATCTCCAGCGGGCGCGGGTTCCATGCTGGCGTCACGCGGCCTCGCCAGTTCTGCGCCTCGACGCCGAGGTGGTGACACATAACCGGCAGCAGACGGATCTCGCGGAACGACTCGGCAAACTCCAGGTCACACCGCTCCGCCGACTTGCTCCACTGCGGATAGAGCCGGTCGCTTCTGTGCAGATGAAAGAACCCTGCGGCGCAAACCGGATACACCCGCGACGGCTTGCCGTCTGCTATGGCGGCATCGTCGTGGTAGTCCAGGCGGCGAGCGACGTAAAGCACGTCATCCTCGTCTGGCAAACCTGCCACGAGGTCACGTACGCCTGTCGGCAGCACGATGTCGGCATCCAGCAGCAGTTGCCACGCGTTGCGATGCCAGAGCCAGCAGTGCAACTGCCCGAGCCGAACGGCAGCGGCCTTGTTGAACTTTGCCCCTCGGGCGTGCCACTGGTCGCAAGCCAAAACCGAGCAGTCGTTGGCGGCGACAATCTCGTGCGTTCGCGTCGCGTCGGGCTTCGTCACCACGTAGACGTGGTCGGCCTGGCTGCGAACGTGCGGCAGCGTGACGGCAAGCTCGCCGTCATAGTCCACCGCCACGATGATGGCTGCGATTTCAACCGCCATGCGTCGCGTACCAAATGCTGTTCACGACGCCCTTGCTGGGCACGAGCTCATCGACGGCCTGCACCACGCCGGGCCATGAGCCGCCGTAGTCGTGACCGCAGAGCAGGCCGCCTGGCACAAGCAACCGCCGGGCGGTGCCGATGTCCCGCACGACGCTGTCGTAGTCGTGGGCGGCGTCGATGAAGACCATGTCGGCACCGCCGAGGCGACGCACGAGTCCAGCGACGTATTCAACGTCCGCCGGGTCGGCGAGGTTCGCCTCGCACGGCAGTACGTTTTCCAGCCCGGTCGTGTTTCGCATCCACTCCCGCAACGGGTCGAAGCCGCTTGCCATCTGCTCCGCGTGTTCGGCACTGCCCCGCCAAGTGTCAACGCACAGCACGCGACCGGCAGCCGACAAGGCAATGCTGGAGCGACCGCACCACGAGCCGAACTCGACCACAAGCCGCAGCCCACGCGAGCGGTCGGCAAGCCACACCAACTCAGGCTCCGACATCCAGCCGTCAACCAGCAACGCCCGCGAGACGCTCATGTGATTCGCACGGTGGTCCGTGCCTCCGGGCCGTATGACTTCTCCACGACAAGCCGCTGCACCTGGGAATCGTCTTCCCATGCGACGCCGTTCAACGAGTCCAGAACTGCCTTCGTGGTGTTGTCGAGGTCCGGCCGTGGCAGCACTGGGGCGTCGGGCTTAATGCCACTCTTCCGCATGTGCGACTTAGGCCGCTCCCACACGAAGTCGATGACCACACTGACGGGCTCGCCGTGGACGCCAGCCCCAGCAGCTCGAGCAGCGGCGGCAATCGCGTCACGGTACGCATGCACCGGATGCTTCGCCGGCACGTAGGCGCGAGCGAAACCGCCACGCGTCGAGACTCGCGGCCTCGGCTGCGGAACGGGCTCGCCGGGAACGGTGAACGTCAATGCCATGCACGAAGCATGGCGGCGTTGTCAAACTTCCAGACACGCCGGCGGAATCATCGCCCGTATCGTCTCGCGCGTTACCCGGCAGATAATCAGCGAAACCGCCTGGACGTTGTGCATATCGCGACAGAAAAGGCGCGTTATGCAGTTCCGTAGAAACACTGGTTCTGTGGCTACTTTTTGCGCTTCTTCGGATGCCTGTCGTACAGCGGGACAACGACGATGCGGCCGTGACGAGTCCCTTCGTAAAGTTTCTTGAGCCGCCTCCGCTCGCGCGTTGCCTCTTCCTCATCAAGCCAGACGCTAAAAACCGTAGTGCCTTCGATCATCACGCTCCACGCCAGCGGCTTGTCGGCCGCAGAACCACGCGATGGAGCAGACGGCTTGCGTTGTCCTGCGGTGTGGTCAGTCATGAGTTCGCCGCTGCTCATCTTTGGCGTTCTCGTCATTCCTTGAAACTATCCACCAACTGCTGAACGTGTCGCAGCAGCACCTCCGCTGACTCCTTCTTCGGGCATCGGATAAACACCCCGAAGTCGTATGCTCCTTTAGCCATGTCTCCGATAGCGTGCTGGTCGATCAACGGCCGCATCAGCACACCGCCGACGCCGGAGTTGTCGCGGGTGTATGCGATGCCAACCAGCCCGTCGCCAAGCGGGACGGTGATCGTCTCCAGACGAGAACCACCGGATGCACCAGACGGCTCGGCTTCGTTCTTCTCGTCAGTCATCGTCTCCTCCTCGCCGCAGGTGATCGCGGCCGTTATGCGTTGTGCGTCAGAATCCGAAGATCATAGGCGATACGATGTCGAGCCCGTCATCTTCTGGCGTGGGCCTTGACTTCTGCGTCGGCTGTTCTGTTGCGGCGGCCGGCTTCTCTCGTGGAAGACTCTGGCCGCACTCTGCGCACGTTGCCGGAATCGCCTGCCCGCAGCGTCCGCACTGAATCGCCCGCCGCCGTGGCTGCTCGGCCACAACTGCCGCAGCCATGATGCAGGCCACTACGAGAAGGCCGAACATCGTCAACGTGAACAGCGGCTCGCTGTGCGTCTGGCGTCCGATTGGCATGTCACGCTTCCTCCTGTTGCGAAACCGCATAACCAGCGGATGCAGCGGACGGCTCGCTCATCTCCCACCCCCAAGCCGCTCCAGCAGACCGCGCAGGGTGGCGGCGATCTCTTGCCTTGTCGGCTTGTGGTGCATCCGTGCGGCATCCGCGTAGTCGCACCATGCCGCCTTCAACGCCTCCCGCTCCGCGTCGGTGAGCGTGAGCGAGCACGCCACCGGCTCCTGTGTATCGCCGGTGCCAAGTCCCTTCCCCAGCGGGGCTGAGGATTCAGAGGGCGCTGCTCTCGCCGCCGGCGCGGCGTCTAGATTTGGTACTGCGGCGTGCCATTCCGGCCCGTAAACGCCGCTGTTGAGTGTCTTAGGCTCGCGGCGCTCCCGCTCGCGGAGCATGGCGTCGGCCATGGCATACGCCGTGTATGCGATGTCGCTCGGCGTATCCAAAGCCTCCTCGTCGATGCCATCGTTTGCGTGGACGAGCAGCCCCGTCAACGCCGCTGCGGCGAAGTGGTCGCGGTCAGTCATGCCAGGCATCGTGCCCTCCTCTTGCTCAGTTTGCTGTCGGTCGCCGTTGCCGTTTCCGCCCGCCGCTGGGCAAAGTGCCTTTCGCGGCATTCCCTCGCCCGTTCGGCAATCTCTTCCGGCGTCGGGTCATCCATGCTGAACGCCCGGTGCTGTCTACCACGCGGACCCAGCCCGTACCGCTCCGCGAGCCGCGTCAGATTACCTTCTGTCACGCCAAGCTTGCGGGCCACCTCGACGCGGGTCAGCGACATATCGCTCCACAGGCGAAACAGCAGCGGCACGTCTACCTGCCGTTTGCGTTGCGGCAGTTTCATTTCGCACGCGAGCCGCAGCACGGTGTTGCAGTGGATGCCGAAATGCTCCGCGATGCGATAGTTGGGCACGCCTTCGCTCCACAGGCGAATGAACTCCTGGCGGTCTACATCGACGTTGCGTGGCATGGTGTTCCTTTCGTGGCGGTTGCCCCCGGCTGGAGGCGAGCGGAGATGCGACGCACACCTGCCAGCCGGGGCAACCTAGTCAGTCAGTCGTGATACCGAACCACGGCGTAGTAGCGACCGTTCGCACCGCGAGCGACCCCCTTCTCACGAACCGCGTAGCGGCCCCAGTAGCAGCAATTCGCCAACGCCTGCTCGGGCGTCGAGCCGTAGCCGATGCCTTCACGGCACCCGCAGGTGCCCCGATGGGCGAACCGCCCCGTCCGAGCCATGTGCTCCGCGTCCTCAGCCGCAGACGTTCGCACCCGCGTCACGTAGCGGTCGGCGAACGCCGGCACGCACGCGAAGCACAACACAAGAGCCAAAACGAAACGCATGGGAAACCCTCCGTGGTGAAAATCGAACACGACGCAACCATAGGACGCCCGTCAAGCGTCGGGAGCCAACGGCATGACGATGCACCGCGAGTCCTGTGCCCGCAGCACGACGGCACTCTGCTTGTCCAAGGCTTCGAGCTCAATCGTCTCGGCCATGTCGAACGAGCCGCAGCCAAGCCACTGGCAGACGAACTGCGGGTCGAGCATCACCGTGCACGCCTGGCCCGGCTCCACGAGGTCACACGTTGCCGACGCCTCGCCGGCTTCCGCCGACCGTGAAGTCATGTGCAGCCCTTCGGCCGTCACGGTGAACGTCACGCCCTTCGACTGCTCGCTCGTGCAAATCGCCGCCTGCCGGCACGCGTGGAGCAACGTGCCCACGACCACCAGCGAGGGCTTCACCTCACGCTCCACGTCCACGTCCTTCCAGCGGGGAAAGCGGCCATCGACGAGCCGAGCCCGCACGATGGTGCCATCCACCTCCGCGACCAACTCGGTGCCCGTGGTCTCCAGTTGCACCGCCTCGGCACCGCCAGACAGCCGGCAGAGCGTGTCCACCGCCCGGCGGGGCACGATGGTCGTGCTGTCATCGGTCGCCTGGTCCACCTCGCACTCGGCCACGCACATCCGCCGGCCGTCAGTGGCGACAAAGGACAGCGTGCCCTTGGACCACTGCACGAGCACGCCGCCCAACGCGTAGCGGCTGCTCTCGTTGTCCGTGGCAAACCGCACCGACTGCATCAGCGTGGCGAACTGGTCTGCCGGGAGCCGGGCAATCGGCTTCGCGTCAACGTCGCCCGCCGCCGGGAACTCGTTGGCATCCTCCACCGGCAGCCGCCACGTCCCGTTGCCGCTGGTCACGATGCACGCCGTGCCATCAGGCGTCAGCGTCACCTCGTCTGACAGCGTCAACGCGTTGACGATGGCGTTCAACCGACCATGCGGCAGCAGCAGCGCCGGCCCGTCGTAGTCCAGCGGAGCCGAGATCCGCAACTCAAGGTCGGTCGCCGTCATCGTTCCGCTCGCCAGGAGCACGTTCGCCAGGACGGGCTTCACGCCGCGAGCCGCAACCGCCGGAGCGACAGCGGCCAGCGACCTCTTCAAATCGGCGACGCTCAATGTCGTGCCACCACTGCGAGCCTTTGCCTTGCGTTCCTTCGTTGCCGTAGCCATGGAGAGATTCCTTTCGTTTCATGGAAATACCAACCAACACGCCGAGCACGAACGTGCCAGCGAGAACGATGTGACCGATGCTGATGAGGGCCAGGTGGGTGAGCGTCATAGCCCCATCCCCGGGTCTTCACCCAACAGTGGGAACTTCATCGAAGCCATCTCGGCTTCGACCACTTCCAAGACCTTAGCCGTGGCGATGCACCGCGCCATGAGCGACTTGATGACGTTGTGCGCCTGCTCCAGCAGGGCACGCGACTCGTCATCGCACGACTCATCCCACGCATGGGCGAGGCACGCGTTGGCGACAAGCTCGGGGCACACGCGGCGACGCTTCATCGGAGCACCTCGATTCCACGCACAGTGCGGTGCCGCTTCAGGTAGCCCTTTCGCTCCAGGGCAACGAGATGGCACGTCACGCCGTTGGGCGACTTGAACCCGAAGGCAGCGGCAATCTCGCGGACGGTCGGCGAATACATCGCGGCGTTGTCCACGATGAACGCCAGCACCTTGGCTTGCTGGTCGGTCAGCGACGGTCGTTCGGTCTCGGTCTCGGTGGTCATAAATCCTCCTCCTTGAGTTTCAGTCCTGTGGCAAGCGCGGCGACTTCGTGCGGTCGCCTGTACGGGGCGGGTTGGTACTGGTCCTTCCACGACTTCGGTGGCGGTTTCTCGTCAGGTCGCCGGCCCGGCTCGCGGACGGTGCCGCCTTTGTCCTGGCACCTCTGCAGCCAGTTCACGATGAACCGCCGCCAGTTGCGGCGTCCCGCCCGTTTCGGGTTCGCCTTGAGCCAGGCGGTCGCCTTGGCAAGCTCCTGGGCCAGCACGGCACCAGGGAACGCCTGAGCCCATTCCTGGCGGTCAGCGTCCGTAATGCCCGTCCACCCGGCTTCAGCCGTCCAAGAAACGCCGGAAGGCTTCGCCCGCGAGCGGGTCGGCTTTGCCGGCTCGCTCGTGGGAACCGGCGCAGCCGGTATATGTTCTTCTCTCTTCTCTTCTCCTCTCCTCTCCTCTAGTCCGCAATCTGTCCGCGCGTCATGCGGACAAGATGCGGACAACCTGCGGACAGACTTCGCCCGAGCGTCTAAAAGCCGCCTTTTTGCGGCATTTCCGAACCGCTCTTCCCACCCCGGAATGGTGATGGTGTCGCCGTTCACGACCAGCCATCCGGCACGCTCAACAGCCTGCCAGTAGGTTTCGTCGCCGCCAGCCACCATCCCAAGCATGGCAAGCGGCACGCGGATGGTGCCGTCTGCCGTCACATGCCAGGCCCACGACCACAGGCGGACCATCCGGCCGACCACGACCTCAATAGGTTCGTGAGTCGCCGCAGCCACCTCGAGCACCTCGGGCTTCGTAGCGAGGTTGCAGTCAATGGGAATCCATTCACCGGCCATCAGAAATCCTCCACGCTGGCACGCAGTTCCATCGCGCCATCGACTTCGGCCAGGAAAACGGAAACTGGAACAAGCCGGAACACCGTCACGTTCCGCTGGTCGCGGTGTGGCACCAGTTCCTTGAACTGCTCAATCCTTCGTCGCGGAAGATGCGTCATACCTTCGACGTACTTGGGGCTGCCGTTGGCCCACTTTCGCAACGCTCCCATGCGGCAGCAGTACGCGACGTGCTTGTCATTGAAGGCGTAAATCAACTGGACATGGTCCGCGTAATGCGTCAGCCACCCAGGAACGAAGTTCGGCTCGTCGCTCCAGACCTCAATGGCGAGGTTGCCGGTGTGTCTTTTCTCTGACTTCAGTTCCGTTGGGAGAACAAGTTTCGACTCAAGGTTCCTTGCCCAGTAGTCGCCGTAGCGGTGCTGCATGGGGATTCCGTTCGGCACCGGAACAATCTCGAAGTGCTTTCCATGCACTTGAAATAGATGCTCGCGGACGGCCTTGTAGGCCCATGACGCCGCATACTCTTCGCAACTCAGCACGGCTTCCATGCCATTGCTCCTATCGAACCAGTGACGTAAACCCGATGCCGCTGAAAACCCGCTTAAACCGCTTTGCGTTCGTGCCGAAGTAGAGAATCGCCTGCCCTTGAAGCGGCGTCTTGGATGGCCGGTCAGGGCTCCAGAATGAGATCCGCCCGCATGGGAAACAGATGGCCGACGCATGGCAGACAAGCGTCTGAAACCACCGCGTCTCGGTGCAGTTGTTCACCAAGAAAATCGCCTGGGTGGCCCGGCCAGCGTCCAATTCAAGGAGCAGCTTGACCGCGAACTCCTCAACGGTGCCGTCACCATACGGCGGGTTGACGTAGACGCACCCGTGCCACTCTTGCTGCAGCCCGTCCTGCTCTGCGGAGTAGTAGGTGTCGGCTCGCACGACCTCATTCGCCACCTCGCACGAGCATGGGTCGGTGTCGATGAAGCCCATCACCTCATGGACGGCATCGGCGTATTCCTTCGGCGTGTACCACTCGCTGTTTCCGCTGTTGTTTCCGACATGGGCTCCGTTGGCGAGCTTGAGCAGGCCGGCCTGAGTGACCTCACGGCCCTGCTTCTGGCAGTCGCGGAGGTATGACTCGAACCTTTCCTCGCTGACTCCAAACGCTTTTTGCCAGCGAAACGACTGCGTTTTTTCAATGCCCAGTTGCTCTAGGGAAACTGGTTGCAGTGTGCAACCGGTTTGAGATGGCCTGCCTCCCTTGTTCTTTTCCATCGCATCAAGCATTCCCCCTGCCTTGCGTTCAGCCCGCAGCTTGATTTCCGCTGCTGCGTTCGCGGCGTCTAGGCTGTCAGACGCCGCCTTGACGTAGACCCGCAGGGCTTCCGCCTGGTCGCGGATTTGGAGAACGTCATCAAGCGTCTTGGCTGCCGACAGGGCCTTCATGGCTTCGCTGATTCGGGCCAGGGTTGTCGAGTTGGTCATGGTTGCAATCTCCTTGAGCCCGCCCGCACCGGCTCGAACGGTGCTGCCTGCCTGTGGGCGGTGTATGTCACGCGAAAGCCGGGGCACTCTTCATCCGCCGATTGCTCGGCTGGTACTTAAAGCCCTTTCGCCATGCCGACCAACCGCTGACGCAGTTGTCGAACATGCTGCCGAACGTGGTCCGGTCCCTAGCTGGCTTGTTGACGCCGGAAGAAATGGAGATGTGGCTGCGGTTGAGATAGACGCACAACTTGCGGCACTGTTCGTCGCCTTCGTTGTCACGAACCATGCCCCAGAACTGCGTCGCCGCTTTGCGCGACTTCAGCCACGAACCAAACATCGCCCCAACAACAGGGCCACGCTTGAGATGCCACGAGTCACCGCCGGCCAGAATGCCGTCGAGCCAGCAAACAAACTCCCGATTGACCAGCAAGGCTTCGGCCCGCTCGACCGGCCGCACTTTGCAATACTGCTCACGGAACTGCTGGAACGACATGCCGGTCACGGCAAGATTGAGAACCTTGCTTGTGATGCCAGAGAGGTCTGGGTCGGTGGCGGCGAACATGCGATTTATGTCCGACGATGTCCGCGTCTGCTCCTTGCCGTCATAGGTTGCATAGAGCCGAGCTACGTCCTCGATGGTGTCGCAGCGGTAGTGCTCCAAAGTCACGTACAGTTCCGGCATCGGGTCTTCTTGCTCCGAAAACACGATGCTTGTGTGCTTGCCGTTCACGCGATAGGTCACGCCATCGGCCAGGCACAATGCCGAGCCCCACTGCACAGGACGAAACAGCCCCAGAGAGACGGCCTTGCGGTACACCGCGAGGCGAATCTTTCCAACAGGCCGGTCATGCGGGGCCGGCGTCATATCGCGGAACTCTTCCGCGATCTTCCGCGTGACGCGGGTTGTCTTCGGTGGGCCAGCAAGTTCATAAGCCATGGTTAAAACTCCTTTTCCTTTCGCACTCATTCGCCAGCGTCACGCGACGCCGGCTCCGTGATTCGCTTCGTCGCCTCAACAATCCACGCCCCGCTTCCGCACGCGGCGTCGTAGTCCCTGCCCGTCTGGTATGGCGGGTTGGTCAACAGGTCAGCCGGCGTCGGCCGCTCGGGCTGGTAGTAGTAGGTGCCGATGGTGTCGGTCATGCCACAGCCTCCGCGTCGAACAGCGTCTTGCTGTTGGTCTCGTGCACCCGCTCAGCCTTGGCGAGATTCCGCAACGCCTGAGCGTGGTACTCGGGCTTCAGTTCGCATCCGTAGAACCGGCGGCCACGCTGCAGGGCCATGTACCCTTCGCTGCCGATGCCGGTGAACGGGCTGAAAACAATCTCGCCGGGGTTGCTGTAGAGCCGCACGAGCCGGTCGATAACGTCGAGCTGCAGCGGGCAGATGTGCTTCG
>Ga0315900_10009422_pt1 | contig 12387 bp, 12 predicted proteins | sample LakEriMetagenome_FD_203521 | JGI IMG/M metagenome (GOLD analysis project Ga0315900, IMG submission 203521) | Freshwater fungal communities from buoy surface, Lake Erie, Ohio, United States - Buoy 12 MA114 | ecosystem: Environmental > Aquatic > Freshwater > Lake > Lake biofilm | place: USA: Lake...
TGCGGAGCACCTGGAAGGAGACGGCGGCGATCCACGCCGAGGCCGCCTCGGCCACGCTCGCCCCGCCGGCCGAGACGACCGCGGCGTCGGGCGGACAGCGGGGCGAGAGCGGTCCCGTGGAGCCGATCCGCAACACGGGGCAGCGGGTGGGCCGCAACGATCCCTGCCCCTGCGGCAGCGGGAAGAAGTTCAAGAACTGCTGCGGCAAGTCGAGCGGCGTGGCGGCTGGTTAGGCTCGTCGTCACGGTAGGGCGCAAGCCGTGGCCACCAGCAGGAGACCACGGCCCGGTAGCGGCGATACCGGTCTCCGAACCGGCGTTCCAGGTCGGCCTCCTCCCACGGCCGGGCGAGCCCTTGCCAGATCGCCATCCCCACCGCGGTGTACACCAGCACGCCGGGCGACCGCAGCCACATTCCGACGCCGATCGCCTGGGCGAAACCGAACATCGCCATCGGGTTGCGGACGTGCCGGTACGGACCGGCGATCACCAGCCGCCGAGCCGTGTCGAGCGGCAACGGCGTGCCCGCACCGTCGCGGACGAACACGTTGGCGGTGCCGAGTCCGAGCAGGCTGGCCGCGAGGAACACGCCGCCACCCACCGGATCCGTGGCGGGCAGCCGCGGCCCGTGGAGCCACCGCTCCAGCCAGGCGGTGGCCCAGGGCACGAGGCCCAGAAGCACCGACCACATGACGACGATCTGCCCGAGCGTCTTGGACGTGTTCCACGCCCGCGACGCCGGGACGGCCACCCGGGGTCGGTCGGGGATCAGGCTTGCGAGGCGGAGGCGTGCCATGTGATCCATGCCGAGGTGGCGAGGGCCGGCAGCATCAGGCACACGCCCGGCCAGCCGGTCCGGGTGAGCCCCGCCAGCATGACCGCGTGCAGCGCGGAGCAGGCCAGCCCGCCGCAGAGCACCTGTCGCAGGCCGCCCGTCCACGGCGCGGCGGTCCGTTCCCCCCAGGCCGCCGCCAGCGAGCCGCCGACCCAGAAGAGCAGGTCGCCGGGCAGGAACGCGAGCAGCGAGAGCCCGTCGTCACCGAAGGCGAACCAGCGGCGAACCGACGGCGCCAGACCGATCACGGCCCACCAGACGAGCGTCAGGACACCCTGCGCGAGGAAGTAGAGGCTCCGGGGTGAACTCGCGATCCCGCCAGTCCTCATGGCCTGCACGCCTCCACGAGCATCGTATCGGCGACCGCCGCGGAGCACAGGCTCCCCCCGCGGGACGATGGCCGCCGGCCGGTCTGGACCCGCCGCCCTGACGCCCCGCGACGACACGCTGCGACCATCGGTCTGGTCAGCGGCCGCCGATCCCGCCTACGTTCTCCATGTATGGTGCTCGATCTCCTGTATCTCGCCGTCGCGGTGCTCGCCCTGCCCTGGGTGGCGTGGCGCAGGCTCTCCGGCGGCCGGCCCGTGGCGGCGCCGGGGACGCGGTTCACCGGCGGGGTCACGGTCGCGGCCAAGCCCGCCGGGTCCGGGCGGATCTGGCTGCACGGCGTGAGCCTGGGCGAGGCGCAGTTGCTCGCGTCGCTGGCCGCGGAACTCGGCCGGCAGGCGGCCGCCGCGGGCCGCTCCATCGACTGCGTGCTCTCCAGTTCGACCACGACGGGCCTCGAGGTGGCCGCCCGGCGGGTCGGCGCCGACCGCGCCTTCCCCTGCCCGCTCGACTTCACCTGGGCGGTGGACCGCACGCTCGACCGGGTGCGACCCGACCTGCTGGTGCTCGGCGAACTGGAACTGTGGCCCAACCTCCTCGACCGGGCCCGACGCCGCGGCATCCCGATCGTCGTGGCCAACGGGCGGATGAGCGAGCGGAGCGCCGCCGGCTACGCGCGGATCCGGCCGCTCGTGCGCCGCATGCTCGGCCGTGTGGGGCTCGTCGTCGCCCGATCGCAGGACGACGCCGACCGCTTCGCGTCCCTCGGCGCCGGCGAGGTGGTCGTCACGGGGTCGCTCAAGTTCGACGGCGTGCGCGGGGAGCGGACGGCCCCGGAGGTGGAGCGGCTGCGGCGGCTGGCCGGCTTCGCGACCGACGACGTCGTGTTCCTCGCCGGCAGCACCCAGGATCCCGAGGAGCGGCTGGCGGCGGAGGCCTTCATCGCCCTGCGGGATGCCCATCCGGCGCTGCGGCTGGTGATCGTGCCGCGGCACGTCGAGCGGGCGGCCGAGATCGGTGCCGCCCTCGACGCCCTCGGCCTGCGGTGGCAGGCCCGCAGCCGGCTCGATCCCGACGGCGCCGATCCCGCGGCCCGCGTGCTCCTCGTGGACGCGACCGGTGAACTGGCCTGGTGGTGGGGCACGGCGGCGATCGCCTTCGTGGGCGGCAGCCTCGACGGCAAGCGCGGCGGCCAGAACATGCTCGAGCCGGCGGCCTACGGCGCCGCGGTCTCCTTCGGCCCCCAGACCCGCAACTTCAAGGACGAGGTGGCCCGACTGCTGGCGGCGGACGGGGCGGTGGTGGTCGCCGACGGCCGCGGCCTGCGCGACTTCGTGGCCCGCTGCCTGGCGGACCCCGCCTGGGCGGCCGCGCTCGGCGGCCGGGCCGCGGGGCTGGTGGCCGCCCAGCGGGGGGCGACGGCGGCCACGGCCCGGCTGATCCTCGCCCGCCTGCCGCCCACGGCGAACGCATGACGGGGCCAAAATCGGCCCCGTTGCCGATCCGCGCCCGTCCCCCGATAATCCGAATCTCTTCCGGATCCGGAATGGCGGACGACCGGTTCCTTCAATCCCCTAGCAAGCACGAGGCTGGAACGTGGCACAAGGCAAGTATCTGTTCACGAGCGAGTCGGTCAGCATGGGCCATCCGGACAAACTGGCGGACCAGATCTCCGACGGCGTCCTCGACGCCTATCTGGCGCAGGATCCCCGCAGCCGCGTCGCCTGTGAGACGATGGTCACCACGGGCCTGGCCGTGATCGCCGGCGAGATCACCTCCAAAGGCACGATCGACTACCAGCAGGTCGTCCGCAACGTGATCCGCGAGGTCGGCTACACCGACGACGAGATGGGGATCGCCGCCGACACCTGCTCGGTGCTCGTGGCCGTGGGCAAGCAGTCGGGTGACATCGCCATGGGCGTCAACGAGGACGAGGCCAAGGGCAAGGACATCGGCGCCGGCGACCAGGGCCTGATGTTCGGCTACGCCTGCAACGAGACGCCGGAGATGATGCCGCTGCCGATCGCCCTGTCCCACCGGATCCTCAACCGGCTGACGGAGGCCCGGCAGAAGGGCGAGGTGGACTGGCTGCGGCCCGACTCCAAGAGCCAGGTGACGGTCGAGTACGAAGGCCACAAGCCGGTCCGCATCGACACCGTCGTGGTCTCCACGCAGCACGCCCCGCACGTCTCGAACGACGACATCAAGAAGTTCATCGTCGAGAAGATCGTCAAGCCGCTGCTCCCCAAGAACCTCGACACGAGCAACGTCACCTACCACATCAACCCCACGGGCCGGTTCGTGGTCGGCGGCCCGCACGGCGACTGCGGCCTCACGGGCCGGAAGATCATCGTCGACACCTACGGCGGCTGGGGCCGCCACGGCGGCGGCGCGTTCTCCGGCAAGGATCCCACCAAGGTGGACCGCAGCGCCGCCTACATGGCCCGCCACGTGGCCAAGAACATCGTCGCGGCCGGCCTCGCCGACCGCTGCGAGGTGCAGTTGGCCTACGCGATCGGCGTGAGCGAGCCGGTGAGCGTGCACGTCGACACCGAGGGCACGGGCAAGGTCGAGGACCAGCGGCTCTGCGAACTGGTTCGCGAGTTCTTCCCGCTCACGCCCCGCGGGATCATCGACTACCTCGACCTGCGGCGGCCGATCTACCGCAAGACCGCCGCCGGCGGCCACTTCGGCCGCGACGGCTTCTCGTGGGAGCAGACCGATCGGGCGGGTGCCCTGGCCGAGGCGGCCAACGCCGCCGCGGTGGCCTGACGCGGGCATGACGGCCCTCTCCTCCCGCCGGCGCGGCTGGCCCACGCACCCGCCGGCGGGGAACGGCCTGGCGGACGTCGTCGCCCTGCTGGCGACAGGCCTGGGCGGCAGCGCCGCCGTGGCCGCGATCGCCTGCGGCGCGGTGCTCGTCGCGCGGCGGCTCGTCCTGCCGGCGGCCGAGCCTGCCGCGGCCGTGCTGCCGGGCGTGGCCGCCGCGGCCGCGGCGCTCGTGGCCCTGGCGGACGTCGCCTTCCGACTCGGCGGCTCCTGGGCGGCGACGGTGGCCGCCCGCGTGGGCACCGTGCTGGCGGTCGCCGCCCTGGCCCTGCCGCCGCGGATCGGCACCTGGCCCGACGCGGTGGCGACGGCCTTGGCCGTGGCGATCGGCGCCGGGGCGATCGCCTTCGCGCCGCGTCCGACGCGTGCGCGGCCGTCCCGCCCAGCCCGACGGCCACCCCGACCGCCCGGCGGCCGCGGGCGGCGGCCGGCCGGCGTGGAGCGGCTGCCAGGCCGCCTGCGGCAGCGGTTCACCCGCTACGACTCGACCGCCGGCGTGGACAGCCTGCGGGGCAGGATCGTCGTCGGCGTGACAGCGGGCTCGAAGACCGCCCACGGCCACGTCGGCTTCTGCCCCGCGTTCGCGGCGACGCCCTCCGCCGAGGTGTCCACCGACTACGATGGCGTCGAGGCCACGGTGGCGGCGGCGGAGGTGCTGCCCTGGGGGCTGCGGGTGGAGGTGCGGCTCGCGGAGGCGGCCGAGGAGCCGCTCGAGATTCCGGTGGACGTGGTCGTCCGCGGTGCGGGGTGAGGCTGCATGGCACGCTGGCCGCGACATCTCTGGACGACGCTCTTCACCTATGCTGTGATCTTCGGCGGCTTCCCGCTGCTGGCGTTCTTGCTCTGGATGTGGGTGCGGGGCCGGTTCTGGGCCGGGTGATCGGAAGACGAGAGGAGCGTCTCGGATGCTGCATGCGATCGTGATGGCGGGCGGGTCGGGCACGCGGTTCTGGCCGGCCAGCCGGGCCGCGCTCCCCAAGCAATTGCTGCCCCTCGCGGGCGAGCGAACGCTGCTGGAGGACACGGTGGCCCGGCTCGACGGCCTCGTGCCACCGCAGCGGGTGCTGGTCGTGACCTCGGCGCGGCTGCTCGACGCCGCGCGGCGGCAGCTCCCGCAGGTGCCCGCCGCCGGCCTCGTGGGCGAGCCCTGCAAGCGGGACACCGCGCCCTGCATCGGCTTGGCCGCCCTGCTCGTCTCCCGGCACGATCCCGACGCCACGATGGCCGTCATGCCCTCCGACCACGTGATCACGCCGGCCGCGCGGTTCCAGGAAGCGATCCGCCAGGCGGCGGCGCTCGTGGACGCGTCGCCGGGCCGGCTGGTCACCTTCGGCATCCGGCCGACCTACCCGGCCGAGAGCTTCGGCTACATCCAGCAGGGCGCTCCACTGGCCGTCGCGGCCGGCGCCGCGCCCGCGCACGCCGTGGCCCGGTTTCGTGAGAAGCCGCCGGCGCAGGTCGCCGAGGAATACCTCGCCGCCGGCAACTACCTGTGGAACTCCGGCATCTTCGTGTGGAAGGCGGCCACGATCCTGGCGGCGCTCCGCGAGCGGCAGCCCGAGTGCCTCGCCCACCTGGAGCGGATCGCCGCCGCCTGGGACACGGCGGACCGGGACGCCGTCTTCGCCCGGGAGTTCGCCGCCATCAAGGGCATCTCGATCGATTACGCGGTCCTCGAGCACGCCGCCGACGTGGTGGTGATCGAGGCCCCCTTCACCTGGGACGACCTCGGCGGCTGGTCGGCCGTGGCCCGGCAGCGGGGCGTCGATGCCGAGGGCAACACCGTCGTCGGCCGGCACCTCGGCATCGAGTCGGTCCGCACGATCGTGCACGCCGCGGACGACCACCTCGTCGTCACGATGGGGCTCGAGGACATGCTCGTGGTGCACACGCCGGACGCCACGCTCGTGGCCGACCGGGCCCGTGAGGAGGCCGTCCGCAAGGTCGTGGCGGAGCTGGAGAAACGCGGCTGGCAGGAGTATCTGTGAGCGTCCAAGGGCTGACGACGGCGGGGCTGCTGGTGGCGATGCTGGCGGGGACGGCCCGCGGCGAGGACGCCTCCGCGGAGGCGGTGCACCGTCGCGACGCGGCCTGGCTGGAGGCGGCGCGGCGATCCCGCGAGGCGCTGGAGTGGACCGACGAGCTGGTGCGTCACGACTGGCGGCTGCAGCGACGACCGGGCACGGAGACCTGCCGGGTCCTCGATCCTGCCGACGGGGTCGTGCGGGAGGGGACCGCGGCCGAGTGCCGGGCCACCTTCACCACGCTGGAGACCGAGGGCCGCGTGCCGCCGGTCCGCGGGCACGCGGTGATCCTGCTCCACGGACTGGGCGAGGGCCGCGACTCGATGCGGCCGCTCGCCGATCACCTGCGGCGGTCGCTCGACGCGACGGTCGTGACGTTCGGCTACGCCAGCCTGAAGGCCGACATCGACGCCCACGGCCGGGCGCTGGACACCGTGGTGTCCGGCCTGCCGCACGCGGCTCGCATCAGCTTCGTGGGGCACAGCCTCGGCAACCTCGTGGTCCGCCGCTGGATGGCGATCGCGAAGCCGGACGAGCGGGCCCGCGTCCACCGCATGGTGATGCTCGGCCCGCCGAATCAGGGCTCCGACCTGGCCCGCATGGCGGCGCGGGTGTGGGGCGTCGCCGAGACGGCCGAGGGCGCGGCGCGGGACCTGGTCGTCGAATGGCAGCGGGTGGCGCCCGGCCTGGCCGTGCCGGAGTGCCCGTTCGGGATCGTCGCCGGCGGCAAGGGAGACGACGACGGCTACAGCCTGCTTCTGGACGGCGACGACGACGCGGTGGTGCGGGTCGCCGAAACCCACCTCCCCGGGGCCGAGGGCTTCGTCGTCCTGCCCGTGCACCACGCCGCGATGATGCGGGACGCGGACGTGCAGCGGGCGACCCGGGAGTTCCTGGCCACCGGCCGATTCCCCGCCCCGCGGCCCACCCCGGCACCGGCCCCGCGATGACCCTGCCCCGCTCGCAGCCGCTGCCGCCGGGCCGTGTCGCCGGCATCGACTACGGCCGGCGGCGGATCGGCGTCGCCGTCTGCGACGCCGAGCGGATCCTCGCCAGCCCGCTGTGCGTCCATCGGACGGCCGGCGACCATGAGGCCGATGCCGCGTTCTTTCGGCGCCTCGTCCGCGACGAGGGGATCTGCGGGTTGGTCGTCGGCCTGCCCTTCCACACCGACGGCTCGCCGAGCGCCATGGCGGCGGAAGTCGAGCGGTTCGGCGGCTGGCTCGGTCGGATCACGGGCCTGCCCGTCGCCTACCACGACGAGCGGTACAGCTCGCGGGAGGCGGCGGGCCTGCTCGCGGGCGTCGGGCTCTCCCGGGGACGGAAGAAGGAACGGGCCGACGCGGTGGCCGCGCAGGTGGTGCTCGCCTCGTGGCTGGATGCCCAGCGGCACGGCGACGCGGAGTCGGCCTCGCGGCCGCTCGAAGGATGAGCCGCCCTCCGCATGCCACCGCGGCCGCACCGGCCACCCGGCTCGTCGTGGGCTGCGGCTATCTGGGCGGCCGGGTCGCGAGCCGCTGGCTGGAGGCCGGCGACCGCGTGTTCGCCGTCACCCGCCGGGCCGCGCGGGCGGCCGAGCTGGCGGCCCTGGGCATCGAGCCGATCGTGGCCGACGTGACGGGTGCCGCCTTTCCCGTGCCCGGCAGCCTGCCCGAGGCGACGACGGTGTTCTGGGCCGTGGGCTTCGACCGCGGCTCCGGCGCGTCCCACCGCGACGTGCACGTCCGCGGGCTCGGCCGTCTGCTCGACTCCCTCCCCGGCCGACCGCGGATCATCCTCTCGAGTTCGACGGGCGTGTGGGGCGACGAGGACGGCCGCGTCGTGACCGAGGAGACGCCCGCCCACCCGACCCGCGAGGCCGGTGAGGTGCTGCTCGCGGCCGAGGCGCTGCTCCGCGGGCACCCGCGGGGCCCGGGCGTGGCCCTGCGGTTCGCCGGCCTCTACGGGCCCGGCCGCCTGCCGCGAATCGCCGATCTCGTGGCCGGACGGCCGCTCGCCGCCGATCCCGACTCGTGGCTCAACCTGATCCACGTCGACGACGCGGCGCGGATCGTGTGCCTGGCGGCCGACGCGGCCGACCCGCGACCGCTGTACGTGGTCTCGGACGGCAACCCCGTGCGGCGCCGCGATTGGTACGGGCGGCTCGCGGAACTCGCCGGAGCCCCGCCGCCCGCCTGGGATCCCGCGGCGCCGCGGCTCCGCGGCGCCGACAAGCGGGTCGATCCGTCACGCGTGCTGCGCGACTTGCAAGTCGGCCTCGCCCACCCCGATCCGCTCGCCGCGCTCGCGGCACTCGTCGGCTGAGGCCCACGTCGCCACCAATCGCAGGCGACACGGTTTTCCAGAGGGCGTCATTCGCGCCATTCGTCGCCCAGTTGAACCAAACTGCCGCATGGGCCCGGCCGTGCGTTGCTGATTCGTCGGGTTCGACGATCCCGTTCCTCGAAGCCCGAGGCGCGAGCCGAGGGAATGGAGACCGGTTTCCGGTAGAGCGACACGCATTCCCTCAGCTCGCGCTTCGGGCTTCCCGGCAACCGTGCAGCACGGTCAGAGATCTCACTCAGCTCGCGCTTCGGGCTTCCCGGCTACCTACCATCACGGACAGCCACCACCGCTGCAGGGAGGGCGTCGTCATTGCTCCGTGATTCCGCCCCCTCGCCCTCGAAGCCCGAGGCGCGAGCCGAGGGAATGAGACCGGTTTCCGGTGGAGCGACGCGCATTCCCGCAGCTCGCGCTTCGGGCTTCCCGGCTACCCGACGGCACGGCCAGACACGCCCCGGGAATTCAGGGCACCGGCACCGGCGCGGGAAACTGCCGGTTCGGGGCCGGCACCGGCGCCGGGATCACCGGCCGCCCCACGTCGGCCCGCCGCGAATCCGCGCCGGCATCGCCGCCGGCCAGCGCCCGCAGATAGTCCGCGGCCACGTTCATCGCCTCGTCGAAGTAGAAGTCGCGCTTCACGATCGGTCGCTTGTGCGACTCCAGCTCCTCGAGCTTCTTCTCCTCGTCCTCCGCGGCCTTGCCCTCGTTCCATTGCCGCTCGAACTCCGCCTCCACCAGCGAGAGCGTCTTCTCCTTCTTGCGGCGCTCGTAGCGGTCGATGCTGGCCGCGAGCTTGCGAAAATCCTCGTTCTCGGTGACACGGGCCTGGGACTGCTGCCGCAGCCCCGCCAGCAGCCGCTCGTTCACCTGGCCGCTGCGGGTGAAGGTCGCCGGCGGCAGCCGGTCGAAGGCCACGGCGTGATCGAGGTCCGACTCGCCCACCGGCAGATGGGTGGTGATGCTGGGCAGCTCGACGTCGCTCTTCACCCCCTCCAGCTGCGTGCTGCTGCCCGAGGGCCTGTAGAACTGCTGGATCGTGATCTTGATCGCGCCCAGCGACGGCGCGTTCTCGTGCCGCTGGAACAACTGCTTGCCCAGGTCGAGGAGGCTCTGGACCGTTCCCTTGCCGTGGGTCGCATTGTCGCCCACGATGATGCCCCGGCCGTAGTCCTGGATCGCTCCGGCCACGATCTCGCTGGCGCTGGCGCTGAACTTGTTGGCGAGCAGCACCAGCGGCCCGGACCAGGCGACCCCGGGATCCGTGTCGTCGTAGACCTCGACCTTCTTGTCCTTGTCCTTCACCTGGAGGACGGGGCCCCGGTCGATGAACAGGCCGGTCAGCGCGATCGCCTCGGGCAGCGAGCCGCCGCCGTTGTTTCGCAGGTCCAGCACGACGCAGTCCACGCCCTTCTGGCGGAACTCGTCGAGCAGCCGCCGGCAGTCCCGCGTGGTGCTCTTGTATTCGGCCTGGCCCTGCCGGGCGCCGTCCATGTCCATGTAGAAGCTCGGCAGGTTGATGACGCCGAACCGGTAGGCGGTGCCGTCGGGCTTCTTGCCGTGCTCGATCACCTCGCCGCGGGCCTCCGCGTCCTTGAGCTCGATCTTGTCGCGGATGATGTCGTAGATCTTCGGCGCGGTCTCGCCGACCGGGATCACCTTGATCCGCACCACGGTGCCCCGCTTGCCGCGAACCTTCTTCACCACCTCGTTGAGGTTGAGGTCCACGACGTCCTCGATCTCGCCGTCGGGGCCCTGGCCCACGCCGACGATCCGGTCCTTCGCCTTCAGCCGGCCGTCGCGGTCGGCGGCGCCGCCCGGCACCACCTCGGCCACCGTCGTGTGGCCGTCCTCGCCACGCAGCGAGGCGCCGATGCCGTCGAGCTGCAGCCGCATCTGGATCTCGAAGTTCTCCAGGGTGCCCGGCGACATGAACGTGGTGTGCGGGTCGAGGCTGGCGGTGAGCGACGTGAGGTAGGTCTCGAGGAGCTCGTCCGCCGACATCTGGTGCATCCGCTTGGCGAAGCTCCGGTAGCGGCGCAGCAGCCTGTCACGGGCCTCGTCCTCGGGCGTCTTCTCCATCTTCAGGACCAGCAGGTCGTACTTGATCCGCTTCCGCCAGTTGTCCTCGGCCTCGGCCTCGGTCCGCGCCCAGGAGGCCGCGTCGCGGTCGGTGACGATCGACTCCTCCTGCGTGAAGTCCTGCGGGGTCTGCAGCAGCCGCTCGATCAGCGGCAGGCGGGCGTCCACCCGCTGCAGGAACCGGGCCAGCACCTCGTAGGCGAAGGCCACGTCTCCCCGCTTCACGAGGTCGTCGAGCGACTCCCGCTTCTGCAGGAACGCATCGACGTCGCTCTGCATGAAATACACCTTCATCGGATCGAGGGCCTCGAGGAAGCCCTTGAACCACCGCCGGGCCACCTCGTCGTCGACCGGGCGGCTCAGGTAGTGCTCCCGCTCCAGGAAGTTCCGCACCGCCAGGGCGATGTAGCGGTCGTTGTGGCCGGGCTTCGGGGCGCCGCCCACGACGGGAACGGCCGGGCCGCCCCGGGGCGGCTCCTCGGCCGGCGACGGAGCGGCCGCGAAGGCCGTCGCCACGCAGCCGACCAGGATGGCCAGGCGGACGATCCGCCGCGAGGGAGGAGAGGTTCGGGACATCATGGCGTTCGCCTCGGTGGAGAAGCCCGCGCGATCGCGACGGGCCGGAACGGCGGGAAGTCGGTTCATTGTGACGATTCAACCCGGCCTTGGCGAGGTCTCATTTGTCGCGGGGGAAAGGGCGTTTCGCAGTTCCGGAGCCACGTCGAGCAGCCGGGCCACGACCGCCTCCGCCACGAGCGGATCGGGGCCGAGGCAGGCGACGCGGAGCCACTCGACGGCCGGTCGCGCGGCGCGGCCGCGGGCCACCGCCGTCTCCACCTGCCCTTCTACGTGGCCCGCGAACAGAAGGTGCGGCTGCACGACGACCCGGCGCACGCCCGCGGCACCGGCGGCCTGCTCCAGCGCCTCGTCGAGCATGGGCCGGGCGACGGCGGCGAAGCCGAGGTGCAGCGGCTCCGGGCGGCCCGCGGTCGCGGCGAGCGCGACGCGGCACAGTTGACAGACGCCCCGCGGATCGCTGGAGCCGCGGCCGACGAACGCCAGCCGCGTGGCGGCGGACCCGCGGCCCGCGGTCGCCTCCTCCAGCCGGCGTCGCGCCAGCGCGACGATCGCCGGATGAGCGCCGAGCGGCTCGGCCTGCCGCACGCCGAGCCCGTGGACGGCCGCGGCGGCGGCGAGCGCCTCCGGCACGTCGCGGCGCGCGTGCCCGGCGCGAAAGAGCAACAGCGGCGCCGCCACGATCTCGCGGCAGCCGAGGGCGGCGAGCCGGTCCACCGCCACGGCGATCGACGGCGCGGCGAGTTCCAGGAACCCGAGTTCCACGACGGCCCCCGGCAGCCTCCCGGCCACCAGGTGCGTCAGCCGCCGGGCCTCCTCCAGCCCCGCGGCGGCGGCGGTGCCGTGGCCCACGACCACGACCCCCGGCAGCCCGACCACTGGCTCGGATCGGCGCATCGTCAGCCCCCGCGGCCTACGTGGCCCTGGCGATCCGCGGCAGGATCGTCGCCACGCCGACGAGCGTGACCACGGCCGCCACGAACGGCAGCGCATGCGAGCCGTGGGCGTCGTAGAGGATCGAGCCGGCCAGCGGCCCGAGGATCCTGCCCAGCGACGCGAACGATTGGTTCACGCCCAGCACCTCCCCCTGCCTGTCGGGATCGGTCCGCCGGGAGATCAGCGCCGACACCGACGGGTTCACGCCGGCGAAGCCGGCCACCGCCAGCGCGGACGCGACGTAGAACACCTTCTCCAGAACGCCGGTGTCCATGCCGCCCCGCCCCACGGCCCAGGCCACGAACCCCACCAGCCCGAGCCCGACGATCATCAGGCCGACGCCGCCGGCCAGAAGCGTGCTCTCGGCGAATCGCTTCGCCAGCGGCCGGTAGCAGCCGCCGGCGAGCAGCAGCACGAACCCGATGAGCGCGAAGACGAGAAAATTGCCGTCGTCGTCCAT
>Ga0315900_10009423_pt1 | contig 12387 bp, 11 predicted proteins | sample LakEriMetagenome_FD_203521 | JGI IMG/M metagenome (GOLD analysis project Ga0315900, IMG submission 203521) | Freshwater fungal communities from buoy surface, Lake Erie, Ohio, United States - Buoy 12 MA114 | ecosystem: Environmental > Aquatic > Freshwater > Lake > Lake biofilm | place: USA: Lake...
AAGTTCTGGGCGATTCCCATCGCAGTTGCGACATTCCCGTCGATTCCAGCAAGTCCTCGATGTGCGAAGACTCGTGGCGAAGAACCTTCACGCGGTATCGCAAAGGCCTCGATATCTCGGATCGGTCTCGATGACGCGACGAAGAAGGCATCCATCTCCAATTGCGCTACCGCCGCCGCGACTCTTCCCTCGCTCCACTCCGCACTCGATGAGATCGCTTCATTGGCGAGAGTGAAATAGGAGAGCCAACGCTCGCGCCACTCTTGATCCGCTTTCGTTGCGACAACCTTGGGAAGGACATGATGGATCTCATCCGCACTTCTTCGAGTATCGATCTCGGCGGTGCGTGGGTCTATCACCATGATTCGCTTCGCACTACTTATATATGCATTGAGTGAACGGTTGAGCGTGGTGCGACCGATGACGATGACCAGATCGGCAAGAAGATCCTTTCGCACCTCTTCACTGGAGAGGATCAAGGAAGCATGTGGGATCGCATCTTCGAATGAGATCGGATCCTCACTGATCACAACCGCCTTCGAACTTCGGGCAAAGGCGCTGATCTCTTCGACTCCGAATCCGGCACGATCATGGCCAACGACGAGGACGACACGGTTCTGATTGATCGCAATCTCACCCGGCACGATGAACTTCTCCTCATGTGGATTGACTTTGATCCCATCGAGCCAATCACTGGAATCTCCGGCCTCCACCTCTGGCAAGAGTGGTTCATCGAATTGAAGGTTGAAGTGGACCGGACCGCCATTTCCAAGGAGATGGCTCGGTTCGAAGGGTGCGCCGGTATCAATCGCTTTGAGGACGAAGGTGCCGAAGATCCCTTGTTGCAAGGTGGTCTGGTTCGCACCGGTCTTCCTTAGCCTCTCCGGACGATCGGCAGTGAGAAGAAGGAGGCGTTCATTGGAGTGATAGGCCTCAAGGACTGCGGGGAAGAAATTCGCGACCGCAGTTCCACTCGTGGAGACGACTGGGACATAACGCTTCGTCGCCTTCGCAATACCGAGGGCGTAGAAGGCGGCACCGCGCTCATCGATCCGGATGTGAGTGCGGATCAGACCCTTTGCTGCTGCATCTGAGAAAGCGAGACTCAGTGGTGCGTTCCTCGATCCCGGAGCGATGACGACATCACTGATACCGAGTTCGATCAATCGCCGAACGATGTGTCGCGCAAGTTTGGTCGATGGATTACTCACGAGAAGAGGACCTCATAACTCTCACGGAGCCGATCCTGCCACCAGGAGAAACGCTCGCTCTCCACTGCCAATGAATCGAGAGCAGAACGATCGATAGATGAGAGATTCTTCACTTCGATGGCGCCATCTTCGATCTCGTGGCGCGCGACGTCATGAGTGAAGAGAACACCGGTTGCAAGTCCTGAAGCCGTTGGCTCCTCCTTGAGTGATGCAGCAAGGTGCAAGCCTTGTGAGATTCCGACCGCACTTTCCAGTGCGCTCGAGACAACGACTGGCAAGGCAAAGTGATCGGCTATCGCCATCGCCGCTCTGATCCCTCCGAGCGGAGAACTCTTGAGGACGATGAGATCTGCAGCTCCAGAGAGATCGAGTGAGAGTGGTTCCTCACTCTTTCGAATCACCTCATCTGCCGCTACCTTGATATCGATCCTTGATTTCAATTCCCTCAACTCTTCGATGGTTTCGCAGGGCTGTTCGACATACTCGATCCCACCTGCAAGCGGTTCCAAGAATGTGACTGCCTCATCTACACCCATCACACCATTGAGGTCGAGACGGATCAGAATCGATGGAAAGAGCCTTCGAACCTCTTCGATTCTCGCGATATTCCTCGCGTGATCCTCAGTGACCTTGATCTTCACTCTTCTCGCGCCCGGATACCACGAGAGGATCCGTACGATCTCGCGTGGATCATCTACTGCTGGCAAAGTCGCATTGATCGAGACCTTATCTCGAAGTGTTGGAACCGGTGGATGGAAGGCGGCTTCGATTCCGGCTTGAAGCCAGCGAGAGGATTCGATTGCGTCGTATTCGAGAAAGGGTGAGAACTCTCCCCAACCATAAGGTCCTTCGAAGAGAGCGACTTCGCGAGATTCAATGCCACGAAAGAGAGTGCGCATCGGAAGTCTCAGGACGCGAAGCGAAGCAAGAATCTCTGAGAGATCCGGTTCCATAGCTACTCGCGCCTTAGGGGCGCTTCGGGAATCGTCCGAAGTCAGGTGGACGCTTCTCTTTATATGCATCGCGTCCCTCTTGTCCTTCTTCGGTGAGATAGAAGAGGAGCGTCGCATCACCAGCAAGTTGTTGCACACCTGCAAGACCATCATCGGCTGCGTTCATTCCTGCCTTGAGAAGACGAAGCGCCATCGGTGAATGGCGAAGCATCTCTCGACACCATGAGACTGTCTCGGCTTCAAGTTGATCCACCGGTACGACTGCGTTGACCAATCCCATCTCGAGCGCTTCCTTGGCGTCATATTGCCTGCAGAGGAACCAGATCTCGCGCGCCTTCTTCTGACCTACATGACGCGCCAAGAGTCCTGAGCCATAACCACCATCGAATGATCCGACCATCGGTCCAGTCTGACCGAACTTCGCATTCTCCGCTGCGATGGTGAGATCGCAGACCACATGCAATACATGTCCACCACCGATCGCCCATCCGGCGACCATCGCAACGACGGGCTTTGGTGTCCGTCGAATCTGCACTTGAAGATCCAAGACATTGAGTCGACCAATGCCTTTCTTCCCTAAAGCATCGCTACCGATATAACCATCATCACCGCGAACCGAGATATCGCCACCAGAGCAGAAGGCTTCCGAACCTTCACCAGTGAAGATGATCACGCCGACGCTCTCATCATCGCGAGCCGCATTGAAAGCGATCTGTAGCTCTGCCAAAGTCTCGGGGCGGAAGGCATTGCGAACCTGAGGGCGATTGATGGTGATCTTCGCCATCCCCTCAGCGGTCTCATACCTGACATCGGTGAAGTCAGCGCTCTCTGGGGCCGGTTGCCATCGCGGGATGTGACGAGAACCTAGTTCTCTCTTTATTGGTTTACTCATAGCAAGCCGATAGCCTACGCGTGATATGGATCCGAACGCCAAGCGGGGCGTGAAGCACGTAACCGCTGAGTGGCAGATGCCACAGATACTCGACTCGCTTGCGAAAGCGCTCAATGGAACTGGTCCTGCGCTGCGATTCGCAGAGCAGAGCAATCCTTCACTCGACTCGGTACCAGAGAACGTCGCCGTCGTCGTCGCAACAAGTGGCACCACGGGACGAGCGAAGGAGATCGGTCTGAGCGCCGCTGCGCTCTTCGCCTCCGCACGCGCTTCGAATGATTATCTCGGTGCAGCGCCTGGAGATACCTGGTCGCTCCTGCTTCCACTCACACATATCGCAGGCGTCAATGTATTGGTCCGCTCACTAGAACTCGGAAGAGAACCCATTGATCTTCGCAACACATCGCTGGAGACCATTCCAAGTGCTGATTTCACTGCAATTGTCCCAACTCAATTGCACCGTGCCGTCAACGAGAGTGGATTCCTACTAAGGCATCTCCAATCAGCTCATCGGGTCTTGGTTGGTGGCGCGATGCTCTCCGCTGAACTTCGAAAGAGCGCGAGTGATGCGCAAGTTCAGGTCACTTCGACCTATGGGATGACCGAAACTTCTGGCGGCTGCGTCTATGACGGTATCCCACTTGAAGGCACGAAGATCGAGATCCGAGAGGGAAGGATCGCGATCAAGAGCGAATCACTCGCCTCCTACTACCTTCCCGCAGGTGAAGGCGAGATGACTACAACAATCGCAGACTCCGATGGCTGGTATCTCACCAACGACCTCGGACACTTCGATGATGGAAAATTGGTCATCGTCGGACGAATCGATGATGTGATCATCTCGGGTGGCGAGAAGATCTCACTCCGTGCCGTCGAAGAGTTCTTGACTCCACTTCTCAATGGTGAGGTAGTGGCATTCACCCACCCTGATGCTGAGTGGGGAGAGCGACTTGCAATCGCGACCACTGCTTCAATTGAAGTCGACCACTGGCAGGAGTTACAAGGCAAGATCCGCATCTCGCTCGGTCGTCACGCGATTCCACAAGACATCTACCGCATCGCAGAGATCCCACGAGGCGCGCTCGGTAAGGTTGATCGCGAGAAGGTGCTTCGCACCATCAAATCGAAAGAGAGTCGGTGATCTGACGATCAATCCATGGCTCCTTGGGATGAGACCCAAGACGCTGCCAGCCGCAATCGCACCCGTCCTCGTTGCGAGCGCCTACGCAGGGGACTCTTTCTCGCTTTCGCATGGGATCGCGGCTCTCATCGTTGCGCTCTCACTTCAAATAGCGGTCAATTACGCCAACGATTACTCCGATGGAGTCCGTGGCACCGATAAAGATCGCATCGGTCCGATGCGCCTTGTAGCAACCGGAACCAAGAGCGCCGCCAGCGTGAAACGCGCTGCCTACATTGCTTTCCTCATCGCGATGGCTGCAGGCTCTTATCTTGCCTTCACGACCTCACTCTGGCTCTTTCTGGTGGGAGCGATAGCGATCATCGCAGCCTGGCGCTACACCGGTGGAAGAAATCCTTACGGATATCGTGGACTCGGCGAGATTTCGGTCTTCATCTTCTTCGGCCTCGTCGCAACCCTTGGCACATTCTTCGTCCATACCGAGATGATCGACCTTCGAATCACGCTGATTGCCATCGCAATGGGTTCTATCGCCTGCTGCATCCTCTTACTCAATAACATCCGTGACATCGAAACCGATATTACTGCCGGGAAGAGGACGCTCTCAGTTCGGATCGGAAAGAAGAGAAGCATCGTTCTCTACTGGGCCCTTATCTCGCTCTCATTGATCATCTTTGTCACGACCACCTCTTTCCCATCTCTGCTTCTTGCTCTCGTTCTCTCGCCACAACTCCTATCACTACGCAAGGTGATTGCGAGAGGTGAGTTGATCACAGCGCTCGAAGCAACAGGCAAGTTCCAGATCCTCTTCGCGCTACTGCTCTCTTTGGCGCTCCCGCTTAGCGTTCGGTAACCTCGCCCCATGCTGCGCTACCTACCTTTGATCATCCTCTTCGGCATCACGATCTACGCCTTGGTGGAGTGCGCGCAAACGGATCAGGAACAGGTGCGAAATCTCCCCAAATGGGGCTGGATATTGATCATCATCCTCTTCGGGCCACAAACCCTTGCACTAGGTCCCATCGGTTGGTTCGTCGCAGGAAGACCGAAGGGAAAAGGATTTGGCGGTGGCTTTCGAGCAAAGCGAAAGATTTTGCCACCTGACGATAACCCTGACTTTCTAAAAGGGCTCTAGTTCCATCCTCGCTATCTCGCTATCTCGCTAGATAGCCTCCGTCGACGACTAGTTCCGATCCGGTCATGAAGGACGCGTCATCACTGGCAAGGAAAGCCACCGTTGCTGCCACCTCTTCAGGTCGCCCTAAACGGTTCATCGGTGTGACCTGCAGTAGAACCTTGCCGAACTCGGTCTCCTTCGCATTCCCAAGGATTGGCGTATCGATAAATCCCGGATGGACTGAGTTGACTCGAATTCCTTGCTTCACCCAACCGAGTGCAGCGCTCTTCGTCATCACTGTCACTGCTCCCTTTGCCGCGTGATAGGCCGGTGATGCACCGAAGCCACCACTGAGGCCGAAGATCGAACTGGTATTGATCACAGAAGCGTGTTTCGATCTCTTGAGAAGTCCGGCAGAGAGCTTCATACCGAGAAAGACCGAGTTCTGAGTGACAGCAATCGTCTTCATGTAGTTATCCATTGGAGTCTCTTCAAGGGTCAAGGTGTCTCCAATCCCTGCATTGTTGAAGAGAATGTCAAGGACTCCATACTTCGAATCGATCTTTGCAATCACTTCCTTCCATGAATCTTCTTTCGATACGTCATGGTGAAGATAAGTTGCTTCACCACCTCGAGAGAGAAGATCCTTGATCACTTCTTCACCAAGTGAATCTTGAATATCCGTGATCACTACCTTCGCACCCTCTTCGATGAAACGGTGTGCGGTTGCCTTACCAATACCACTTGCGCCACCTGTTATCAGTGCGATGCGACGTTCAAGTCTCTTCATCTTCACGATCCTCCTCAATGGAAGATCATCAAGGGAAACGCTCACGAACGACTCTCGATCAGGTCACTGCAGCAACTGCATTCGAAGCAATCAGAGTCCGCTGTAGGTGTGCTTTCCGGTTCCCCAGATGTTGACGTAGATGTAATTGAAGAGGAATGTCGAACCTGCGATGAGGCAGAGCCATGCTGCCTTCTTCCCTTTCCAACCTGCGGTGACTCGGGCATGAAGATAGGCGGCGTAAGCGACCCAGGTGATGAAGGCCCATGTCTCTTTGGGATCCCAACCCCAGTAACGGCCCCATGCAGCTTCGGCCCAGATGGCTCCAGCAATGATGGAGAAGGTCCAAATCGGAAAGACCAGCGCGATCAATCTATAGGTGAGTTGATCGAGTGCATCGAGTGAGGGAAGTCGCAAGGCCCACGGACCGCGACCTTTGCCGCGTTCGATCTTCTCCAGGATGAGATAAGCGCCGGCGAGTGAGTTTGCAAGAAGGAAGATGCCACCCGAGATGATCGCAGCAAGTACGTGGATCAAGAGCCAGGGTGATTTGAGCGCTGGCACAAGTGGCGCACTCTCGACATAGAGAAGTGTGGTCGCAGTGCCTAGCGTCAGGAGCGCAGCAAGTGAGACGACAAGTCCCAACCAACGAAGGTCATGCTTCTTCAGGGCGATCAAGTAAGCCGCGACGAAGATGAATGCACCCGTGATCGAGAATTCGTACATATTCGCAAGTGGGAAACGAGATGCAGAGATTCCTCGTGCGATCAATCCAGCGAAGAGAAGGAGAACCGCCAAGACCATAAGTCCAGTGGCATTTCGTGCGATCTTCTCAGTTCGTTGCCTGTCGAGATTCCTTCCTTCACCACTCTTGACTGCGAATGCGGTTTCGATCGCGTGAAGGAGGAAGACGATGGCAAAGACTGCGAGTGATGAGTAGACGAGATTGTTGGAGAGATAGGCGAGTGATCTACTATCCATCTTTCGCCACCTCCTTGATGAGATCCTCGATCTCGCGTTGGACTAATTCTTCATTGGTATTGCAGAGGCCTGCAATCTCGATTCCTTCGGGAGTGGATCTGATCCAAATCCTCCTGCGATGGACGAAGAGCATCCCTAGCGCTCCAAGGAGCGAAAGTAGACCGCCCGCCAGCGCATAACTCTTCCCCGGATCATGGATGACTTGCAAGTTGATCCACGGCACGAAGCTTTCGAAAGTGATGGAGCCCACGCTGAAGTCATAGCTCTCACCAGGTCGAAGTGATGCAAGTCCTATCCGCTCCATACCTTCTGTATCGAGACGATAGATCGACTGTGGTTTCCCATCATCCATCCGTAAGTCACCTTGCCAGACACCCAAGAGCAATCTGGGATCGAGAGGCTCGGGATAGGAGGAGAAGCCGCCACGGATCTCATCGCGCGCAGCGGTAGGAAGGAAGGATGCGATGAAGCCAACGCTTGGCTCCATATCGGGGACCTTGATCGCTCCGGTCGAAGTGAGATTGGGATCAATGGGAAGGAGCGGAACTGGACCTTGATAGGTGATCGATCCCATCGAATCGCGAACGGTGACAAGTACTGAGTAACCGGTTGCTTGCAAGAAGACACGAGATGCGCCGAAGGTGAGTGGTTGGTTGACTCGCATCACTTCATTGGTGAAGGGCGAATCGAGATCCTCGCGGACTCGGACTTTGAGTTCATATTCACGGGCAGCATTGGTGACCGGGTCATACTCGGCATAGAACTCCTGTAACTCGATCCGGTACGGCTGGAGTGATTCCACTGAGTAGAAGCGACCTGGCGTGAGATTGTCGTAGGTAACCGGTGTATTGATGAACCTTTCACCGACATTGACGATCGCCTCACCGCGCATACCGAAGAGTGAACTCGCTGCAATTCCGATCAAGATGAGTATCAAGGAGAAGTGGAAGAGGAGATTGCCGCTCTCTTTGAGATAACCCTTCTCAAAGGTGTAGCCGGCTCCGAACTTCTCCATACGAAAACGCTTCAATTTCAACAGGGAGGCAACTTCTTCGATATCGCCTTGGAATCGTCGATATCCAGTGAAGTTCTCCAAGGTGGCCGGTGGTTCTGTCGGACGCTCGAAGATCGCCTTTCGATACTCGTTCAGGCGCGGGATGACACAGCCGATCAAAGAGATGAAGAGGAGTACATAGATCGCTGAGAACCATGGCGCCCCGAAGACATCGAAGAGATAGAGGCGATCGAATATCGGAGCGATCGTGGGATTGGCTTCGAAGAAGTCCTGCACTTGAAAGGGATTTTGTGCACGTTGCGGGATGATCGAACCTGGGATCGATGCCAGGCCAAGCAGGAGCAAGAGAGTCAGCGCGGTGCGCATACTCGTTAGAAGGCGCCAGAGATAACGGAGGAAGGCGAAGCCAGTAAGTGTCCTTACCTCACCAAGATCGCGGGTGCGATCCTTCTCGATCCTCTTCTTCTCACTCATCTCAGATCACCGGAATGAAATTCGTGATCGAACCTTGAAGTGATGCGACCCACTGCCCCCACCAACCTGTCACCTGTGCAATACCGATTGCGATAAGGAATACGCCACCGACGATCGCGAAGGTTCTCGAGTTACGGATAAGGAATGTGTGCAGCGCTCGTACTTTGACCAAGAAGAGTACAAAGAGGATCAGAGGCAGACCGAGACCTAGAGAGTAGAAGGCAGAGAGGATCGCACCGCGAAGAGCGCTTGCTTCACTAAAGGCGAGCGCTTGGACCGATGCCAGGGTCGGACCGATACATGGTGTCCAACCGAAACCGAAGAGAAGACCGAGAAGTGGCGCAGCGACGATGCCTTGCACTTTGGGTGATGCGAAACGAAACGATCGATAGAAGCGCTCGCTGAAGATGAAGACGAAGCCAAGGAAGATGGTGAATAGTCCGAGGATCTTGGTGAAGGCATCTGCATTTCGCATCAGGGTCGTACCAAGCGAGCCAAAGATCGCGCCATAGGAGATGAAGAGCGCAGTGAAGCCGAGTACGAAAAGGATCGAACCAAGGAAGACTCGAACTCGAGTAGCACTTGCTCCGGCTATATAGGAGAGGTATCCGGGAAGGAGTGGCAGCACGCAAGGAGAGAGAAAGGAGACGATTCCCGCTACGAAAGCGATCGGGGCAGAGAGGATGAGTGACCCATCGAAGACCTGGTCGATGATGAACTCATTCACCGAGGACCTCATCGATCAGACCGCTCAATCCGGTGAAGGTCACCTCGCCGCCGATTCGCGCGGCGATCAATCCATTCTTATCAATGAGAAGAGTGGTGGGAATCGCGTTGGCGATCATCGCATCGTTGAATTCAAGCAAGACATCATCACTTCGAAGCGATGGGAAGGTGAGTTCGAATCGATCGATGAAGGCGCGCGCTGCTGTGAGATTGTCGCGGGTGAGAACACCTAAGAACTGCACATCTGGATATTTCTCGCTCAGCGCCTGAAGTGTCGGAGCCTCTGCGCGACATGGCGAGCACCAAGAGGCCCAAACGTTGAGGACGATCGGTTTACCTCTCGCCATCCGATACTCACTACCGTCGATCAAGGTTCCGGAGAGATCGGGTGTCGCCTTTCGTGAGCCGATCGGGACTTTCGTGACTGCGCCGTTTCCTTCTATGTAGGAGAGCTCAGCACCGACTTCTCCCTCAGATGGGGATTCGACGAAGGAGAAGGAGAGGAGCAAGAGCGCGATCAGCATCGAGAGCATGATCAGCAATCTCTTACGCATCAGATCACTTCTTCGCAGGTAGGAGGTGTTTGACAGGTTCTTGGTAGGAGAGATCAGTGATCATCCCCTCATCATCGAAGTGGATCGTGGTCACCGAACAGAGTGAGCATTGACGCTTCCTCGGATCATGAAGCATCGGACGATTCTCGATCGCACTCCTTACGATCCAGATCGGCAATTGGTGCGAGACACAGATGGCATCACTCTTACCTGCCGCCTTTGCGGCATCGCGCGCAGCGAATGCAGCACCGAGCATGCGATTTATCTGGTCGACATAGGGCTCTCCCCATGAAGGCTTGAATGGGTTGTAGAGGTGACGCCAAGAAGCAGGATGCTTGAGAACGCCATCACCTACTCCGAATGGTTTTCCTTCGAAGATATTCGCAGCCTCGATAAGTCTCTCATCGGTCGTGATCGCGAGCGCATGAGCCTTGGAAATGGGAGATGCTGTCTCTTGTGCTCGCTCGAGCGGTGATACATGGAGTGCGCCAAGATCGAGAGCTTTGCTCCAATCAGCAACACCTGCAGCCATCTCCCTACCGAGAGATGATAGGTACCACCCTGGTTGTCGGCCGTAGAGGATGTTCTTCGGATTCTCCACCTGACCATGTCTTACAAGGTGTACGCGCATGATGGCTCATCATAGTTGAGCGAATCGAGACGAATCGCAGCGAGATATCTGGGCCGGTAATGTAGGCCAGTTATGTCGCCGAAGGTCAAAGCTAAGAGTCCGAGTGAACCTCGGATGAGAGCTGCCGCGTCACTTGCTGATGAACTTCGCGCACGTAGCGATGATGAGATCGCTCGACTCTTCTCAGTAAGGTCTGATCTCGCAGCGCCAGTTCCCAACGATTTCTCATCTTTAGCGGCACGGGCGACTTCGACTCCATCTCTGGTCCGTTGTCTCGACACACTCAATCTCTTCCAATACCAAATCCTCGAAGCGATCTGCGCTCTCGAAGAACCGCTGACGATCAAGCGACTTGAGGAGTGCACCGACGTTGCTGCAAGTGATCAACTCGATCCGCTCTGGATGCGAGGCCTGATCTACTTCGATCGTGGCGAGATCCGCGTGCCACGCTCGCTTCGAGAATTGATTGGTGCGACTCCTGCAGGTCTTGGTCCGGTATCGCTCGGTAAACCGAAGATCGCAACGATCGCCAAGGCGCCACCAGGTGCGCTCCAGATACTGCAGGCGCTGACTTGGGGTTCTCCGAAAGGTGCGATTGGTGATCGACGAAAGACGGGCAAGCAGATCGAATGGCTCCTAGAACAAGGTCTCCTCACTCAAGTAGATAGTGAACATGTCGCACTCCCACGCGAAGTGGGACTTCATCTTCGGGGCGGCAAAGTCCATCGAGAACTCTTCATCGCTCCACCGATGTTGGAGGGCGAACGGGTCAAAGCTGACGCGATAAAGGATGCATCGCTTGCCTCCATAAGTTCCATCTTGAGGTGGATCGCGGAGTTGCTCGACTTTTGGTCCGAGGAGACACCTCGCGCACTCAAGACCGGTGGTCTTGGGGTTCGCGATCTCAAGAAAACTGCCGAGCACCTCGGTGTCGATGAGGATCTCGCGGCCTTCATCGCAGAACTCGCTTTCCTTGCCGGATTGATCTCAATCGAAGGAGATGATCGAATCCTGCCTTCTGCGCAATTCGATATCTGGCAGAGCCAGACTCCGGAGTCTCGATGGCGAGAGATCGCATCGCTATGGCTCGCTACATCTCGAGTATCAGGCTTGGTACGTCGCGCAGATAGCAAAGGAATCACTCCGCTCGGAAGCGAACTCGATCGGATCTGGGCGGCACGTATGAGGAGAGCGATCCTCTCGGTCTTCGAATCCAATCCCGAGATCTCTATCGATCACTCGAAGGTGCAGAGTTGGATCGACTGGCTAGCACCAACGAGAAAGAGTGCGCCGTTACATCGTGAGTTCACCGCGTGGACGATCGAAGAGGCAGAGTGGCTCGGTATCACCGGACGTGGCGCACTCTCACCCTTTGGCGCACGCTTCTTGAAGGAGATGGACTCACTCCAGATCGATGCATCACTACCTCCACCGATCGATCACATCCTGGTTCAGGCTGACAACACTGCGATCGCACCAGGACCGCTCACCATCGATCTCTCCCGAAGGCTTTCGAATTTCGCCGATATTGAAAGCCGCGGCAACGCCACCGTCTATCGCTTCACCGAGAGTTCGATTAGGAGAGGTCTCGATCATGGCCATACCGGTGATGAGATCAAGGCCTTCCTCCACGAAGTCTCACGCACTCCCATCCCACAACCGCTCGAGTACTTGATCGCAGATATTGCACGGCGTCATGGACAACTGCGTGTAGGTATCGCACAGAGTTTCATCCGCTGCGAGGATGAAACAACGATCCTCGCTATTACCAAAGATAAGCGCCTTGAGAATCTACGGCTTCGAAAGATCGCGCCGCAGGTCTTGGTCTCCGAAGTTGAGAGCAGTGATCTGATCGAGGATCTTCGTAATGCAGGTTACCTGCCCTCTCTTGAGAACCAATCCGGA
>Ga0315900_10009424_pt1 | contig 12387 bp, 11 predicted proteins | sample LakEriMetagenome_FD_203521 | JGI IMG/M metagenome (GOLD analysis project Ga0315900, IMG submission 203521) | Freshwater fungal communities from buoy surface, Lake Erie, Ohio, United States - Buoy 12 MA114 | ecosystem: Environmental > Aquatic > Freshwater > Lake > Lake biofilm | place: USA: Lake...
GCCTCCGAAGGCCGGCGCCAGGAACAGATCAACATCGCCACGGGCGAGCGCGAGGCCTTCATCGCGCGCTCCGAGGGCGAGAAGCAGGCCGAGATCAACAAGGCCCAGGGCGAGGCCGCCGCCATCGCCGCCGTGGCCGAAGCCACCGCCGAGGCCATCGGCAAGATCGCCGCGGCCATCCAGCAGCCCGGCGGCGAGCAGGCCGTGCAACTCAAGGTGGCCGAACGTGCCGTGGACGCATACGGCCAGCTGGCCCGCGCCAACAACACGATGATCGTGCCCGGCAACATGACCGAGGTGTCGGCGCTGATCGGTTCAGCCATGACGCTGATGAAGGGCGGCAAGCATGGCGGATGAGGCCCGCCCCGACGGCATGCAGGCCCGGAACGTGCTGGGCACCGAACTCCTTCCCTGTTCCTACGATCCACTGACCGGCTGGTTACGCGACGGCTGCTGCCATACCGACGCGCAGGATGCGGGCAGCCACGTCATTTGCGCCCGCATGACCGTGGAGTTTCTGAACCAGCAGTTCGAGCGTGGCAACGACCTCATCACCCCGCGGCCCGAATACCGCTTCAAGGGCCTCAAGCCCGGGGACCGCTGGTGCGTCTGCGCCATGCGCTGGAAAGAGGCCTACCTGGCGGGCTGCGCACCCCCCGTGGTGCTGGGCAGCACGCACCGGCGAGCGCTCGATTTCGTGCCCCTGGAGTGGCTGCAGCGCCACGCCTGGCAGCCAGTGGGCTAAACTCCGCCCCCGTCACGACGAACGCGCCCCCCAGGCGCCTGCGCCGACATCCCTGCGGAGGGATGGATGAGTGGTTTAAGTCGCACGCCTGGAAAGCGTGTGTGGGTTAACAGCCCACCGCGGGTTCGAATCCCGCTCCCTCCGCCACGAAGCCCTCGCACAGAGGGCTTTTTTGTTGGCCGCCTTCCCCAGACAGCGCTGGTGTCCTCTCGGGGGATTCGTCTGGTCGGTCATCCCCTTGCGGTTGCGCAGCCGGTTGCGGCGGCCCTGCGGCCCAATCAGGGGCATGGACACCCTTTCCAAGCTTGCCCTGGGCCTGATCGGCCGTAACCGTCCGCGGCCCTTGCTGGTCACCCCGGCCACCCTGCGGCCCTTGCCGCCCACGCAGCGGGCGGGCGGTCTGCCCCTCATGGAGGCGCTGGCGGCGCGCCAGTCGCAGCGGGCCTTCTCGTCAGAACCGCTGAGCGATCAACTGCTGGCCGATGTGCTCTGGGCCGCGGCCGGCGTGAACCGCCCGGCCGATGGCGGGCGCACGGCACCCAGCGCAATGCATGCGCAGGAAATCGACCTGTATGTCGCCCTGCCCTCGGGCCTGTACCGCTACGAGCCTGCCAACCACCGCCTGACGCTGGCCATGGACAGCGATGTGCGCCGCGTGACCGGCTACCAGGACTTCGTGGACAACGCCGCGCTGGACCTGGTCTTTGTGGCCGACCACCGGCGCATGGGGCGCGTGCCGGCGGCGCGGCGCGAGTCCTACGCCAGCTGTGCAGCCGGCGCCATGGCGCAGAACGTCTACCTGTTCTGCGCCTCCGCCGGGCTGGCCACCGTGCTGCGGGCCTGGTTCGACAGGAGTGCACTGTCGCAGGCCATGGGATTGACCGAGGACGAGCAGGTGCTGTTCGCGCAGACGGTGGGGCATCCGGCGGGCGGCACGTTGCCCCAGTAGGCAACAAGCACGGTGGCTTGAAGTCTCTTCATGGCCGTGCACGAGAGTGGGCCCCTCCGGACTGTTTCAGCCTGATAAGGGGGCACCCAGCGGCCCCACCCGCGGCCAATAGTCCAGGCTGCGGTGGCGGTAAGGAATGTTCGCAAAGTCGGTGTTGAGCAGCCCAGGCGATTCGACGTAGAGCACTTCGCTGGCCAGGGGCGCGAAGGCGGCGTGGAAGTGCTGGGAGCTCTTGACGACGATGCCGCGGCAACGGCTCAGGTCGATGCCCAGGCCGGTGAAGAGTTCGGTGCCTATGGCCTGCTGGCGGCGCGTGATGAGCACCAGGTCCAGTCCGTCATCGGTGCTGACCCAGGCCGAGCGGCCACAGGGCGCGGGGTGGCCTCCCAGTCCGCTTTGCCAATGGTCCTCCACCAGGGCGCGCACAGTGACGCGCAGGTCCACCGGATCACCTGACAGCGGGCCCAGCTTGCCGCCCACGCGCAGGTCCAGCCGGGCCCCCACGCCGGCTTCGGCGCACACCTGCAGGGCGCCCAGGTCCCAGAACGGCGCCAAGGCGACCTGGCCGATGCCGCGCTCCGCCAGGGCCTGCAGGATGAAGGTGGCATCACTGCCGGCACCGCCGCCGGCGTTGTCCGCGATGTCGGCCAGCAGCAGGGGCCGGCCGCCGGGATGCGCTGCCAGCCGGTCCATCGCCTGATCGATGCTGCTCTGGCGGGCCGCCGTCTGGTGCCGCATCTCCCAGATCTGCCCGCCCAGTTCCTGCGCCAACCGCGCACCCAGAGCGGGGTCGCCATCGGTCACCACCCACACCTTGGCGCCGGCCTCGGGCACATCGCCCCAGGGGAAGCCGTGACCGAAACTGGCGCTCAGCACCCCCGGCTGCGCTTCCAGCGCCTTAATGCGGGCCACAAAGCTTTTCATGGGCTCGCGCGTGGTGTGCCAGAAGCCCACCATGCGGCAGTCGTGCACGGCGGTCACCGGCCGCACCCTGCCCTGCGCGGTGGCCAGGGTCAGCGCCCACAGTTCCTCGAAGCGCTCCACCAGGTCGGTGTGCGGGTACTCCTTGTAGGCGATGACGACGTCGGCGTGGCGGTGCATACGCTCGGTGAAGTGGCAGTGCAGGTCCAGCTCCACACCAATGGGCACGCCCGGGCCGACCAGGGCGCGCACGCGCTCGATGAGGTCGCCCTCGCAGTCGGGGCAGGCCTCGGCCACCATGGCGCCGTGCAGCACCAGCAGCACCCCGTCCACGGGCAGTGCGGCCTTCAGGCGATGCAACAACTCGTCACGCAGGGTTTCGTACGCAGACTGCACGGTGGTGCCGCCCGGCTGGGCCGCGGCCAGCAGGCCGAAACTGACGTCATGCCCGTCGCGCGCGGCCAGGCGGCGCCCGGCGTCGTGCCAGCGCCGAGCCTCGGCGCTGTGGCCCTCGCCGTGGTCCACCTCCCAGGCAGCCAGGCCCGTGGGGGCCATGGCGAAGGTGTTGGTCTCGGTGGCGATGCCGGCGATGTGGATCTTCATGACGCGGAGGGGTTCGAAGGTGAGCAGGCGCCACGAAGATCCGAAGCGGCCTTTGGATAGGGACTCTCGGGCTTACAGCAGCCGTCGAGGAGACAGCGCGTCGGCGGTGACGCCCTGAGCTGCAATATCAGCGGGCAGGGCCTGGCCGAGGACCAGCGCGGCTGACGCACGCGCCAGCGCCGGGGCCATCTGGATGCCGTAGCCGCCCTGCCCGGCCAGCCAGAAGAAGCCTTCGGCCTGCGCGTCCCAGCCGGCCACGGGGGACCGGTCGGCCACGAAGCTGCGCAGCCCCGCCCAGCGGTGGGCAATGCGCCGCACGGGGTGGGTGGTGAGGGCCTCGAAGCGGTCCACCGCGATGGCGATGTCCAGCTCCTCCGGTGCCACGTCGCAGGGGTCCATCGGGTCTTCGTTGGCGGGCGACAGCAGCAACTGCCCGGCGTCGGGCTTGAAGTACACGGTCTCGTCGACGTCGATCACCATGGGCCAATGGCGGGTGTCCTGGCCCTCGGGCGCGGGGATGGTCATGGCGGTGCGCCGCATCGGCTGCAGGCCCACGGGGCGCGCGCCGGCCTGGCGCCCAACCACGTCAGCCCAGGCCCCGGTGGCATTGACGAGCACGGGTGCCCGGAAGCGGCCGGCGCGGCTGTCCACCGTCCACTCTCCGGTTTGACGTTTCAGCGCCACCTCGCCCGCGCCCAGCACCACCTGCGCCCCGGCGCGCCGCAGCAGGCGCAGGTAGCCCTGCAGGATGGCGGCCACCTCCATGTCACGCCCACTGTCGTCCAGCGCCGCAGCGGCCACGGCCTCAGACCGCAGGATGGGCACCAGGCGCAGAGCCTCTTCGCGCGGCAGGGGTTTGAGGCCTGTGCCCTCCTGGAACGAGCCCAGCATGTCCTGCAGGCGCGGCACCGCGTCCGGCCCCGCTACGAAGAGCGCCGCGCGCGGGCTCATCAGGGACACGTCGGCAAAGCCCTGCGGCGGTTGCTCCAGAAAGGCGCGGCTGGCCCGCGTGAGGCCGCGCACGGTGGCGTTGCCATAGCTCTCGAAGAACATGGCGGCGGAGCGCCCGGTGGTGTGGCGGCCGGGCTGGTCTTCCAGTTCCAGCAACAGCACGCGGCGGTGCGGCGCGAGCTCGGCAGCCACTGAGGCGCCGGCCATGCCGGCACCCAGCACGATGACGTCGAAAGACCCGGCACCGACCGTCATCTGTGCGGTCACCGTGCGCCGCGCCAGTCGGGCGCGCGCTTGTCGATGAAGGCCTGCACGCCCTCCAGAGCCGCCGCGTCCATCATGTTGCAGGCCATGGTCTCGCCAGCATCGGCGTAGGCCGCGTCGATGCCCACCTCCAGCTGGCGGTAGAACAGGCTCTTGCCCATGGCCAGCGCCACGCGCGGCTTGGCCACGATGCTGGCCACCAGCGATTCGATCTCCTCATCCAGCTGTTCGGCTTCCACCACCCGGTTGACCAGACCCTTGTCCCGCGCCTCGTCAGCCGAAATGAAGGCGCCGGTCACCAACATCTCGAAGGCGGCCTTGCGCGGCAGGTTGCGGCTGAGTGCCACGCTGGGGGTGGAACAGAAAAGGCCCAGGTTCACGCCGCTGACGGCAAAGCGCGCGTCACGTGCCGCCACCGCCAGATCACACATGGCCACGAGCTGACAGCCGGCCGCGGTGGCGATGCCCTGCACCCGGGCGATGACGGGCACCGGCAACTGCTGGATGGTCATCATCATGCGGCCGCACTGCGCGAACAGGCGCTCGTAATAGGCCTGCGAGGGCTCGGCCCGCATTTCCTTCAGGTCGTGCCCGGCGCAGAAGGCCTTGCCCGCGGCGGCGATCACCACCACCCGCGCGGCCTCGTCGGCCCGCACGGCGTCCAGCTCGGCCTGCAGCGCGGCCAGCGTGGCTTCGGACAGGGAATTGAAGGCGTTGGGCCGGTTCAGCGTGAGGCGCACCACGCCACGCTCATCGCGTTCGCGCAGGACCAGGGGGGCTGTGAGGGGTGGGCTCAGGTCGCTCATGGGAAGGGTCTCCAAGGGTCACTCGATGGCCGAGGCGCTTTTCGCGCGCTCGCGCAACTGGAACTTCTGGATCTTGCCGGTGCTGGTCTTCGGGATGGGCTCGAAGCGGATCTCGCGCGGCACCTTGTAGCCGGCCAGCAGGCTCTTGCAGTGGGCCACCAGTTCTTCGGCAGTGACGGTGGCGTCGGGCTTGGTCTCCACGTAGGCCAGGGGGGTTTCGCCCCACTTGGGGTCTGGCCGGGCCACCACGGCGCAGGCCAGCACGGCCGGGTGGCGGTACAGCGCGTCTTCCACCTCCAGCGAGCTGATGTTCTCGCCGCCCGAGATGATGATGTCCTTGCTGCGGTCCTTGATCTTGACGTAGCGGTCGCTCTCCATCACCGCCAAGTCGCCGGTGTGGAACCAGCCGCCGGCAAAGGCTTTCTCGGTGGCGGCCGGGTTCTTCAGGTAGCCCTTCATCACGATGTTGCCGCGGAACATGATCTCGCCCATGGTCTGGCCGTCGGCCGGTGTGGGGGCCATGCTGTCCGGGTCCAGCACCGTCATGCCTTCCTGCAGCGCGTAGCGCACGCCCTGGCGGCCGTTCAGGCGCGTCTGCTCCGAAAGCGACTCGGCTGCCCAGGACTGCCGTTTGACCGCCACCGCCGCCGGGCCGTAGACCTCGGTGAGGCCGTACACGTGCGTGATGTCGAAACCGATCCGGGCCATGCCCTCGATCATGGCCGCGGGCGGTGCGGCACCGGCCACCATGCCGCGCACGCCTTGCACGCCCTCGCGCCACTCGGCCGGCGCATTGATGATCAGGTTGTGCACGATGGGCGCGGCGCAGTAATGGTCCACCGCGTGCTCGCGCATGGCCTGCAGGATGGCCTGTGCCTCCACCCGGCGCAGGCACACGTGGGTGCCGCCCAGCATCGCCACCGTCCAGGGGAAGCACCAGCCGTTGCAGTGGAACATCGGCAGTGTCCACAGGTAGCGCGGGAAGTGCGGCATGGTCCAGGTGGCCACGTTGGACACCGCGTTCAGGTACGCGCCGCGGTGGTGCGTGACCACGCCCTTGGGGTCGCCGGTGGTGCCGCTGGTATAGCTCACCGCAATCGCGTCCCACTCGTCAGCCGGGCCCGGCAGCACGGCCAGCGGCGCGTGCGCGGCAAGCAGCGCCTCGTACTCGTGGGCGCCCAGGCGCTCACCGGGGCCGGAGTATTCGCTGTCACAAACGTCGATGACGATGGGCTCGCGGCCATGCTCTTCTTTCAGGATGCGCAGGGCCTGCGCCATCACGGGCGCGAACTCGCGGTCGGTGATCAGCACCTGGGCTTCGCAGTGGTTCATCTGCCAGGCCAGCAACGGCGCATCCAGCCGGGTGTTCAGCGTGTTGAGCACGGCGTTCAGTGCCGGCACGGCGTAGTGCGCCTCCACCATCTCGGGCGTGTTGGGCAGCATGGCGCTCACCGTGCTGCCCCGGCCCACGCCCAGGGCGCGCAGGGCCGCCGCCAGGCGCGCCGAGCGCTCGCGCGTCTGGGCCCAGGTGTAGCGCCGTTGGCCGTGCACCACGGCCGGCAGATCGCCGAACACCTCGGCGCTGCGCTCCACGAAGCTCACGGGTGACAGCGCCACGAAGTTGGCCGGGTTCTTGTCCAGGTGCTGGTCGTAGATGTTCATGGTCTCGTTCACTCAAGAAGACGTCGGGCCGCTCCAAGTTTTCTTGTGCCGCCTGGCGGTCTCACATCACGCCGTAGGTCCTGAAGGCTTCTTGCGTGCTCATGCCGCGTTCGATGGCCAGGCGCACGGTGTTTTCGGCGCTCACCTTCTCCAGCGCGCGGCGGATGGCTTCTTCCTCGGCAGCCTTGGGTATGACGAGCACACCGTCCATGTCGCCAAAGACGATGTCACCCGGCTGCACGCGCACGCCGCCCAGCTCCAGCGGCACGCGCCAGTCCACCACCTTGCCGCGGGCGCCTTGGTCTTGCGCATAGCCGCCCATGGAGAACACCGGCATGCCGGAGGCCAGGACCTCGGGCGTGTCGCGGTGGTAACCATCCAGCACCGCACCGGCGGCCTTGAGATGGCGGGCCCGCGTGGTCATCAGCCCGCCCCACAGCGCAAAGGCGGGCGTGCAGCCGGTGGCCAGGTAGACCTCGTGCTCGCGCAGGTCGTCCAGGGCCTGGAACAGCAGGCCGAAGGGCTGGCGGCTCAGCGGCCCCAGCCCGGCGGGCTCGCTGGCCGCAAAGGCGTTGGACTCCAACACCGGCATCGCCCGGCCGACGATCACCATCTCGGGCCGCAGCGGCCGGATGTGGGGCGGCAGGAACTGGTGCAGCAGCCCCATGGTGTCCAGGATGTCGCCGATGACGGCGGGGAAAAGCTTGCCGCGCATCAGGGCGAAAAGTTCGGCGTCGTGTGTCCAGCGGTTCATGGGGGCTTTCAGAAGTTGCTGAAGAAACGGGCTCAGGCCACCGCAACGGCCAGCGCCTGGTCGATGTCCCAGAGGATGTCGTCTATGTGCTCCAGGCCGACGGAGATGCGGATCATGTCGGGCCGCACGCCGGCGGCGAGTTGCTGCGCGGCGTCGAGCTGGCGGTGCGTGGTGCTGGCCGGGTGGCTGATCAGGGTGCGCGTATCGCCAATGTTCACGAGGTGGCTCATGAACTGCGCGCTTTCGATGAAGCGGATGCCGCGCTGCAAGGCTTGATCGGCCGCGGCACCTGGCGCGGTTGCCACCCCAAACGCCAGCAGCCCCGAGGCCCCGGACATCTGGCGCTGCAGCAAGGCATGCTGCGGATGGTCCTGCAACCCGGGGTAGTTCACCCAGGCCACGCGCGGGTCGTCGCGCAGGAACTGGGCCACCGCCAGCGCATTGGCGCAGTGCCGTTCCATGCGCAGCGGCAGGGTCTCCACACCCTGCAGGATCTGCCAAGCGCTCATGGGGCTGAGCGCGGCGCCATAAACGCGCAGCGTCTCCATGCGGCAGCGCATGGAAAAGCCGAAGTCGCCGAAGGTCTCGTAGAACTTCACCCCGTGGTAGCCCGGCGACGGTTCCGTCATGCCGGGGAAATTGCCGTTGTCCCAGGGGAAGCGCCCGCCCTCCACCACCACGCCGCCCAGCGTGGTGCCGTGGCCGGCCAGGTACTTGGTGGCGGAGTGCACCACGATGTCGGCACCATGCGCCAGGGGGTTGCACAAGGCCGGGCTGGGCACGGTGTTGTCCACCACCAGCGGCAGGCCGTGGGCGTGCGCCACGTCAGCCACGGCCGCGATGTCCAGCACCACGAGGCTGGGGTTGCCCAGGGTCTCGGCGTAGACGGCGCGCGTGTTCGGGCGGATGGCGGCGGCGAAGGCGGCGGGGTCGGTGGCGTCGACGAACGTGGTCTCGATGCCGAACTTGCGCAGGTTCACCGCCAGCATGGTGACGGTGCCGCCATACAGCGCCCCCGCGGCCACCACATGGTCGCCCGCCTGCAGCAGCGTCATCAGCGCCAGCGCCTCGGCGGCCATGCCGCTGGCCGCGGCCACCGCGGCGCGGCCGCCTTCCAGCGCGGCCACGCGCTCTTCCAAGGCCGCCACCGTGGGGTTGCTCAGGCGCGAGTAGACGTTGCCGAAGGTCTGCAGGTTGAACAGGCTGGCGGCATGTTCTGCCGAGTCGAAGACAAAGCTGGTGGTCTGGTAGATGGGCAAGGCCCGGGCGCCGGTGGCGGCATCCGGGATCTGGCCGGCGTGGATGGCCAGGGTTTCGGGGCGGAAGCGGCGGTCGGCCATCGGGTGCGGTCCTTGGGTGTCAGCGCCAGCTCAATGGCTCACACCGGGCGGCGGGCGGAGATCACGCGGGTGTTCACGCCCGCCCAGTGCAACCCGCCGAACAAGCGCGCGTGCTCGATCTTCACGCAACGGTCCATCACCGAGTCCATCCCGGCGGCACGCGCGATCGCGTCAGCCTCCTGGTTCTTCACCCCCAGTTGCTGCCACAGGCACTTGGCGCCGATGGTCACCGCCGAGCGGGCGATGGGGGGCACGTCAGCCTCGCGCCGGAACACGTCCACCATGTCCACGGGGAACGGAATGTCCTCCAGGCGCGCGTAGCTCTTCTCGCCCAGGATCTCGGGGTACTTGGGGTTGACCGGCACGATGCGGTAGCCGTGCTGCTGCAGGTACTTGGCGGCAAAGTAGCTGGGCCGGTGCCACTCGGCCGACAGGCCCACCACCGCAAGGGTGCGGCAGCCCTTCAGGATACGGCGCAGGCTGGAGATGTCGTCGGCCATGCCTTGATTCTGCGCCGGCCGCAGCGGTGTGAAACCCCGGGAGTTCACGGGTAACGCTCAAGGGCGCAGCAGGCCGCCGCATATACTTCTTGCGCCAGGAGAGAGCACGCCCCGCGTGCCGCCGAAGGCGAAGCCGAGGGCCTGGAAGTCCACGGTCGAACGCTCAGGCAAAAGGACTGGCAAACGGGGGCGGGCTGGAGGGCACGCCACCGATCCTCACTGGAGAGAGGCGGCACGCGCTGGGCGCGGCGCCCACCGAAGGGGCAAGCGCTGCAGCGTCCACCAGGCCGCCAGCGTCAATCTCTCAGGTAAAGCGGACAGCGAGGGCAGACCCGAAGCGCATCGGCTGGGCCGGCGTTTCGGCTTCGACGTGCCCTTGAGGAGAGCCCCTTGTCCGCAGACACCCCCACCGCCGTCGCAGAGGCGCAGGGCCTCGCCCAGACCCCGCTGCACGCCCTGCATGTCGAACTCGGCGCCCGCATGGTGCCGTTCGCCGGCTACGACATGCCAGTGCAGTACCCCGCCGGCATCGTGGCCGAACACACCGCCTGCCGCACCGCCGCAGCGCTGTTCGACGTCTCGCACATGGGACAACTTCTGCTGGAGGGGCCAGACGCCGCGACCGCGCTGGAGACGCTGGTGCCGGTGGACGTGCAAGGCTTGGCCGTGAACAAACAGCGCTACGCCTTCTTCACGAACGACGCTGGCGGCATCCTCGACGATCTGATGATCACCAGGCGTGAGCACGACCTGCTGCTCGTGGTCAACGCTGCCTGCAAGGCGGCCGACACGGCGCACCTGCAGCAGCACATCGGTGCGCGCTGCCGCATCACCCCCCTGCCCGATCGCGCCTTGCTGGCGCTGCAAGGGCCTCTGGCTGTGGAGGCGCTGGCGCGCCTGGCCCCGGGGGTGCGCGCCCTGACCTTCATGACGGGCGGCGCTTTCACGCTGGAGGGCGCCGAGTGCTACCTCACCCGCTCCGGCTACACGGGTGAGGACGGCTTCGAAATCTCGGTGCCGGCCGAGGCCGCCGAGCGCCTGGCGCGGGCCCTGCTGGCGCAACCCGAAGTTCAGCCCGCAGGACTGGGTGCCCGCGATACCCTGCGCCTGGAGGCCGGCCTGTGCCTGTACGGCCATGACATAGACACCACCACCACAGCAGTGGAGGCCGGCCTGACCTGGGCCATCCAGAAAGTGCGCCGCGCCGGGGGCGATCGCGCAGGCGGTTACCCGGGCGCCGCCGTGGTGGATGCTCAATTGGCCAAGGGCCCCGCCCGCAAGCGCGTGGGCCTGGTCGGGCTGGAGCGGGTGCCCGTGCGCGAGGGGGCCCCCCTGGTGTCAGCGGACGGCCGGGCCGTAGGCCGCGTCACCAGCGGCACCGTGGGCCCCACCGTCAAGCAGCCGATCGCCATGGCGTGGCTCGAAACAGCCCTGGCCGCCCCCGGCAACGAAGTCTTCGCCGAAGTGCGAGGAAAGCGCGTGCCCATGCGCGTGGCGCCAATGCCGTTCGCGCCCCACCGCTACCACCGAGGTTGAAGCACCGGCACTGCGCGCATCGCCCGATCTGCCCGCTCCGCCTGCGTCCACTCCGCTGACGATCAGCCCATCCCCCAACCGTTTCGACCCTCACCCACACCAGCAAGGAAGTTCACCATGACCACGATGTTCACCCCCGACCACGAATGGATCAACATTGAAGACCACGAAGCTGCCATCGTCGGCATCACCCAGCACGCGCAGGACGCGCTGGGCGATGTGGTGTTCGTGGACCTGCCCGAGGTGGGCGCCACCTTCAAGCAAGGCGACCCCGCCGGCGTGGTGGAGTCGGTGAAGGCCGCTGCCGACGTGAAGATGCCCGTCTCCGGCGAGGTGGTCGAAGTCAACGAGGCCCTGCGCGCCGACCCGTCACTGGCCAACAGCGACCCCATGGGCAACGGCTGGTTCTTCAAGGTGAAGGTGGCGGACATGGGCGAGTTCGACCAACTGATGGACCCCCCGGGCTACGACGCGCTGCTGAAGACGCTCTGAGCGCCCGGGAGCCTCCATCGGGCTTCGCTTCTGAGGCCCTTCCCCGTCCAGAACGTCCCTGAGCGTCCCTGAACTCCACCGCCCGCCCCTCCATCACCAACCGCGCGCCCGCGCTGAAGACGAGAGACCGACGATGCTGATGACCGCCCACACGCCGCTGCCCGACCTGGAGCACGCCGACGAGTTCGTGCCCCGCCACATCGGTCCCACGCCCGACGACGAGGCGCACATGCTGTCGGTGATCGGCGCGGCCTCGCGCCGGGCGCTGATCGAGGCCGTGGTGCCCAAGGCCATCGCCCGCAGCCGGTCCATGGCCCTGCCCGCGCCGGTGACCGAGGCGCAGGCGCTGGCCGAGATCAAGGCCCTCGCTTCGAAAAACCAGGTGCTCAAGAGCTTCATAGGCCAGGGTTACCACGGCACGCACACGCCCGGCGTCATTCTGCGCAACATCCTGGAAAACCCCGCCTGGTACACCGCCTACACGCCCTACCAGGCCGAGATCTCGCAGGGCCGCATGGAAGCGCTGGTGAACTTCCAGACCATGGTGTGCGACCTGACCGGCATGGCGATGGCCAACGCTTCGATGCTGGACGAGGCCACCGCGGCGGCCGAGGCCATGACCCTGGCCAAGCGCAGCGTCAAGAGCAAGTCCGACACGGTGCTGGTGGCGGGCGACTGCCATCCGCAGACCGTCGAGGTCATCCGCACCCGGGCGGAGCCGCTGGGCCTGAAGGTGGACCTGGCCACCTCGCTGGAGAACTGGAACGCCAAGGTCGAGGCCGGACAGTACTTCGCGGCCCTGGCCCAGTACCCTGCCACCGATGGCACGGTGCACGACCTGCGGGGCGAGGCCGAGCGCATCCA
>Ga0315900_10009428_pt1 | contig 12383 bp, 3 predicted proteins | sample LakEriMetagenome_FD_203521 | JGI IMG/M metagenome (GOLD analysis project Ga0315900, IMG submission 203521) | Freshwater fungal communities from buoy surface, Lake Erie, Ohio, United States - Buoy 12 MA114 | ecosystem: Environmental > Aquatic > Freshwater > Lake > Lake biofilm | place: USA: Lake...
GGGTTGGCGTGTTACCCAGGAGAGGCCGCTGCGCGTCCACTCCTGGGCTGCATGGCGCGACCCCGTCGGGGTCGGGAAAAGTCGTCATGAGCTTCAGCTTGAGACCGTGTGGGAGGCCTTTGACGGTGCTGGGTTTGATCGGGGGCTGTGACGGGCTGAAGCCCATCACGACTTTGCGAGGCCGCTGCGCGTCCACTCCTGGGCTGCATGGCGCGACCCCGTCGGGGTCGGGAAAAGTCGTCATGAGCTTCAGCTCGTGACCGTGTGGGAGGCCTTTGACGGTGCTGGCTTTGATCGAGGGCTGTGGCGGGCTGAAGCCCATCACGACTTTGCCAGGCCGCTGCGCGTCCACTCCTGGGCTGCATGGCGCGACCCCGTCGGGGTCGGGAAAACCCGTCATGAGCTTCAGCTCGTGACCGTGTGGGAGGGGCTTTGACGGTGCTGGCTTTGATCGGGGGCTGTGACGGGCTGAAGGCCATCGCTCCTCGACGGTAAGGACCCATGCCCAAGCTCCAATGACCAAGGAATGAGCCAACACGATAACGACGAATCATCTGTGGGAAGCGAGGCTGGCGCCAGCAGAGTGGCCATCTCGCTCCGTCGAGATGAGCGAAAGGCTTGCGCCACAAGGAAGGGCTCCTGGAGTTCGTGAACGGTTCCGTCTTCCAAACCGCCCGCTCTTTTGCTTCGCCTGCTCAGCGTGTTCAGGCTGGTGCGTCAAGGTTCTGTCCAATGCCCAGGTTCCCATGACCCAGGAATGAGCCAATGCCCGAATGACCTGGGGACAGGTCGGTGGTTGAAGGCCTTCATGCCTTGGATCTTGGGACTTCCAGGGTCATTGGCGCTTGGTCATTGGGTGTTGATCTCCCAGGCCTTGCGTCACTCAAAGGCGTCCCGCAGGGCGGGGAACTGGGCACGCCAGTCGCGGACGACGTGGGTTTCCAGGCAGGTGCAGAGCTCGTGCTCACGTTCGCCGGCGTCGGCGATGATGATGCCGTGGGGATCCGCCACCAGGCTGCGGCCGTTGTAGTGGAACTGCGGATCGGAGCCCGTGCGGTTGACGCCGATGACATAGGCCTGGTTTTCGATGGCGCGGGCCTGAAGCAGGGTGATCCAGTGCTGGTAGCGCTTCACCGGCCAGGCGGCCATGTAGGCCAGGACCTCGGCGCCCTGACGCACGGCTTCGCGGGCCAGTTCCGGAAAGCGCAGGTCATAGCAGATCAGCGGGGCGATCTTGAAATCGCCCCACTCAAACAGGACCGGTGCAGTGCCCCGCTCATGCACCGCCGCCTCGCCGCCGAGTGAAAACGGACGCATCTTGCTGTAGCGGGCGAGTTCGCGACCGTCCGGAGCCACGGCCAGAGCCTGGTTCAGCGCCTTGTCGCCCGGTCCGGGGACGACGAGGCCGCCGAGCACGCAGCATTGCCAGTCAGCGGCCAGGGTCTTCAGGAACTGCTCGGTAGGACCGCCCCGGGCTTCGGCCGTGATGTCCAGGGCGCAGGAGAAGCCGGTGGCGAACATCTCCGGCAGGATGAGGAGCGAGCCTGGGGCGGGCGGTGCTGCCTCCAGAAGGGCGCGCACCCTGGCGAAGCTGGCGGCCTTGTTCTCCCAGACGGAGTCCAGTTGCAGGGCGTGAATGTTCAGGCTCATGAGGGGGCATTATGATCGTTCCATCCCGGCCTGCCAGCAAATGCGGCTGGCTATTCAGCGGGTCTTTTTTACACTGGATTCATGTCCCAGTACGTTGTTCAGCCGGGTGACAATCCGAGCAAGATTGCCAAAAAGTTCGGCATGAGTCTGGCGCAGTTTCAGAAGGCCAATCCGGAACTGGTCGAATGGGGCACGGGCAGTTGGAAGGTGCTATTCCCCGGCCAGGTCGTGAACGTCGCCGGAGAGGTGACCGGTATGCCTGCCGAACCTGCCTCGGCACCCGCCAGCTTTGCCGCGCCGCCGCCCTGGATGCAGATCGCCATCATGGAGCAGGGGGTGCAGGAGTGGTCGCAGGGCGACAATCCGAGGATTCTTGAATACCTGCGCAGCTGCGGCATCAGCGGCAGCCTGTTGAAAGATGAAACTGCCTGGTGCGCGGCCTTTGTGAACTGGTGCATTCTCAAATCGGGCTTCAACCCCCGGGGCAGCGCCAAGGTTTCCGACTGGTGGGGCTGGGGCAGGCCGGTGGCGGCGACCTATGGTGCCATATGCATCCTTCAGCCGCTCACTGTGGATCAGGCCAGCAGCGGTCACATCGGCTTCCTTCATGCCATGGATGCCACCAATGTCTGGCTCCTGAGCGGGAACTCCAAAAACCAGGTGCGCATCGCGCCCTATCCCAAGGCCAAGCTGATTCATGACGCCCCGTACCGCTGGCCTTATTGACCGGGCGGACGGGAAGTCATCAGCCGTGGATGGAAGTCAGGAAATGCGGCTCAATCCTTGGGTCGATGTCACCAAGGGGTCATTTCGAGCGGGTCGGGAACTGGGCCCTGTTTTTTTGAATCGGAAGAAGTCTGCAGCGTTTCAGGCTAAGCAACTCGTCACAGGCTTTTGCCAGGGGTGTCAGGCGGCGAATGAAAGGCGGAGCCAGAGGGAGAAAATGCAGCCGAAAAAGTGTTCATAAGAACAATTTTGGAGTTTGAACAGGCGTCCCAAGACGCCTCAAAGTACCCTTGCGGAATATTCTAAATCCATAATTTCCATAATATTATTTGGAAATTGGAAGTAATTGAACAAAATTATTAAATTTTCTAGAAGCTATACAGAGATCGCCCGCAACCGTCATGCTTACCTTCATGCAACCTTTTCCACCCAAGGTGGCCTGCTCTTTCGGCGCCAAGCTTGTGGCCGCAGTCATGGCCTGTCTGTTTGTGATGACGGGGGTTCAGGCTCAAGTCGTTGTTCAGGAATACTATATCGCCCTGCCGGAAGCCCAGATCCGGCAGAACTTCCTGATCCTGGCGAGCAACACAGGAACCACTCTGGATTCCGTGATTTCAGTGACGGTGGGGAATTCGGGGACCAAGGTGATATACGATCACTGGGAAGACGGCTACGAAGTGGACCTCAACAATCCAGCCCAGACCACGACGAAGATCTGGGGTGATGGCAACAACGCCAACGGCATCGCCCCCGGCTTTGCCAACGATCCTTCCGGCTTAAGCGCGGGAGCGGTGCTGGCCCTTCGCAATCTGGTCAGCCTGCCGCGCAATGCCTCCACAATCCTTTATGACGGTCGTGACCGGCTGGGGGCGACCAATGCCATCGTGGTTTCCCGTTCGGCCTGGGCCACCACACCCGGCAGCGTGCTGGCGGACGCCACGGAAGTGTATCCCGTCGTGGACTGGGGGACCTCGTTTGTGATGCCAGTGGGTGAGGATGTCATCTTCCCCACGCCGCTGACCGCCTCGATGTTCGAGAAGGTGTCCCTGTTTGTGCAGGCGGCTGAAAACGGCACGCAGGTGCAGATCGACCTGAACGGCGACAGCACAGTGGACAGCACGGTGACTTTGAACCGTGGTGAAGTGCATTTCACCGCCTCCGGGGTGCAGAAAGGCGCGACGGTGATGACGAGCAAGCCGGTGCAGGTGCACCTCATGACCGGGGATGTCGGCGCGAACTACGAGTCGCGCTGGTTTTCCATTCCTCCGCAGAGCCAGTGGGGCATCCGTTATTATTCCGCCGTCGGCACCGCTTCGAACGGCCACGAGGCCTATGCGTTTCTTTACAACCCGAACGCGTCGGCGATCATGATCAACTACACCACGCGCACCGGCAGCGGGTCGTTCTCCATTCCGGCCAGGGACACCTACAGGCACCAGCTCCCCCAGAACTCCGGCATTGATTACGACAGCATCTCGGACCAGCCGTTTTTCGGCGTTGGGGCGGTCGGTGCCAAGCCCAGTTCGAACAACGTGTATGACTGGGGTTTCACCCTGGTGCCGCAGAACAACCTGACGACGGCGCTGGTGGTCGGCTGGGGGCCGGGCACGTCCGATCTTTCGGCAAACGGCAGCCCGGCCTGGGTCACCGCATTGGCGGCCACGCGCCTTTATGTGGACTACGACGGTGACCTTGACGGCAGCCTGACGGATCCGACGGGGCAGAAGTACGATGCGCATTACGACATCGCCGGGCTGGAGTCCATTCGTCTCTACGATCCGGACAAGGATCAGACGGCGATGCGCATCTACACCCTCGACGGCACCCTGGTCACCGGAGCCTGGGGCCAGGATCCGGCGGTGGCCGGGGCGGGCAATCCCTTCCTGGACGTGGGCACGACGATTCCAGCCTATCCGGCGCCGGTCATGGTCAAGACCTCGCGCATTGCCACGGACAACGCGCCCGCCGGGCTGAGCGTCGGGGACGTGCTCGAGTACACCATCCGCCTGGACAACAAGTCGCTGGTCTCCATCACCTCCGTGCCCGTGCTCGACACCCTGCCCGTCGGCGTGAGCTATGTCACCGGCAGCACGACCAAGGACGGCAGCGCCGTGGCGGACGCCGGCACGTCTGCCTTTCCGCTGGATGAAGACGGCCTGATCGTGCCGATCGTGCGGTCACGGGAGTTCACGGAAGTGAAGTTTCTGGTCGCGATCACGGCTTCGGGCACGCTGACAAACACGGCCGATGTCATAGGTTATCCCGGCGTCCGTGCGTTGAACACGGTGAACGTTCCGTCGGGCGGAGGCTCAACCAGCTGCGCCCTGCAGTTCACGAACAGCTCGGGCAGCCCCTCGGACTATCTTCCCGGCCAGGGAGTCTATGTCACGCTCACCGACGCGGATGCGAACACCAACTCCACCGTGGCGGAAAGCGTGCAGGTCGTGGTCAGCAATGGCGGCAATGGCGATGCCGAGTTTGTCACCCTGGTGGAGACAGGCGTGAACACCGGCGTCTTCCGCAACACCTCGGCGCTGGCCACCTCGACGACGGCCGGTCTCGACCCGGACGACGGCACCCTGAACGTCCAGATCGGCAACACGCTGAGCAGCCAGTATCTTGACCCGCAATTTGCCGACACCTGTTCGGACACGGCCACCATCAACGCGCCCGGCCTGACCAAGCAGCTCTATCTCGACACCGACGGCACGGATGCGGACACCACAGGTGATCTGGATCGTGTCGATCCGGTGGCCACCACGGATGCCACGACGAGCACGAGCCAGTCGCTTGCCACCGGTGCCAGCGCCACCTTCACGCAGACGCCGGCTTTTGCGACCAACTTCACCCTGCCCTCGGGCGGGACCCTCAGCGGCCGCGCCTATGTGCAGGTTCCGTCAGGCAGCCTGCCGGGCACGCCCGGCATCACCGCCACATTGCGTAAAAACGGCTCGTCCTTTGCCACGCTCAGCTCGCCTTCAGCAACGCTGCTGAGCGGTGGCACGCAAACCATCAGCGTGGGAAGCACCAGCAGCCTGCAGAGCTCCAGCACCGCCAGCCTAAGCTTCTCCCACAACGTCGCCTCCGGTGACAACCGCCTGCTTCTGGTGGCCGTGGCTCTGGGCGCGACGACGCAGCTTGGCAATCCGCCCAGCATGACGAGCGTGACTTATGGAGGCACTGCAATGACGCTGGTCGGCTCGCAGGTTTCGGGTTCCGCAGGCAGCAATGACGACACCGTTTCCTACATCTACCGCATGGTGGCGCCGCCGGTCGGGACGGCGAACGTGGTTGTCACCCTTGGTGGCAATGGCGCGGTGGCCGCCGGTGCGACCACCTTCTACAATGTGGATCAGACGACCCCTCTGGGCACCTTTGCATCGGCAGGTGGTTTTGGCAGCACGCCTTCGGTCACGGTCGGCTCGGCCACCGGCCAGGTGGTTTTTGGAACGGTGGCGGCGGATGAAGCGCCCACGTTGACGACGGGCGGCGGCCAGACCTCGCGCTGGCTCTACAACGCCTATGGCCCTACCTCCGGTGCCGCCAGCACCGAGGCCGGCGCCAGCTCGGTCACCTTCTCCTATTCGAGCACGGACGGTTCGCAGGACTGGGCCATCTCGGCGGTGCCGGTGCGCCCGGCCAGCAGTGATGCGATCTATCAGCTCGACTGGTCCGCCACGCTGGGTTCCGCCACCACGGCCGGCCCCGGTGATGTTTTCAGTGTTGTCGTGCAGAACAACGTCGCCGCCACGCCCATGAGCCTGCTGTATGACAGCCAGACCTATCCTGCGCGCATCGACCTGCCGACCACCACGGTCATCGACACGCTTTCGGTGTCGGTTTACGACGCCGCTTATCCGGCGGGAAGCGTGGTCACCGGAGCCGCCTTGGGCTCCACCGTTTATGTGCGCGTGGCGGTCACCGACCCCTTCGGCACGTATGACATCACCCGCAGCGATCTCGTCATCGACGGTCCCGGCACGGCGGGCGACGTCAGCACCACGCTGGGTGCCGGGCAGGTGGTCTCCGACAACGGCACGGTGAAGACTTACGAATACGCCTGGGCAACCACGTCGACGCAGGGCAGCTACAGCCTCACCGCCACCTCGAAGGAAGGCTACGAGAACACCATCCAGTCCTCGAAGTCCTCCTCCTTCACCCTCACGGAGCTCGACCTCGGAACGCCGAGCACGACGGTCTTCAACAAGGACGTCTATGCTGCGGATGAAACCGTCTGCATCACCACCACCGACCTGGATCAGAACCAGAATCCCGCGGCGGCGGAGACCGTGCTGGTCACCGTCCAGTCGAGCTCGGGCGACAGTGAAATCGTGATGCTGACGGAGACCGGCGTGAACACCGGCGCCTTCAGCTTCTGCGTGACGGCCAGCTCCACGGCGGGCGGCACGCCTGGCAACGGCACGCTTCATGCCCCGGTGGGCAGCGTGCTGACCGTCACCTACGTGGATCCGGACGACTCCTCGGACACTTCCGGCGACACGGCATCCGTGCCCACGGCGGCGCCTTCCCTGAGCGTGATGAAGACGCTGCTGTCCCCGACCGACGGCCAGGCAATGGTCGGTGAGTCCGTCCAGTATCTCCTGCGTGTCACCAACACCGGCGGCGGTTTGCTCAGCAGCATCCAGCTCACCGACAGCTTCCCGGCCCTGAATCTGGCCTACGCCTACGCCTCCGTTTCTCCGGACAGCACCGGTGCAGGTTCCCTCGTTTGGAACAATGTCGGGCCGCTCACCTCCGGCCAGAGCATGGACATCGTGGTCAGCTTCACCGCGCTGGCCTCGGCGGCTCCGGCGGTCAACAGCGTGCTGGCCGACGCCGGCGGCGGTCTGACTGCCTCCGACACGGAGAACGTCATCATCACCAGCCCCTCCCTCTCGATCCTCAAGACCCTGGTCAGCCCGAATCCCGGTCCGGCGGGCAAGGGTGACGAGGTGATCTTTGACATCCTGGTGCAGAACACGGGCGACACCCTCATCGCCACCGTGCCGCTGGAGGACAGCTACAGCAGCGCCATTTTTGACTTCGTCTCCGCCACGACGACACCGGACGGCGAAGGCGGTGGCAGCCTGGTCTGGAACGACATCACCGGCGCGGGCGGTCTGGCTGTCGGCGAATCCTACCTTCTGACGGTCACTCTTCGCGCCAAGGGAGCGGCCAATCCGGCAACCAACCACGCCGCCATCCTTTATGCCGTTGATGTGAACGGCGATCCTGTCGCGCCCGTGGACAGCACCGCCAGCCTGGTGACCGAGGCCGCCAGCATCCGCGGCACAGTCTATGACGACGATGATGACGACGACGTCTTCAGCGCCGGTGACACAGCGCTCCAGGGTGTTGTCGTACGCCTCTACACCGACCCGGACGGTGACGGTGATCCGGCCGACGGCACGCTGGTGGACATGACCACCACGCTCGCCGACGGCAGCTATGAGTTCCTCAACCTCGACCTCGGCGACTATGTCGTCGTGGAGGAAGACATCCTGGGTTATGTCAGCCTTCAGGACACCGAGGGTGCTCCGACCGACAACCGCATCCGCGTCGGTGTCAGCAGCTTCATCGCCCATGCTGGCAAGAACTTCCTTGATGCTGTGCTCGACACCTCCTCGTACGGCTCCATCACCGGCCAGGTGCGTGATGACACGGACGGCGACGGCAGTCTGGCGGATGGGGACTCCGGCATTTCCGGTGTCACTCTCGGCCTCTACACGGACCCGAACGGCGACGGCAGCTACAATGACGGCATCCTGCTCGCCACCACGCTCACCAACGGCAGCGGCGCCTTCGGCTTCACGCTCGTGCCGCCCGGCGGCTATGTCGTGGTGGAAACCGATCCTGCGGGTTATGTCAGCACGGCGGATGCGCAGAACCCGAATGACAACCGCATCGCCCTCACCCTGCCGCCGTCCGGCAGCGTGAGCGGCAACGACTTCCTCGACACCGGCAACACCGCCGCGCTTGGAAGCATCGGTGACGTCGTTTGGCTGGACGCCGACAATGACGGCGTCAGGGACCTGGGCGAAAGCCTGGTGGATGGCGTTGTCGTGGAGCTTTACACCAGCACGCAGACGCCCGGGGCGGAGGCACCCTACCTGAGCAGCACCACGGCCTCGGGCGGCGCCTACGTGTTCACCCAGGTGCCGGCGGGGAGCTATGTGCTGTATCTTTCGGCCTCGAACTTCAATTCCGGCGGCGTGCTCCTGTCGGCCTCGCTTTCCAGTTCGGTGACCGTCACCGTCGATGATGGCACGGACAACGATGACAACGGCATCCAGGCGGGTGGTGCGGGAACACCAGTGAGCAGCCCGGTGTTCGTGCTTGCCGCAGGGGAGGCGGACACCAGCAAGGATTTCGGCTTCGTGCCGGACGGCAGCTTTGGCAGCATCTCCGGCGTGGTGATGGAGGACACCAACGGTGATGTCATCGGTGAGGTGGGCGTCGGCTCGGTATCGGTCGCTGTTTATACGGACCCGAACGGCGACGGTGACCCCTCGGACGGCGTTTTGTGGGGCAGCACGAGCACGGCCCCGGACGGCAGCTATGACTTCTTCGGCCTGCCGCCCGGCGATTATGTGGTGGAGGAAACCCAGCCTGCGGGATTCACCAGCGTGACCGACACGGACGGCGGCACCGACAACCGGGTGGCGGTCAGCGTGGTTCCGGCCGGATCGGCGACCGCCGACTTCATCGAGCGCCAGGTCGGCGAGATCACCGGCTCGGTCTTTGCGGACCTCGACAACGATGACTTCGGCGACGTGCCGCTGTTCAACGTCACGATCACCCTGAAGGATGCGGCCGGGGATGACATCGACAGCAATGCCGGGCTGCCCGGTGTCCAGCCGACGACCACGACCACGGACATCGACGGCAACTACGCCTTCACCGACCTGCTTCCCGGCACCTATCGGGTGGTGGAGACCCAGCCTGCCGGATTCCTGAGCGCCGGTGACACGGATGGCGGCGTCGAAAACGAGGTGGAGGTCGTGCTCACCGTCGGCGGCACCGGCACGGCGGACTTTGTGGAGGAGGAGCCTGCGATGGTGGGCAACCTCGTCTGGCAGGATGCCAACAACGACGGCTTCAAGGATGTGTCCGAGGACGGCATCGACGGCGTGCTGGTCGAGCTGCTGGACCTGTTCAACAACCCGGTGGACGAAGATCCTCTGACGCCGGGTGTCCAGGCGCTCACGGCCACCACCACCGGAGGCGGCGCCTATGGCTTCACCAACCTGCCGCCCGGCCTCTATCGTCTGCGCATCAGCACGCCGCCGTCCGGCCTTATCCTCTCCTCCGTCATCACCAACAACACCGACGACGGCCAGGATGATGATGACAACGGCAGCCAGGTCATGCCGGGCGCGCACACCTACAGCCCGGTCTTTGAGCTGGTGGCCGGTGATGTGGAAAGCACCCTCGACTTCGGTTTCACCGCCGCCGCAGGCACGCTCAGCATCAGCGGTCAGGTCCGTGACGACTACGATCTCGACGGCAGCTTCTCAGACAGCGACCAGCCGGTGCCGGGTGTGACGGTCAGGCTTTACGCCGACAGTGACAGTGACGGCGTCTTTGACGTCGGCGACGACCTGCTGGTGGCCACGACGACGACGGACGCCCTCGGAGCCTACAGCTTCGGCAGCCTGCTTGGCGGCACGTATTTCGTGCAGGAGGTCGACCCTGCCGGCGCCACCAGCACGGCGGATGTGATGACTGCGAATGACAACCTGATCCGCGTGCTTTTGGCGGGCAGCAGCAGCATCGGCAACGACTTCCTCGACGCCGTCGATCCCGCCGGTTACGCCTATGATGTCACCACAGGGCAGATCATCCCCGGTGGCAGCATCGCGGTGAGCGGCCCGGGAGTCGTCACCCTCGTCCTGGACGGCGGCAGCGGCCAGTACAGCTTCATCACCGACGGCACGGCCGGCACCTACACGATCACCTACACGCCGCCCTCCGGCTACATCATCGACCCGGCGCGTCCGGTGGCGGGCCCCGGCTTTGATCCGACCGGCGGCAGCAATCCGACGGTGCTGGGTGCGGGCGAGGACGGGTTGAACCCCGGTTATCTGACCGATGCCAGCGCGGGCGCCAATCCCTGGTACCTGAGCTTTGACCTGGCCTCGGGGGATCCGCTGGTCATCAACAACAACATCCCGCTGCGCCTCGCCACACCGAAGAAGTACCAGTATTGGAAGCTGGTGACGCCGGGTGGCGGACCTGATCCGGGCTCAAACGGCGACGGCGACTGCTACATCGACCTGGTCGAGTATGCGCTGAACCTGAACCCCGCCAGCGGTGTGCAGACAGCCCCGGTCTTCCGCGGCGTGCACAACACGCTGACGGGCAAGATCGACGTGTCGTTTGACCGCGTGGAAGGCGGCCTTGATGACGTCTCCTGCACGCTCATGGGGCTGAACGCCCTCAGCGCCTCGCCGGCGGGATGGACGGCGCTTTCCCTTGTGCCCACCGTCACCAGCAACGGCGACGGCACCGAGACAGTCACCTTTGAAGATGTCGAGAGCGATCCTTATTTCACGGGCCTTCAGCAGGGCTTCGTGCGCCTCAAGGTCGAGCTCGACGAGGACGGCAACATGGTTCCCGAGGAGACGGCGAACACGCCGGCCTTTGGCTGGACGCGCCGGACCTTTGATCCCGAATGCGTCATGACGGGGCATCCCTACCTGAAGGACAAGATCTTCTGCGGCACGGTGGACGCCGTCGTCGGCAACGTGCTTGATGTCACCACCAGCGCCGGTTCGGAAAGCATCGCCGCGCAGCTCGTGCCGGACAGGCATTACTTCATCGAGGTGTTTTCGGGTGACAACGCCGGCCATCGGTTTGACCTCAACGAGTCTGCCACCACGGCCACCGCCATTGCGTTGGACGCTGCCGCCAGCCGCAACACCCAGGCCTCGATCCCCGCCAGCCTTGCGGGCGACAAGGTGGTCATCCGCGAGCATCACACGCTCAACGACCTCTTCCCGATCACCGTTTTCAACGCGACGAACAACGCCGTCACGGCCGACCGCCTCATGTTCATGAACCGTGGAGTCGGCACCTACAGCATCTACTGGCTGCTGTTAAACGGCGGCAGTCCGAAGTGGGTGCTGAGCGGCGACGGCACGGCCGCCGACCAGGGCGGACGCGTCATGGATCCGGCCGAGGGCTGGTACACCCATCCGCGCGGCACCGCCCATGAAGTGGTGTGGCATGGCATGGTTCGAGCCAACGCCTTCGCCTGCCCGCTGGTCGCCGGCCCCACCTTTGTCGGCAGCGGTTATCCCATGGATCAAAGCCCCGCCATGCGCGGCATGACCACCGCCGCCGGATTCATCGGCAGCCGTGACCCCTCGCTGGCTGACCAGCTGCTCTTCTGGAAGGGTTACACCAGCACGCAGGCCATGGCCTACTACAACCACTTCCTGCTCAGCTCGGGACCGCTCCAGCAGTGGACGGAGCAGGGCAACGCGCTGCTCACCAACGAAAACAACCTGATGCTCTTCAAGCCCACCACGGGGGTCATCTACCGCATGCGCAGCGGCCTGACCAGCTATGTGATGCCGCTGCCCTGGACGCCATGACCCGCCTGTCCGCCCACCTTTTTCCCACCGCCAACGGCTTATGAAACCGCCCGCTCTTCTTGCCGCCCTGCTTCTCTCCGCGCTTCCCGCCGTCGCTCGCACCATCGACTGGGGCAATGCCGTCGCCGACACGCTCGTCGACAGCGCCGGTCTGTCCCTCGACGACAGCTTCACCTTCGAGCTTGGCAGCTTCGGCAGTTTCACGCCGACGGCCTCCAACATCGCCGACTGGGCCACCCACTGGAAGGTCTTTGACCGGGCCGAGGCGCCTGCCGCAAGCGGCTGGAACTCCACCTTCAGCTTCTTCAACTCCACCGCCACCCTCCTCGTCGGCGGCCAGTCCAGTGAATCGCCCCCGCTTCCGCCCTACACCTTCCTCGCAGGTGAGCAGGCTTTCATCTGGGTTTA
>Ga0315900_10009429_pt1 | contig 12382 bp, 6 predicted proteins | sample LakEriMetagenome_FD_203521 | JGI IMG/M metagenome (GOLD analysis project Ga0315900, IMG submission 203521) | Freshwater fungal communities from buoy surface, Lake Erie, Ohio, United States - Buoy 12 MA114 | ecosystem: Environmental > Aquatic > Freshwater > Lake > Lake biofilm | place: USA: Lake...
CATAATTTAGTCCTATTCCGTCCGCGGGAACACCGGAGAGGTGGCAGAGCGGTTGATTGCACCGGTCTTGAAAACCGGCGTCCCTTCACGGGGACCGTGAGTTCGAATCTCACCCTCTCCGCCATTCACTGCGCTGTGAACTCGCTCACCCCATTTTGAGAGCGCGCCGAAGCCCCGAGAAGTGCAGTATTTCCGCTCAGGGCTCCTGACTACGTCGATAGCCAAAACGCCCGAAGAGGCGTCTTAGACGCGTTTTGTCTCACAACCTCCTGACTTTACCGGAGGAGGTCAGGAGGGTGATATCCGAGCGCGGCAGGAGATGCTTAAGAGGGAGAAAATCTAAATTGGTGAAAACACTTTTAGGCAGCAAAAATAGGCCTGAGATATATCAGCGACACTTAGAGTCCAGAGCTTAGGGGTTACCTTGCTGAGTTTGGACCAGGCGCGAACGATGCATGACCAGATATGGCTGGTGAAGAGCATCAACCCAGCGCAGTTTCATGTCGAGCGAAATTCCCAGAGGCAGCAGGTCAATCCCCGCCAATGCTGATGAGGTGATCAGTACACCCTGTTCATCGAAGCTGATGAGGAAACGGTCAAACAGCGCATCCAGATTGGCGCTAAGCAGAAAACCGTTAAACACATCCAAACGTTCGGCGTCTGTCGCGCATTCCGCCCAAGGCTTTGCGTGGCTGGCACGCAGCACTTCGGGTATGGCCACACCGGTCACGGCGCACGCGCCACCCCAGTAGTCCAGCATTGCGTCACGAAACTTGGTTTGTCCAACGCGCTGGCGAACCATGCGTTCGACCTCGGTACCGACAATGCCAGCCGGAAGCTCAGAAAGTTCTGCTGCCACCGCCTGCTGGTAATCGTTCGCGGCTTGGCTGGGTAATGCACGAGAAAGACTGGCCGCCCGGCGCAGCAATGCTGCCAGATCCGCCTCGGTAGCAACTCGAAACGCATTGGTGACCTGTGCCGCTGGAAAGCTGCGCTGCAGCTCCGGTATCAAAGACTGTGAAACCGTTTCAAAGTGCGCGTGATAAGCACCACCGTCCAGGCCAACCAATGCACGATTGGCATGACGTGCCGAGGCCAAGGTGACACAGCTCGCATCTGAAGCCACAACATGCTCAAAGCCATTGTCGTTGCCGGTTTTCTCGATGAGGGTTCGTTGCAGAGGGTTCATTCCGGGATCCCTGATGGATTTATTATTCGGTTCCACTCAATCGCCCGCTTGCGCCAGTGGGTGTCGATGACTTGAGTGAAATCGGGGCGAACGAGCTTGGCGCGGGCGTTGCACCAGTCGGCTGATTCGCGGCGGATAACCACGCCCTCCAGCGGACCTTGGCGGTAATGACTCTGCTTCTTGGCGACCAACTGCTTGAGCGCGGTCAGCGTGGTCTTTCCATGCAGCACTGTCTGCGCGGTTACCAAACCTGCGCTATTGGCCAGAACATTGCGGCGCGTACTGCTCCAGAAACGCGCAGCACTGCGGTCATACACGTCGAACAGCAGGAACCAGTCCGGCAGCGCAGCGTAATCTAGAGAGTGGCGCGCAGCACACCACTCGCCGAAGATAATCAGGTTGGGCGTAAGCATGGCACGCAAGCCTTCACCGTGCTGAGCCAACCAAGTAGGCAAGCGGGCGAACTGCCCAGCATGGGGTGCCGCAAGATATTGGCCCCGATTCTGGGCACGCAGTCCGCCATCAGTGGTGAGCGACAGGCCGACGTTTGCACCATCCAGCTTTTCCTCCACCACCACATCGCTCGCAAGCAGGGCAGTCACCTCACTGGGTGACAGCACCTTGTCATCGCGCGGCGAGCCTTCGCCTAGCCATGCAAGGTGCGGTGTGTGGGGGAAACGGAAGAAGTCGGTCACGGGCTCATCCAGGCAATGCAGGCAACGGTTTAACGGGGAACTTATTGCTATAAAACCCACAGGCATCATCCGGGCAGAGGAATTCAACACGAACTCCCTTTGCCTGCAAGGCAGGCCACCAATCCAGCCATTTGCAGTCTGCGGCTTGCAGGATAGGCGGCTTATCCGGGTGAACATGAGCGACTGCCGCGAATTTCCTGTCTGGCGCATCAAATAACGGCTCCAGCGCTGGATCAGGAAACTCGGCATAGCAATTTTCTGTCGTTTCCGTCAGCGACACTTGCTCCACCCGCGTTGCTATCCCCGCCTCTCGCAATAACCATTTCAGGAATACATCACCAACCCCTTTCGGTGGATTAAGGCGAGTTTTGTGTTGATATTCACTGAGAATGCGATAGCCATCGTCAATCACGGCGATGCCAGACTGTTGTATCGTCTGCAAACGCCGCACGCATTCGGTCACACAGTCCGGCGACACATCCGCATGTTGACCATTTGCCACCAACAGTACATTGGTATCAATCACTGCCCGCGTCATTTCTTTGCATCCTTGGCGAGTTCTTTTTTGCGTTGCATCGCCGCCAAGGTGCGACCGGCAATATCAGCCATTTCATTGCCAAAGAAGTTCTCTGGCCAATTTTCGATCTCGCCAAACATGTTCAGGCGAAGCGGTTCTAATTCGGTGGCAGAACCGTTGCGACGGCAGAAGTAAACCGCAACATCCTCGGGTGACACAATGCCTTCAGCGACACGACGCTGCAGGCGATTGAGAAAATGTTCGGAATGACTTTCAACAATCACCTGAACATGGCGTTCCTTCCCATTTTCACGAGCCTGCGTGGCCGAAATAAACACGTCGGCCAGCTCAGCTTGAACCTGTGGGTGCAAATGGATTTCTGGTTGTTCCATCCAGATTGTCGAATTCGGCGGGCAGTAGAAAGCTTGAACCAATGCCGGCAAAACCTGCGACACCCCAAACCCAACATCCGTAATTTTGACTTCACTGGATTTAGCATGGGTCTTAACCAGCACCTCATATTCTTTACGGCCTTCGGCAACGGCACGCACTGCAAAGCTTTCGATGATGCCCAAATCCTTGAGCCATTGCGCGATGAAGGCATCAAAGCGAGTCAAACGCATTTTTGGGCCGCGATTGAGCATGCGCTCTTGTGCACTCGCCGCCAGAATAGCGGCAACGGAAAATTCACCTTTTTGCCCAACACTTTCAGGCGTTTCGCCAGACCATGAATAGATGCGCTTCGGGTGCTCGCGCAGCGGCCCGAGGTAGTAAATACTGTTCAACGCAGCTTCTGTATTCAGTGCAAAATCCGACAGGAATTCTGCATTTTGAAAGCGGGCGCGACTTTGATCGGAAATGCGGTAAAACTTGTCTGGCTCATCCAGCGGCCAGCTTCTACCGGTATTGCGTACAAATTTGTATTCATTAGATTCGATTGCGAGCTTGCCTTTTTCGTCCCTGTTGTAGTTGACAGCAAGCTGACCAACGTTTTTGCTCAAAAGTTGGTACGTCAGCTTATCCACCCTTGGCTGCTCTTTGGCATCCGCCGAGAGTGTGACTGAAAGCTTTAATTCGTCACCGGCGAATTTCTTTTTGCTGAGCGGATCGCGCGCCTCCAGTTCTTTTCCCGGAGTTTTCCATCCCAGTTCAAATTCAAGAGCATTGTGCAAGTCATGGTTATGCAGGCATTCTGAAAACGTACCCAAATCAATCAAGGCCGTGTCATCACCCAAATGCAGGGGACGCTTTCGGTCCGCCGACAGAGTGGTTTGTTTAAGCGCCAATAACAAATGCCCCAAGCTGCTTTTGCCCGCGCTATTGGCGCCAAATATTACCGTCAGCGGCGCCAGCCGGATCGGGCCGGTGTCTTTCCACGCCTTGAAGTTTTTGATGTGCAAAGAAGTCAGCATCAGTGCAATTCTCCTGTTCCTAATTTATCCCATGCTCCTAGCACCATTCGCTGGGTACGATATTCGTCAAATTCACGCTCTTCGTTTTTCTTGAGGACACGGAATGTTTCAGACGGGTAACCCTCACCCATGATGTCAACGGGATCGAGGACGTAGCGCAGTTCGTCGCGAGTAAGGCCGTAGAGTTTGGCGTAGTAAGCGTCGAGTTCGGCGCGCAGGATAGCGCGGCGGGTAGGATCAAAGGCGAACGGTTCGCCGTCATAGCCTAAGTCTTGTGCCCACGGTTTCAGGTCGTGAGCGGTGTAGGTGAGTTCGAGGACGCGCGGGACGATGAAGACAAGGTCGGCGTCGGTGTAGAACTCTGGAGGAAGGACTGGCAACTGTTTATAAATGAAATAGTTCATGTGCATGCCGCCGGTCTTATGACGTGCCACGAAGTCGAACGCAAGCGCGCACAAATTACCCAGTAAGGCTGCATACTGCTGAGGGCTATTACTCTCGGAAAATAGCATTAGCGGAAAATTATTTCCCACACCCGCCACAGGTACCACGCTCGCGATCACCGTGCGCTCGTTGGTGGCATTGGTTATATCTCTCCACCCCATCAGCCAACCACGATCCCATCGCCAGATCACATTGCCTTCCCGATCACGCCTAGCCAGGCGCTCCTCTACTTCCGCCGCACTCACCCAATAACGCGGGGTCACGGCGTAATCTTGGTCCCATTTTTCGGCATTAGAGACATCACGGCTATCGACATCAGCGGTATATGTCGCCCAACGATGATCGAACTGGTGAATCAGCTTTGCTTCATATAGTGGCAACATCCCATCGCCACCGGCATCTTGGAAACGGTAGCTATCGGTATTCATCATGAACATCAATAAGAACTGAAGACCCCACGGGTTTTGCTCCTGAACCCCATCTCCAGCCTCTTGCCACAGCACCGGCACACGGCGGTAAATTTTCTTTGTCAACTCTGCATCGGTATTACTTCGAAATACAGGACAAGACCTCGTGTTTGGATTTAGAAGTCTGAAGTCTTCTGGCGTCAGGGTGAAGCGACGGCGCAAATCAGCCAATTGACTAACTTGTGTGGCAAAAAATACAAATTCGGCTTGTGCGGAGGCTCCTAGTGTCAGCAAGCAAAACTTGTAACTTCGATGCACTGATGGGAATACCGCTTCGCGGTTTTCGATGTCGTAGAGGCTAATCAAATTGCCGTTTGCGATCCGGTTAAATAAGTGTTGGGAAAATGAATCCGTGGCGATACCTGTTGGCACGATCAAGCCAGAACGCCCTTCATGGCCACGCAAGTCCAGAAAAAGTTCAGTAAACAGATAAGCCAGATTAAGTCGGCCAAAGCCAGAAGTTGGGAACCGGCCACTGGCATGAATGAAGTTTTGCGCGGCCTCAGTCAATTGCACCTCATGCCAATATTCGGCATGAAGCCTCTGATTGCTTTGCTCAAGTTCGGCAATCAGCTTATCGCGTGCTGCCATGTGTTTGGCGTTTGCTATATGTGGAGCCCGCGTAGCGAAAAACTCTTGGGGGTCCAGTTGAAGCATGTCCCACGGCGGGTTGCCCAGCACGCAATCAAAACCTCCGCTGGCAAACACTTGCGGAAAGGCCAGCGGCCAGTGCAGCACGCGTGCCTCAGCGCAGACAGTTTGCGCGGCAGCCAGTGCCCCTTGTTGTTCGGTGGGTAGGGTGTCGCCCAACAAGGTGAGGTAGAGCGTGGCGCTGGTGGGGATGCGCGTTTCATCGCCTTCTCGTTTTGGCAGCAGATAGGCGCCCACCAGCAAATTGGCCGCATGCGCCAGGCGGCTGGTTTTGGCTTGTTCTAAAAAGGCCCGATAGGCGGTTTCTTTGGCGGCGATCTCTTGGGTGCTGTTTTCTGGCAGCGCCTCCAGCGCTTGCAAGGGCTTCAGACCACTGTCTTGGCTGCTGGCCACATCCAGTTGACCGAAGGCACGGGCTTTGCGCTTTTTCTCCAGGTCTTTGAGGGCGGCGGCGTTGGCTTTTGCCAGTTGCTTGCAGACTTCCTTGTCATCGCCCGAGAGTGGTTTGAAGGCGTCTTTGGCAATACCCAATTCCAGCGCCTTGAGATCGGTCAGCCCTAAGAGGGCATCACCCACTTGCAGGTGGTGGTCGAGAAAGCCCAGCGGACGGCCTTCTTCAAAGCCTTCCAGCCAGAGTGCGGTGCGGGCCAGCTCGATGGCCATGGGGTTGCGGTCTACCCCGAAAATGCAGCGGCTAACCACTTCGCGCAGGGCGTGGCGGAAGTCTAGTTCGGTTTGTTCGCCATCTGTTGCTCGTAATTGAGCGAGCTTTTCAGCCAGGCGGCGCGCGGCTGCCAGCAAGAAGTGGCCACTGCCGCAGGCTGGGTCAATGACGCGAATGGCAAGCAGCGCTTCAACTGGAGATTCAGGCTGCGTGGCGATGCGTTGTTCGATAACGGGATCAAGCGCAGACTTGATCAACTCCTGCACCAGCGAGTCCGGCGTGTAATAGCTGCCGCTTAGCTTGCGGGCGTTACCCGCCGTGCTGCCCTCGCTGGTTAAGCCGACAAAGCCGAACTTGCGCGCCAGCAGGTCAATCTCAGGCACCAGTTCCAGCAGGCTTTCGTACACGCTGCCCAGTTCTTCAGGGCCCATGTTGCGGTAGTCCACGGGTGCCAACACGCCCTTGTGGCTTGCCCAGCGCAGGTTTTGCATGGCGGCTAGCAGGTGAGCGTTGTCGAGACTGGCGGCATCCAACGCTGGACACTGGCTTGTGGCAAACAGTCCACCGAGGGCAGGCAAGGCGAGACGGGACTCGCCTTCGCTCAAACCTTTGAAGACGATACGCAGCGCCTGCCAGTGATCATCAAAGCGGTTGCGGGCGCGGCGCTTGAGGCAAAGGTCGCGCAACCGAGCCAAGGCATAGCCTTCTGCGTATGCGCGGCGTGCGGCAAGCGCTTCTTTGCTGTCGTCTTTGGGATGAAGTAGGCCGCGTTCTTCGACGCTGAACACAAAGATCAGGCGGTAGATGAGCCGTAGCAATTGCTGAAAGTAGGCATCTTTGCTCAGTTCACCGTTGTGCAACGCGCTACGCAAAGCGTTGTTGGCGGGGTGCTGAACAAAGCCTTCACCCAGAATCAGCAACGCATCGGTGACGCCCATACGCAGGCCGTCGCGCACGCGGGTGCCTTCTTCCTGCCCGGCTGCACGCCATTTTTCCCAAACACATTCCGCGGGATTGCCTGCGGATCGGCTGGCGTGCAGTAAGCGCCAGACGTTGGCGAACTCGGAGTAACGCTGACCACCTAGGAGATCGGCTAGGTCAATTTCCAGAAAGCTCGGACGCGTCAGTGTGGCGGTATCACGCAGCAAGCGCAGCGTTTTGCCGTTGCAGGCGATGCCCCAAAGGAAATCCGGGTTAGCATTCAGTAGCTCTTGCATCAGCATGAAGGCTGATTTTTTGCGGGTACCGGAGCCCGCGATGGCAAACCGTGTATCGGTTTCGAATAGCGCGAAGGTATGAGGTGCCACCACCACGGGCACGTTGCCCGCCAGCAGGTTCACCGGGTATCGGCGCTCACCCAGCTGGATGGCGGGGCAGGTTTGCAGATTGGCGTAGCCAAATACATCGCGCAGCAGATCCTGCACAAAGGTTTGAGTCAGTGCTGCAGCATCGACATCCGTTCGTTCAAGCTGCGCAGCAAAATGCTTCCACTGCGCACAAGCGATTTGGAAGGCACGGCTGTAGTCGTCCTTGAGCTTGAGGCCCTTGGGCGTACCGTAGTCAGCTTCGGTTTGCCATTGGGCGCTGCCGAGCGCGGCTTTTTCGAGCTGATCGGGCAGAAACAAGCCGCCTTCCAATATCAGCGTTGGCAAGTTCAGCGTGGCTTGAGTTTTGCGTAGTTTCTTCATGTCGTTATCGCTGGTGGCTGCCCGTTAGAGTGAATCGGGCAGCAAGACGTACACGCCCATCACATCAACCGGTAGGCAGGCGCTCACGCTGTATTGCCCTACGTCACGAGCGGCTTCGCGCACACGCTGGTGATCTGCCAGTAGCGCTTCGGCGCGTTGTGCGGCCAAGGTTTGCAGTTGCTGAGGGTGGTCTTGCAGAAAGTCCAGCGCGGTACGAATTTCACGTTGCATGGCTTCTGGTGGCAGGTTGCCACTGGGGGTGCATTCCAGCAGTTTCGCCACGGCATCCCCCTCCAGCCATTGCGGATTACTGCGGCCTACGACGCCTAAGGTCACCGTTTCTTCGGCCATCATCTGGAAAAGCTGGCGGCGGCGCACATAGCCCAATTGATGACGCAGGCGCAGCAAATACACGGTGGTCACCACATCGACCGCATCTGTGAGTGTGGCGGCACAGCGTGCGGCAACCGCCTGCTCGCCGGACAAGCTGGCTTCTAACAAGTGCTCAGCTAGTACGCTGACCAGCGGGTGACTGCGGTGCAATTCGTTGAAATTCAGCTGTAGCGGTTTAGCGATACCCTCGTCAGCCAGCCGTTGGCGCAGCGCCTCCGGCAGGTGCTGCGGCAAGAAGCGGAAATGCTGTCTGCGGGTGGGCTCCAGTGGCGCATTGAGACGAGCGCAGGCGCTTTGCACGAAACGCTGCACATCTGCCTGAATGCCGAGTGCTTCTTGTTGCTTTTGCCACTCGGACATCACTTCATCCGGTCGAATGCGGCGCTGGGCGAATACAGTGCGGTTGGCTTTGGCTTTTTCCAGCGCGTCTTGCCATTGTGCTTGCAGCGGTTGGAGCATGCGTTCTGGTTCACCAAAGTCAAAGCGATCTTGGGCCGGTTGATGGCCGTCGCTGCGCTTCATGAGTGCTGCTTTGACAAGTGCCTGATTGATGCGAGCTTCATCTTCCGGCATCGGAACAAGCACACCCAGTTCTTTTTGGATGGTTTCGCCCTTGCGCAAAATGACGTTCAGGACAAAACCATCGACAGGGTTGTCCTGCCCGTAGAGCATGGTGCAGCGCACGTCAGCAGACTGCTGACCAAAACGGTCGACGCGCCCCTCGCGTTGCTCGTGACGGGTGGGGTTCCAGGCCAGATCGTAGTGGACCACGGCCGTGAACAGGTGTTGCAGGTTGATACCTTCGGAAAGGCAGTCGGTAGCCACCAGAACACGCGTATCACCTTCCTCCATGGCCTCGATACGCTCACGCCGTTCCTCTGGTGTGTATTCACCGGTGATGGATTCGATCGTCGCGGTGGGGATGGCTTTACGCAGGTGATCCGCCACGTAGTGAGCGGTGGCGATATAGCGACAGAACACCACCGGGTGGTAGCCGTCTTTCACCAGTGTCTCGATATGTCGGATCAGCGCCGCTAATTTGGGATCACCGGCTTTGCCGGAAAGACGCTCTGCCTCTTCGATCAGGCTTTGTAGGCGGCTGACTTCTTCCAGTTGGGCTGGGGGCTCCAGATCGTTACTGTCGAGGTCATCGGCCTCGCCGTCGTGCAGGCGCTCATCGGTCAACAAATCATCGTTTTCAAGGCTACCGTCTAATCGAGTGGTGAGGGCTTTGACGGCGGCGGCGGGTGATGAAGCGACACAACGCAACAAGGCGAGGGTGGCGTACCAGATAAGGCGACCACGGCCTTCGCCCTCACGCTCAATGTTTTCAGCTAGTTCCCGGCAATAGTCTTGCACCGAATCGAAGAAGGCACCCCAGTCTCCGCTTAGTTGGTAGGTTACTTCGGTCTTCATACGTCGCGGAAAGCCGCGGCCATCGCCGGTTTCTGCCTGCCATTCGGCAATATCTTTTCGACGGCGTTGAACAAAATGCCGTGCGAGTTCTTGGCGCAGCGGATCGCTGGCAGACGTTCTGTGCTGCAGCGCGACAAAGCGCGGATCGAGCAAGGACAGCAGGTTGTAAAAAGCCGCTTCGTCACCAGAGTGGGGGGTGGCAGTGAGCAAAATCAGGTGCCGGCCTTCGTCCTTTACCAGCCGCTGCAACAGCTCGAAGCGCAGTTGCTTACCTGCGCCGCTACTGGCGCAGGTGTGTGCTTCGTCAACAATTACGCATTCCGGCGCGATAGCTAGGAAGTGTTCACGGTGACGTTCGCTCTTGATGTAATCAAGGCTTACCACCACAACTGGGTAGTGATCGAACAGAGTGACCCCATGGGGAATATCGCGCTCGATACGCGCGGCCGACGCCGAGGTCAGCGCAACGGCTTGCAAGTTAAAGCGGGTTTGCAGTTCGCTTTGCCATTGCTCGACCAAGTGCGGAGGGCAAAGCACGGCGAGACGTGCGATCTCGCCACGATCCATCAGCTCACGTGCGATCAGCCCGGCTTCGATGGTTTTACCGATACCCACGTCGTCGGCAATCAGGAGGCGCACTGTGGTGAGGCGCAGCGCCATCAACAACGGCACCAACTGGTAACCGCGCGGCTCTACAGCGATGTTCCCAAACGAACGGAATGGGCCACCGCCCGCCCGCAGCTTCAGGCGCAGGGCATCCCGCAGCAGTAGCGCTGCCGCGTGGTTTCCGGCGAGCTCAGGATCTGGCCAGGGAAAGGTGGCAGGCTCAACCGGATGCAGCTCCAGCTCGGGGATCAGGGCAATGGTGTCATCGTCCGCGCCACCGAGTGGGCGAAGGCGCAGCCAGTCACGCCGGGATTCGCTTTGCACAACCCATTCGCGACCCCGGGCGCGAACCAGGTTGCCGGGCATGAAATCATGTTCAAGCTGGGTCATAGTGTTTTCTCATCACCGCCGAACACATTGGGATGCGCAGCAAACTGCGCTTGCCATTGCGATGGGTCGGAAAAGTTCAATACTTGCCAGCCTTTGTCTTTCAGCAGGGCAGCAGTCCCGGCATCAATGTCATCAAAAAAAATCAGGGTGCGGGCCGATTTGTATTGGCCTGCAGCCGTTGCCGCGCCTTGATTGACGGACAACTGCAATGTATCCGGACGACGTAAGCCAGACGCATCCAAGGCGAGCAGCCATTGGTCCAGTAGTGCATTCGTTGACGCATGATTAGCTGCCAATGTAGCTATCGCTTTCGGCTGCACTTCGGCATTGGCGAGGGCCACCAGTACCTTGAGCGCATCGATATTGCGACGGTTGATATTTTCGTGATCGGGCTGGTTGAAGTACGACAGCAGGCATTGATAGCAGCCTGCTTCACAAATCCGATTACCCATCGCGTTGGTTTGCTCCAGCGCAGGTAAGTCTTCCAGCTTCCAGGGCCCCTGCGGCGCGTTGTGGTGCAGCAGCTTGAGTGCGTTGCTTGCGACTTGCGCTAGGCTAGCCGGATCGCTGGCAATGCGGGTGAGCACCCCCGCGCCACCTTCTGCCGCCTCGTAAAACATTAACGCACGACGCTCGTCCACTTTCGGTAAAGGCTCAGCAACGAGTTCAGACTCCTCAATCTGGAAGGTCATCTCGATGCCGCGCTTGAGTGCCGCCTGCAAGGTCGCCATGGCCTCAAGCGATAACGTATGCACCGGAGCCAAGATCAACAGGTTGCGGTGATCCTCAACAAAGGGAACGATTCGTTGGTTAGGTACCCTGTCGAGCAACCCTTCCTCCGTACCATCCGCATCTTCCCCTCCCGGTTCGTCCTGTTTGCTCCAGGTGCCGGTGATCGGGTTGATGTAGAAGCCAAGTTGCTCTTTATCTTTACGTCTGCGCCAGCCACGGTTGATGCGCCACAAGCGGGCAGCCGGTGCATAAGTCAACTCAGCTAAGACTCCTTCGCCATGCCGGACATCAGCTTTGCGCTGCTGAATCACGCCATCAGGGCCCGGCAGGAATCGGTAAGTGGTTTGCAGCTCAAATCCTTGGCGCTGACGATCTTCATCATTGATGGAGATTCGTTCAACTGCGACCGTTTCCACTGTTTCAATGCGATAGAGCTCGCGCACCCAGTCGTGGTCGGTCAGCAGGGCATCGCAGTTTTCGCAACGGTTGACTAAGGGTTGCGCACCACCGGGCTCGCCCAAATGCCCGTAACCACACTGACTGCAAACCAGAGAGGCGATGGTGGCAAGCTGGCTGTTGCCGGAAATGTGATCAACCGAACCGACGTTAAGTTTGGCGCGAACCACGCGGTACATGCGACCCTGGTGGTAAATCAGACTGCGGGGACCAAATTCGGAGAGGGCAAGGAAGCGTGGACGGCTGACCATGCTGCCCTCATCGTCCTTGCCGTTAGCGGACGTACCTCCGCGTGCGGGAATCCACGCCATCAGGGGCAAACGTGGGAAGTTGTAGCCTGGCAAAAAACCCTGACTGGCTAGGTAGCGGTAGGTATAGAAGTCGTTATTTTGGCTATTGCCCGTTTTAAGCAGTACCGCATATTGCCGTGCCGCATCGCCATACCGACGCTGGGCATTTTGGCGCTCACTGTGCGATGCAGTATGACTTTTGACGATCTGGTCGGCCATGTCCATCTGGGTACGGGTGGCATCAAACAAAACCCGCCAACGTTCAAGAGCATCTGAGAATGCCTGGGGCGCGCGTTCAATCACCTTTTGCACGTAATCAGGATTGAACCAATCGCTGCCCGTCAATTCCTGCTGCAGTTGGGCAATGACACG
>Ga0315900_10009430_pt1 | contig 12382 bp, 6 predicted proteins | sample LakEriMetagenome_FD_203521 | JGI IMG/M metagenome (GOLD analysis project Ga0315900, IMG submission 203521) | Freshwater fungal communities from buoy surface, Lake Erie, Ohio, United States - Buoy 12 MA114 | ecosystem: Environmental > Aquatic > Freshwater > Lake > Lake biofilm | place: USA: Lake...
TCTGCCCGATCGAAACGCCTGAAGGTCCGAACATCGGCCTGATCAACTCGCTGGCCCTGTATGCCCGCCTCAACGAGTACGGCTTCATCGAGACCCCCTACCGCCGCGTGGTGGACGGCAAGGTCACGATGGAGATCGACTACCTGTCGGCCATCGAGGAAGGCAAGTACGTCATCGCCCAGGCCAACGCCACCCTGGACAAGGATGGCCGTCTGACCGGTGAGTTGGTTTCTGCCCGTGAAAAGGGTGAATCCATCCTCTGCGGTGCCGAGCGCATCCAGTACATGGACGTCTCGCCCGCGCAGATCGTCTCGGTGGCGGCATCGCTGGTGCCCTTCCTGGAGCACGACGACGCCAACCGCGCGCTGATGGGCGCCAACATGTCGCGTCAGGCCGTGCCTGTGCTGCGTCCGGAAAAGCCGCTGGTCGGCACCGGCATCGAGCGCGTGGCCGCAGTCGACTCCGGCACCGTGGTGACCGCCAACCGCGGCGGCGTGGTCGACTATGTCGACGCCACCCGCATCGTGATCCGTGTCAACGACAACGAAGCCGTGGCCGGTGAAGTGGGCGTGGACATCTACAACCTGATCAAGTACCAGCGTTCCAACCAGAACACCAACATCCACCAGCGCCCCATCGTCAAGCGTGGCGACAAGCTGGCCAAGGGGGATGTGATCGCCGACGGTGCGTCGACCGATCTGGGCGAGATCGCGATTGGCCAGAACATGCTGATCGCCTTCATGCCCTGGAACGGCTACAACTTCGAAGACTCCATCCTGATCTCCGAGCGCGTGGTGGCGGACGACCGCTACACCTCGATCCACATCGAGGAACTGGTGGTCATGGCCCGCGACACCAAGCTGGGCGCCGAAGAAATCACCCGCGACATCCCGAACCTGTCCGAGCAGCAACTGGGCCGCCTGGACGAGTCCGGCATCATCTACGTGGGCGCCGAAGTGCAACCCGGCGATGTGCTGGTGGGCAAGGTCACGCCCAAGGGCGAAACCACCCTCACCCCGGAAGAGAAGCTGCTGCGCGCCATCTTCGGCGAGAAGGCTTCCGACGTGAAGGACACCTCGCTGCGCGTGGACCAGGGCTCGCAAGGCACCGTGATCGATGTGCAGGTCTTCACCCGCGAAGGCATCGTGCGTGACAAGCGCGCCCAGCAGATCATCGACGACGAACTCAAGCGCTTCCGCCTGGACCTCAATGACCAGCTGCGCATCGTCGAAGCCGACGCGTTCGACCGCATCGAGAAGCTGCTGGTTGGCAAGGTCGCCAACGGTGGCCCGCAAAAGCTGGCCAAGGGCAGCAAGATCGACAAGGCGTACCTCGAGGGCGTCGAGAAATTCCACTGGTTCGACATCCGCCCGGCAGACGAAGACATCGCCAGCCAGCTCGAGTCGATCAAGAACTCGCTTGAGCAAACCCGCCACAGCTTTGACCTGGCTTTCGAAGAAAAGCGCAAGAAGCTCACCCAGGGCGACGAGCTGCCTGCGGGCGTGCTCAAGATGGTCAAGGTCTACCTGGCCGTCAAGCGCCGCCTGCAGCCCGGCGACAAGATGGCCGGCCGCCATGGCAACAAGGGCGTGGTCTCCAAGATCGTTCCGGTCGAAGACATGCCCTACATGGCCGACGGCACGCCGGTCGACATCGTGCTCAACCCGCTGGGCGTGCCTTCGCGCATGAACGTGGGCCAGGTGCTCGAGGTTCACCTGGGCTGGGCCGGCAAAGGCATTGGCCAGCGCATCGGCAACATGCTGCAGGCCGAGAGCCAGCGCATGGAAAAAGTGAAATCGCTGCGCGCCCTGTTCGAGCAGCTCTACAACGGCCTGGGCCGCAAGGAAGACCTGTCGCAACTGTCGGACGAGGACGTCCTGGCCATGGCCGAGAACCTCAGGGACGGTTTCCCCTTCGCCTCGCCCGTGTTCGACGGCGCTGCCGAAGAGGAAATCCGCGCCATGCTCAAGCTGGCCTACCCGGATGAAGTGGCCGCGGCCAAGGGCCTGACGGCCACCCGCACCCAGGCCAACCTCTTCGACGGCCGCACCGGCGACGCCTTCGAGCGTCCGACCACCATCGGCTACATGCACTACCTCAAGCTGCACCACCTGGTCGATGACAAGATGCACGCCCGTTCCACCGGCCCGTACTCGCTGGTCACGCAGCAGCCGCTGGGCGGCAAGGCCCAGTTCGGTGGCCAGCGTTTCGGCGAGATGGAAGTGTGGGCGCTCGAAGCCTACGGCGCGTCCTACACGCTGCAGGAAATGCTTACCGTCAAGTCCGACGACGTGCAGGGCCGTACCAAGGTGTACGAGAACATCGTCAAGGGCGAACACTCCATCGATGCGGGCATGCCCGAGTCGTTCAATGTGCTGGTCAAGGAAATCCGTTCCCTGGGCCTGGACATCGAACTCGAGCGCTCCTAATTCACAGGCAAAGGATTCAAGCAAATGAAATCACTACTCGACCTGTTCAAGCAGTTCACGCCCGATGAGCATTTCGATGCCATCAAGATCGGCCTGGCTTCCCCCGAGAAGATCCGTTCCTGGTCTTTCGGCGAAGTCAAAAAGCCCGAGACCATCAACTACCGCACCTTCAAGCCCGAGCGTGACGGCCTGTTCTGCGCCAAGATCTTTGGCCCGATCAAGGACTACGAATGCCTGTGCGGCAAGTACAAGCGCCTCAAGCACCGCGGCGTGATTTGCGAGAAGTGCGGCGTTGAAGTCACACAGACCAAAGTCCGTCGCGAGCGCATGGGCCACATCGACCTGGCCGCGCCTTGCGCCCACATCTGGTTCCTCAAATCGCTGCCTTCGCGTCTGGGCCTGGTGCTCGACATGACGCTGCGCGACATCGAGCGCGTGCTGTACTTCGAAGCCTATGTCGTGACCGATCCCGGCATGACCCCGCTCAAGAAGTTCGGCATCATGAGCGAGGACGACTACGACGCCAAGGTCAAGGAATACGGCGACGAGTTCCAGGCCAAGATGGGCGCCGAAGGCATCAAGGAGCTGCTGCAGGGCATCGACATCGACCAGGAAATCGAGCGCCTGCGCGGTGACCTGACCGGCTCGGAAGTCAAGGTCAAGAAGAACGCCAAGCGCCTCAAAGTGCTCGAGGCCTTCAAGAAGTCCGGCATCAAGCCCGAGTGGATGGTGCTGGAGGTCTTGCCCGTGCTGCCGCCAGACCTGCGTCCGCTGGTGCCGCTGGACGGTGGCCGTTTCGCCACCTCCGACCTCAACGACCTCTACCGCCGCGTCATCAACCGCAACAGCCGCCTGCGTCGCCTGCTCGAGCTCAAGGCGCCCGAGATCATCGCGCGCAATGAAAAGCGCATGCTGCAGGAAGCCGTGGACAGCCTGCTGGACAACGGCCGCCGCGGCAAGGCCATGACCGGCGCCAACAAGCGCGCACTCAAGTCCCTGGCCGACATGATCAAGGGCAAGAGCGGCCGCTTCCGCCAGAACCTGCTGGGCAAGCGCGTCGACTACTCCGGCCGTTCGGTCATCACCGTGGGCCCGACCCTCAAGCTGCACCAGTGCGGTCTGCCCAAGCTGATGGCGCTCGAATTGTTCAAGCCCTTCATCTTTGCGCGCCTGGAGGCCATGGGCATCGCCACCACCATCAAGGCCGCCAAGAAGGAAGTCGAATCCGGCACCCCGGTGGTGTGGGACATCCTCGAAGAGGTGATCAAAGAGCACCCGGTGCTGCTCAACCGGGCGCCGACGCTGCACCGTTTGGGCATCCAGGCCTTCGAGCCCATCCTGATCGAAGGCAAGGCCATCCAGCTGCACCCGCTGGTTTGCGCGGCCTTCAACGCCGACTTCGACGGCGACCAGATGGCCGTTCACGTGCCGCTGTCGGTGGAAGCACAGATGGAAGCCCGCACCCTGATGCTGGCCTCCAACAACGTGCTGTTCCCCGCCTCCGGCGAGCCTTCCATCGTGCCTTCGCAGGACGTGGTGCTGGGCCTGTACTACACGACCCGCGAGCGCATCAACGGCAAAGGCGAGGGTATGGTCTTCGCCGATGTGGGTGAAGTCCAGCGTGCCCTGGACGCCGGCGTGGTCGAGCTGACCGCCAAGATCAGCGTGCGCCTGACCGAGTGGACCAAGGACAAGGAAAGCGGCGAATTCGCGCCCTCGACCTCGATGGTGGAAACCACCGTGGGCCGTGCGCTGTTGTCGGAAATCCTGCCCAAGGGCCTGCCCTTCAGCAACCTGAACAAGGCGCTGAAGAAGAAGGAAATCTCCAAGCTGATCAACACGTCTTTCCGCAAGTGCGGTCTGAAAGAGACGGTGGTGTTTGCCGACAAGCTCTTGCAAAACGGCTTCCGTCTGGCCACACGCGCCGGCATCTCGATCGGCATCGACGACATGCTGGTGCCGCCCGAGAAGCACAGCATCATTGCCGAAGCCGAGAAGGAAGTGAAAGACATCGAGCAGCAATACGTCTCGGGTCTGGTCACCGCCGGCGAACGCTACAACAAGGTGGTCGACATCTGGGGCAAGGCCGGTGATGCCGTCTCCAAGGTGATGATGGACCAGCTGCGCAAGGAAAAGACCATCGACCGCCACGGCAAGGAAGTCGAGCAGGAATCCTTCAACTCCATCTACATGATGGCCGACTCCGGTGCCCGCGGTTCTGCCGCCCAGATCCGTCAGCTGGCCGGCATGCGCGGCCTGATGGCCAAGCCGGACGGCTCCATCATCGAGACCCCCATCACGGCCAACTTCCGTGAAGGTCTGAACGTGCTGCAGTACTTCATCTCCACGCACGGTGCCCGTAAGGGTCTGGCCGACACGGCTTTGAAGACCGCCAACTCCGGTTACCTCACGCGCCGTCTGGTGGACGTGACGCAGGACCTGGTGGTGACCGAAGACGACTGCGGCACCAGCCACGGTTCGCTGATGCGCGCCATCGTCGAGGGCGGTGAAGTCATCGAATCGCTGCGCGAGCGTATCCTCGGTCGCACCGCGGCCGAAGACGTGTTGCACCCCGAGACCCGCGCCGTGCTGGCCGCTGCCGGCACCATGCTCGACGAAGACATGATCGACGAGCTCGAGGCTGCCGGTGTTGACGAAGTCAAGGTGCGCACCGCGCTGACCTGCGAAACCCGCTTCGGCCTGTGCGCCAAGTGCTACGGCCGCGACCTGGGCCGTGGCGGTCTGGTGAACATGGGCGAAGCCGTCGGCGTGATCGCGGCCCAGTCCATTGGCGAACCCGGTACCCAGCTGACGATGCGCACCTTCCACATCGGTGGTGCCGCTTCGCGCGCCGCTGTGGCCTCCAGCGTGGAAGCCAAGTCCAACGGCATCATCGGCTTTAACGCCACGATGCGCTATGTGACCAACTCCAAGGGCGAGCTGGTGGTGATCGCCCGCTCCGGCGAAATCGTCATCCACGACGAACACGGCCGCGAGCGCGAGCGCCACAAGGTGCCCTACGGTGCGACCCTGGCCATCAAGGCCGACCAGAGCATCAAGGCCGGCACCATCCTGGCCAACTGGGACCCGCTGACCCGCCCCATCATCACCGAATTCGCCGGTCAGGTGAAATTCGAGAATGTGGAAGAGGGTCTGACGGTGGCCAAGCAGGTCGACGAAGTGACGGGTCTGTCCACCCTGGTGGTGATCGATCCCAAGCGCCGTGGTTCGGCCAAGGTGGTCCGTCCGCAGGTCAAGCTGGTCGACGCTTCCGGCAAGGAAGTCAAGATCCCTGGCACCGACCATTCGGTGACGATCGGCTTCCAGGTCGGCGCCCTGATCCAGGTGCGCGATGGCCAGGACGTGGGCCCCGGCGAAGTGCTGGCCCGCATCCCGGTCGAAGGCCAGAAGACCCGTGACATCACCGGCGGTCTGCCGCGGGTGGCCGAGCTGTTCGAAGCCCGTTCGCCCAAGGACAAGGGCGTGCTGGCCGAGATCACCGGCACCGTGTCTTTCGGCAAGGAAACCAAGGGCAAGGTTCGCCTGCAGATCACCGATCCGGACGGCAAGGTCTGGGAAGAGCTCGTCCCCAAGGAGAAGAACATCCTGGTGCACGAAGGCCAGGTGGTCAACAAGGGCGAGAGCATCGTCGACGGTCCGGCCGACCCGCAGGACATCCTGCGTCTGCTGGGCATCGAAGAGCTGGCCCGTTACATCGTTGACGAAGTGCAGGACGTTTACCGTTTGCAGGGCGTGAAGATCAACGACAAGCACATCGAGGTGATCGTTCGCCAGATGCTGCGTCGCGTGGTCATCGAGAACCCGGGCGAGTCGACCTACATCGCTGGCGAGCAGGTCGAGCGCTCCGAGCTGCTCAACACCAACGAAGCGCTGCAGAAAGACGGCAAGATCCCGGCGACCTACAGCAACCTGCTGCTGGGCATCACCAAGGCCTCGCTGTCGACCGATTCGTTCATCTCCGCGGCGTCCTTCCAGGAAACCACGCGCGTGCTGACCGAAGCGGCCATCATGGGCAAGCGCGACGAGCTGCGTGGCCTCAAGGAAAACGTCATCGTGGGTCGCCTGATCCCGGCGGGTTCCGGTCTGGCCTACCACCAGGCGCGCAAGGCCAAGGACGAGATGGACGAGGCCGAGCGCCGCGCCATCGCCGAAGCCGAGGAAGCCGAACTGGCGGGGGCGGCTTCGGCCGATGCCACCACCGAAGGCGGCGAAGCCTGAAGCCCGGCTGGTCACTGAACCGGTGATGTTCACAAAGCCCCTGTGCCGCATGCGGTGCGGGGGCTTTTTTTCTGGAGGAGTCGGTCCATGCCCTGGTTGGTCCTGAGCCTGCTGCTGGCCCTGGTGCTGTTCTGGGCGGTCGGCGCACACAACCGGCTTTCACGGCTGCGCAACGAGGTGCTGCGCCAGTGGGGGACGGTGGACACCATCTGGCTCAAATGGCTGTTGCGCCTGCAGGGCTCGCTCTCGGCGCGCCAGATCCTGGCCTGGTCGTCCGAGGCCGATGACCTCGAAGCCTTGCAGCAGGCCTCCGAAGCCGTCATCGAGGCCTTGGCCGAAGCCCGGCAGCAGATGCTGAGCCAGGCCAGCCTGCAGACGCTGCTCGAACGCCACGAGGTCCTGATGCAGTGCATTGACGAGGTGGCGCAGCGCCTGCCGGACAACCTGCGCCCCCGCCTGTTGGCGGCCCAAGCCCGGCTCTTGCAAAGCATTCCGCCCGCCCTGGTGCCTTACCACCTGGCGATGGAGCACTACAACACCGCCCTGGCCCAGGCGCCCGCCCGCTGGCTGGCCCGTCAGCTGCGGCTGCGGCCTGCCGTGGGCCTGCGCCTGCCGCCGCGCACGCCTGCCCTGCCGTGAGCCCGCAGGAACAGTCCGCCCCGTTGTGGCAGCTGCTGCAGCACACCGCAGCCGCCGTGCAGGCCACGCTGGCCGGCAAATCGCTGACTGCGCAACTCGATGCCGTGCCTGCGGCCTTGCGCCCTGGCGTGCAGGCCCTGAGCTTCCAGGTCATGCGCGAGCTCGGTCGGGCGCGCGCTTTGCGTGCCCTGCTGGCACCGCGCAAGCCCCCACCCGCGGTGGATGCGCTGCTGTGCAGCGCCCTGGCCCTGTGCTGGAACGAGGGCCACTCACCCTACCCCGGCCACACCCTGGTCAGCCAGGCCGTGGAGGCCGCGCGGCGACAACGGCAAACGCAGCCGCAGTCGGGGTTCATCAACGCCTGTTTGCGCCGGTTCCTGCGTGAGCGCGAGGCCCTGATCTTGCGCACGCAGGACAGCATCGAAGCCCGCTGGAACCACCCGCTGTGGTGGGTCGAGCGCCTGCAGCGCGACCACCCGCAGCACTGGAGCGCCTTGCTCGACCAAGTCCAGAAGCCCGCGCCCATGACGCTCAGGGTCAACCGCCAGCGCCAGAGCGTGGCGCAATACCAGCAACGCTTGCAGGACGCGGGCCTGCCCCCAGGCCGGGCGGTCGGCGAGGCGGGCCTGCAGCTGGCTCAGCCCATGGCGGTGCACCAGCTGCCCGGCTTTGCGGAAGGGGAGGTGTCGGTGCAGGACGCGGCGGCACAGCTGGCGGCCCCCCTGCTGCTGCGGGGCTTGCCCTCGCCGCGCCCGCTGCGCGTGCTCGACGCCTGCGCCGCCCCTGGCGGCAAAACCGGTCACCTGCTGGAGCTGATGCCCGAGGCCCAGGTGGTGGCCCTGGAAATCGACGCCAAGCGCTGCGAACGCATCCACCAGAACCTGCGCCGCCTGTCGGTGCATGCCGAGGTCTGCCAGGCCGATGCCGGCCAGCCGCAGGCCTGGTGGGACGGCCGTGCCTTTGATGCCATCTTGCTCGATGCCCCCTGTACCGCTTCGGGCATTGTGCGTCGCCACCCCGATGTGCGCTGGCTCAGGCGCCCCGAAGACAGCGCTCAGCTGGCCCGCACGCAGGCCGCCTTGCTGGATGCCCTGTGGCCTCTGCTCGCCCCGGGGGGGCGCATGCTGTACTGCACCTGTTCCTTGTTCCGCGCCGAAGGCGAGGCGGTGATCCGGGCGTTTCTTGCACGCAACACCCAGGCCACTTTGCTGCCTTCTCCGGGGCATTTGATCCCGGTGGATGCCCCCACAGGGGGCGCTGTCGGAGACAATGCGCTGGGTGAGCATGACAGTTTCTATTACGCCTTGCTGGAAAAGGCCGCGCCGCATCCTTGACCGGCTCGGCCCTGCGCTGTTGGCGTGGCTCCTGTGCGTTTTGGCCGTGCCGGCGCTGGCCAGCGTTGAACTGGAACAATTGCGGGTCGAACGCAGAGAGAACGAACTGCAGGTGCATGCCCACCTCAAGCTGGAACTGGGGCCGGCCGTGGAAGAAGCCCTGGCCAAGGGCGTGGCGGTGTATTTCGTGGCGGAAGCCGAACTCATGCGCGACCGCTGGTACTGGTACGACCGCAAGCTGGCCCAGGTCAGCCGCCACTACAGACTGGTCTACCAGCCGCTGACGCGCCTGTGGCGCTTGCAGGTCGCCAGCGAGCCCAACTTCGCCAGCGGCGTCAGCAGCATTGCCCAGACCTTCGACAGCCTGCAGTCCGCGCTCGACGTGGTGCGCCGCCAGTCCGGCTGGAAGCTGGCCGATGTGGCCGATCTGGACCCGGAGGCCCGCCAGTACCTGGTCTACCGTTTTCGCCTGGACATGTCGCAGTTGCCGCGGCCCCTGCAGATCGGGGCGAGCAGCCAGACCGACTGGAACCTCAGCCTGAGCCGCCAGTTGCGCCTGACCCCCGAGCCCCGGCCCTGACATGGCTTCCTCCTCTGGTACCCGCAAGCCCACGCTGTTGACTTCCCGCACCAGCACCTGGCTGCTCGGTTTGGGTTTGGCCACCATGGTGGTCATCGGGATCGGCTTGCTGGTGCTGCTGACCAAGGCCACCGACCAGCTCGACCGCTACAGCCAGAGCTACGAATGGCTCTTGGCGGTCAATGTGGTGGTGGCGGCAGGTCTGCTGCTGACGATCGTTTGGGGCACGGTCCGTTTGCTGCTGCGCTTGCGGCAAGGGCGATTTGGCGCGCGGCTCTTGCTCAAGCTCGCGGCCATCTTTGCGCTGGTGGGGGTGGTGCCGGGGGTCTTGATCTACACCGTGTCCTACCAGTTCGTTTCGCGCTCCATTGAAAACTGGTTCGATGTGAAGGTCGAGGGCGCGCTGGCCGCGGGCCTGACCCTCGGGCGGGTCACCCTCGACACCCTCAGTCAGGACGCTGCGCAGAAAACCCGTCAGGCCGCCACCCAGTTGGCGGAGGTGTCCGATGCCAGTGCGGGCCTGGCCCTGGAGCGCCTTCGCGAGCAGCTGGGCGCGCGTGACGTGATGCTCTGGAGCGGCAACGGCGGTCTGGTGGCCAGTGTGGGTGAATCGAAGTTCCAGATCCGGCCAGCGGGGCCCACCGCCGCCCAGATCCGCGAAGCGCGGCAGAAAACCATGCTGGCCTGGATCGAGGGTCTGGATGAAAGTGCGCTCGGGGGTGACCAGGCACGCATCCAGGTGCTGGCCACCGTGCCGCAGCTGGGCCTGTCGCTGCGCGAAGATGTGCGCCTGTTGCAGGTCGTGCAGGACCTGCCGCCGACGCTGGTCACCAACGCGCTGGAGGTGCAGACCGCCAACAGCGAGTACCAGCAGCGCGCGCTGGCCCGTGAAGGCCTGCGCCAGATGTACATCGGCACGCTGACCCTGAGCCTGTTTCTGGCGGTGCTGGGCGCGATTTTGCTGGCGGTGCTGCTGGGCAACCAGCTCGCACGGCCACTGCTGCTGCTGGCCCAGGGCATGCGCCAGGTGGCGGCCGGCGACCTCACCCCCAAGCTGGCCCTGCAAAGCCGTGACGAACTGGGCGGGCTGACCCGCTCTTTTGCCGACATGACCCAGCAGCTGGCCGACGCCCGCAACGCCGCCTTGCGAGGCCTGCAGCAACTCGACCAGGCGCGCGCCAACCTGCAGACCATCCTGGACAACCTGACGGCCGGCGTGATCGTGCTGGACCCCGATGGCCGCATCCTCTCGTCCAATCCCGGCGCCACCCGCATCCTGCGCGTGCCGGTCGCGGTTTACGAATCGCAGTCGCTGCTGCAGTTGCCTCAGCTGCAGGACTTTGCGGCTGGCGTCTTGCAGGCCTTTGACCAGCTGGGCACTTCTCTGGAAGCCCACGAACTCGACCATTGGCAGAAGTCCTTCGAGTTGCACGCCACCGGGCAAGGCCTGAACCAGACGGCTGTGACCTTGCTGGCCCGCGGCGCGGTTTTGCCCGATGGCACGCGCCTGCTCGTGTTTGACGACATCTCCGAAATCGTCTCTGCCGAACGCAGCCAGGCTTGGGGGGAAGTGGCGCGGCGTCTGGCCCATGAAATCAAGAACCCTCTGACGCCCATCCAGCTCTCGGCCGAACGTCTGCAGCGCAAGCTCGATGGCAAGCTCGAGCAGAGCGACGCGGCGGTGCTGGACAAGTCGGTGCGCACCATCGTGGACCAGGTCGATGCCATGAAGCGGCTGGTCAACGAATTCCGCGACTATGGCCGGCTGCCCGCCGCTGAACTCCGACCGCTCGACCTCAATGCCCTGATCGGCGATGTCTTGGCCCTCTATGGTGCTGAGGGTTCCGGCCAGAGTGGCATCGTGCGCGAGCTGGATCCGCAGTGCCCACCCATTGAGGGGGACGCCCAGCAGCTGCGGCAGGTCGTGCACAACCTGCTGCAAAACGCCCAGGACGCCTGCGAGAGCGCCACGGGCCGCCCGCCGCACCTGGTCATCCGCACAGAATGGCATCCGCAGCGCCAGCGGGTGCGTCTGTCGGTGCTCGACAGCGGCCCCGGTTTTGAGCCGCACATCCTGCAACGCGCCTTCGAGCCCTACGTCACCACCAAGGCCAAAGGCACGGGTCTGGGCCTGGCGGTGGTCAAGAAAATCGCCGACGAACACCATGCCCGCATCGAGCTCAATAACCTGATGCAGTCGGGGCAGGTGTGCGGGGCGCAAGTCTCGCTATCATTCAAGGTCGACAAGGCGCAAGACGGCGGCTGATTCACCGGCGCGCACGACAATCAAAGCACAGGCAACATGGCAAACATACTGGTGGTGGACGACGAGCTGGGCATCCGCGATCTGCTCTCGGAAATCCTGTTCGATGAAGGTCATCAGGTTGAGCTGGCCGAAAACGCCGCCCAGGCCCGCGAGGCACGCCAACGCATGCGGCCCGACCTGGTCTTGCTCGACATCTGGATGCCCGACACCGACGGGGTCAGCCTCCTCAAAGAGTGGGCATCGGCCGGACTGCTGACCATGCCCGTCATCATGATGAGTGGCCATGCCACCATCGACACGGCGGTAGAGGCCGTGCGCATCGGTGCCCTGGCCTTTCTCGAGAAACCCATCACGCTGCAAAAATTGCTCAAGGCGGTGGAGCAGGGGTTGATGCATCCTGCGCCGGGCAAGGCATCGGCCCCGTCCCAGGCGTCAGCCGCTGCCGCGGTCGCTGGCCTGCCCGCAGCGCTCCAGTCCGACGCTGATGCTGCGCCACTGGCGGCCCTGGCCCTGGTGCAGCAGCAGTTTGATCTGGACAAGCCCCTACGCGAGGCCCGCGACGCTTTTGAAAAAGCCTACTTCGAGTTCCATCTGGCGCAGGAGGGCGGCTCCATGACCCGTGTGGCCGAAAAGACCGGCCTGGAGCGCACCCACCTCTACCGCAAGCTCAAGCAGCTCGGGGTGGACCTGTCCCGCAGCAAAAAAGCCGGCTGACACCACGGGCGCCTGGTCCGTATGCTGCTATAATTGCAGCCTCACGGCCCGGTAGCTCAGTTGGTAGAGCAGCGGATTGAAAATCCGCGTGTCGGTGGTTCGATTCCGCCCCAGGCCACCAATCTAAAAGCCCAACTGTTCTCAGTTGGGCTTTTTCTTTGCCCTAAACCCCGCGTTTACG
>Ga0315900_10009433_pt1 | contig 12380 bp, 22 predicted proteins | sample LakEriMetagenome_FD_203521 | JGI IMG/M metagenome (GOLD analysis project Ga0315900, IMG submission 203521) | Freshwater fungal communities from buoy surface, Lake Erie, Ohio, United States - Buoy 12 MA114 | ecosystem: Environmental > Aquatic > Freshwater > Lake > Lake biofilm | place: USA: Lake...
AGCGTAAGTTGCATAACGACGACTTCGAAGGTACTGTGTATGCTATCACGCAGCTTACTAAGTTTCCGGAGTTAGTTAATTTAGACAAAGTTGCTCGCGCATTAGACCTGTGGCACACATGGTTCGTCTACATGGACCCAGCAAACCAGTAGTAGGATTGTGGCCTGTGCGGGGTTAGATATCCTAGCCCCGCTTTAGTATAAGGAGAGTTACTGTGATTCGACGTTACATTGGTGGGCAAGACGAGACCGTGATCTTCGCAGTAGGCGCTGAGGGCACTGACAAGCCTGAGAAGTACCAGTTGGAGTTTGAGGGTCAGTTGGTGTATGAGCATGAGAGTTTGACTGAGTTGCTCAACACGAACAACTACCCAAGCAACACGATCAACGAGGAAGACATCGACACGTTGTCCTACTTCATTGAGCGACTGGAGGCTAAGTGGTCGTCAGTTAATTACCCTCCTGCTGCTTGGGTTGGTACGTGTGCTACGTGCGAGGCAGACTGGGTTCCTTTATGGCTGTACACATTCCCGCGTCACCATTCGTTTGGCCAGTACTGCTATACCCACGGTAAGACCGGTACACACAAGGTATGTCGAGCGTGTTTCGATAAGTACACTAATAAACCGTATTCAGTATAAGGAGAGTTGAGATGTTTACTTGGCGCACAGAGCTTTACAGTCACGTTGACGAGATGACTATTTGCTTGATCGTAGACAGCGCAAAGGTACGAGCGTCTCTGTACACAGATCAGTACGGGTGTGAGTGCAGTCGTGTCACCCATGCCGAGTACGAGTTTCCTTCCTTCGAGGAGGCTGTCGAGATGTTGGAGAAGATCATCGAACACTACCAGCACACGCGGTTGTGGATTGATCAGGAAGATTTACACCTCCTCTAAGCTAGTCTAACTTTTACCTACCCCCACTATAAGAGCTACGGGCTTTTGTAGTGGGGGTATTTTTTTTTTACCTTTTTTATTGCTGGCCTATTGTCGTGCCATGTAGAGGTCGTGCCCTTTTTAATGCCAACCCTTTTTTAATGGGAAGGCACACGTAGGAGGGGGCTCGGGGGAACCAAGCTTTATGGCCGATCAGGGGGGACCGGGGGGATTTTGACTTTGTGAAATTGGCCACAATGGTCGACTTTGTGATTTTTTTCACAAAATAAGTTCAAAACAACATTATTACCACTAATGTTGCTTTGAATTTTGTGCACATTGTAAAGTTTGGCCACACTTCGATCGGGCCAAATGCGAACAAATGAGCGTTTTTGCAGCATTTTGGCCACTTTGTGCCATTTTTCACATATTTCCGGCACTTTATGTCAAGTTAGAAACGGTTTTGGGTCCCCCAGAAAAATTTGCTCATTGGCCACAAAAAGGCTGCGGCTCTGTCATGTACCCATTATTTGACAGAGCCGGTGGATAAATTGTGGATAACGTGTGGATAATTTACTGAGGCATGGACAAAGCACCTAGGTTTGCAGAGTTTTACATGTCTTCTTGCCGTACTTCTGGGTCGTAGGTGTTATCCATCATGGCCTGTACAGCCTTCTCGAGCATGGTGAATGCCTGATCATTGTACGTTGAGTGTGTCTGTTCTTCTGGAAGATCATAGAACTCCTCTTCTGCACGCTTAGCTGCATCTTCAAGTGCTGCATTGAAGCACGGCACGCACAGGAACTGAAAGTTTGGTGCTCCACACTCTGGACAATTCTTACTCATGGTTGTTACTCTCCTCTGTACGTGCGCGAATTAGAACGCGACATTAATTCCTGTGACAACTCCGAGGACCCACCCGATCAGTAATCCTGCGAACAAGGCCAACAGGATTAGGTCTGCGTTATTCTTCATTGGATATCTCCTCATCTAACACGCTGAAGGTACTGCTGTAGAGATTTCCTCCAGTGATTGTCCATTCCTCATTGATTCCGTTACTCCAGTTGTACTCATTAAGAAGCGCGACTGTTATATCTGCTAGGTATTCTCCTATATAGTCTTCGTCTGAGAGACCAAGGGAATAACCGTGCGGGAATTTATTTATGAGCACATTCATGAGTGCGTGTGTCCATTCTGTGCGATTTAATTGTGCTCCCTCTACATGTAACTTCATAGGTATCTTCCTAGTTACTCGTTGACGTATACTTTATTGAGGTCATCAAGATCCGCGAATTCTTGTGTGTGTTCTGTCCCTGTAATATCAAGATGGAATCGTTGATACTGTTGGGGAGGAATTTCCGCGAGATAATAGTTGCAATAATTACGCAGGATCAAGAACTGATTTGTCAAACGCTCCACTGCAAGAGAATACTTCACAAGTTCCTCGCGGGTCATCTCAAAGTTGATGACCCGTTGACGAGTGTTGTTGAGGATTGGCTCGAGTGCGTCCGACAACTGTCGGTACTCTTCTAACGTCCCTTCCATGAGAACGCTCCTTTGATTAAGTAGTATGGTACGAGTAACCATACGAGAATAATCGCCCAAGTATGCGCGATTTTCTTTTGCACGTTGGCAGCTTTAATCTCTGCTGCACTGGTAAGAATATCTAAGTTACTCATCGTGCGTCTCCGAAAGTCCAGCGGTTTTTGTTCTCAACTTTAGTAACCTCAGGCTCAATGTACACATTTACAATGGCCAACGAGCTATAGAATGTCTCCTCATCTACTGGAAATTCTTCTACTGACTCATCATCCTCAGTGTTTGCGGGATTATGTTCGTTGGCTACTACGCTGCCGATATGCACGTAATCACTTGGAACCGACGCACCCTGCGTAACCAAGTATACACGACGTTTCACTGTGTCCTCTTCAGTACCAAGCGTGTACTGAATATGAAAGAATACAAAGTTATAGATCTGATCGACAGTAATCTCAACTCCCTTTGGAAGCTCGAGAACTATCTCAGACGGATACGTCGGCGAATCCAGATTAAAGAACGGCTTGATAGCAAACGATTTCATAGTGTGTCCTCTACTTTCCTTGTAACTGTGCTTCAAGAGCTAGAATACGAGCGCGGGCTTCTGCTAACTGTTCCTCACAAGTCTTTGAAACTACTGGCGGTGGAGGAGCTGCTTCAAGCTTCTTCACTCTCTCGTCAAGCAAATTAATACGCTGCGTAAGCGTGTTGATTTGCTGTACCGTAGCTGGTGCAGGAGCTGGGACAAATTCGTTGACTTTGTACATCGTCTCCTTACCTTTATTACGATTGTGTACAAACCACAACTCTTGACCAAGCATGGTCAATGCACCGTGATCACCCTCGAAAAAGAACAGTTGTTGTGCAGGCTTACCCTGATCAATCATCCACAAACGAATACCAAATGGACCGTTGGGTACGAGACGCGACATGCTTGTGACAAAAAATTTTCCTCGAGCATCTCGGGCCACAAACGTTGGAGTCGCGGTGTACGTATCTCCCGGAATCTCCAGTACAAAAGTGTTCACTCCTACTGTCATAAATACCTCCTATATTTTACCTACCCTTGTAGGTATGGTGCCTGTAGCAGGAATCGAACCTGCGCTTACCATCCGCGGATGGTCGTTCTACCATTAAACTAACTAGGCATTGGTGCACGGGGATGAGATTCGAACTCACTTAGGGCTTAGTTCCCTCCGCCCACCCTACCATTCTCTGGCATGGGTGCTTTATCCCACAACGCCGCTCCCGTGCATGGTACCGATGGAGGGACTCGAACCCCCGACCCACTGCTTAGAAGGCAGTTGCTCTATCCACTGAGCTACACCAGCAAAACAAGACAGCGCACAGATTTCTCTGCACGCTGCTAGTATAGCACATTGTGAATTTTTACGCAATCTACGACTCTGCGCTATCTTCTTCCATTTTACGAGTGTTAATCAATTCTTCAAATTCTTCGATCGAAGTGGTCTGATACACCATGTTGTAGATACCTGCGGTACAGTCTCCGCAAAGACTAAGCGGGAGAATTCCAATCCATCCCATTACTCCCCACTCACCCTCTTCAAACTCAGTACCACAAAAGCTACATGGATTTCCGTATGGATGCAGCGGATCATTCTTAGGGTTTGTCACTTCTACTTCCATTTTTTACTTCCCCCACTTGCCTTGACGATACACCAGCATGATAAGTGCATAGCTGGCCAAGTCCATCAATGTATCGTCAATTGATTCGTTATTTGGACTTTTTACTTCAGACTTTGTACCCGTTTTAAAATCCCAGCCTGTTAGGTGAGTCAAGCGCGAGATTTTATCCACCATTCGCACCATAATACCGACCTCTCCGGTCAAATTGATCGCGTCTGGCCCATAGTCCTCGGTCTTTTGAATGTGAAGCTCCATCATCCGATCTAAAAGTTTTTGGTATGCCTCACGCTGTTGGCTGTAAAGCACAGTATACGAGGATTCCTCGGTATCTCGCTTTGCGTATGCGTTCTTTTTGAACATCGCCTCGTAAGTCTCCGGCGAGGAATTCGAATGCAGTGTACGGTACATTGATTCTCGGATAAACTCACTAAGTTTGTAAGGATCGTTCTGATCAGTCATGCGCGCCCTCCTATTAAAATCATCGGATCGAGGTCAAAAAACTGTGCGATGGCTATGCCCTCGGACACTGTCGGTTTTTTACCACCCTCGATAATCTCCATCAAACGTTCCACTGAAATCTCGGTGAAGTCCGCGAGTTCTTCAACAGTAGCCTCTACGGACTTCAACTCAGCCTGAATTAATTTACCAGTCATACTGTTCTAACTGCGTGCTTGTGTAGTGCTCTCGTTGCCAGCGCTCGTACTCTTTGCGACGGTGTTCACGATACTCCTCGTAACGTCGCTCCTCTTCTTGAAGAGCTGACATGCTTGGATAATCAGCCTCATCTTGGGCCCACTCTTTTACCTCGCAAGTGCACAGATCAAACTCTCGACGGCAGTACTCACACATGTCACTCTCCTCTCGATTACTTCGTCCGCAAATACTTGAGGTAGTCTGAAGCTACCTTCAAGTCTGTATTATACCACAATTTACCATCAGGCATAAAGATAATTGCACCACAACCATTAGACATTGTTGGAGCGTATCCGATCTCCTTCGCAAAAGAATCTACACGCTTGTACGCACCAGTAAGCAGCGCGATTTTTTCTTTCTGATGTCGATAGAACGGACGGAACAAAGTTCCAATGTGTGTATGGCCACCAATACCAATGTCAAATGGTACGCCCATGCGATCATATCCTACTTCGATACCGTGCGTAGGATTGAACACGCTGCTGTACTTCCACTGGTGGCGAACCACAGTGTCCCATGATCCCTCACCGCACTGCAAATTTACTCGAACTTGGTAGCTATCGTACAGTACATGAGTGTCACCCAACAGCGTAGGAATGATGTCTAGCCCAGACAGCTTGGCTGTCCAATTGTCATGGTTACCAGACACAACCAACAGTAGCTTGTGATGGATTTGCTCCAGCCAATAGCGGAACATCATTACTTCGCTTTGGTGACTGACTGCTTGACCACGTTGGAGTGCTTGGAGTTTTCCTACAATCCAGTTGTCTAACCCGTCTCCGTGGAACGCAGCATACATCCCCGGAGTGTTTACGATCAACTCAGTGTCACGCATAATCGCTGCGTAATCTGTGCCAGCATTACCCAAGTGAAGATCAGACAGGAACGCGATTCCTGTAGGCTTGTCTCCTAAGTAAATTGACTGCGTAGCCTTCTGTTCCTCGGTACCCTTGACTAACTCAAACGTACTGGCGGCTGAAGTCCAAAGACTTTTTGCAACCTCTGGGTCGTATCGATTTGCAGAAACCCCGCGAATAGTTGGTTCATCGGAGTGACTTACTGTACGCGCTAGGAGTGCAGCTTCGGCCTCTTCCTTTGTAGCGAATCGCCCACCGTGCACCATCTTCTTTTGGTCAGGGTCCCACCATCGAATACCGTACCGTCCGTTGCTAAAATAAATGCCTTTCATAACACTCCTTACTAGATCACTTCCAAATCTTTTTCAGGAAGCTCTGTGAATGTCTCGTAGTACGCACTGAATACGCTACGAGCTACCGGATGTAGCTGCGGCGGAACTTTGTTTAGTACCTCGCCGTCTGATACTTCAAGTCTACGTCCTAGTAATTCAAACGCAAACTTAAGTATGTTTTTTGTCACCCCGATGTGGAGTTCGTGACGCTCCGCAATCTCGTACAATGTATACCCTGACGACCAATCGTCAAGAATGATCAGTGTAAGCGGATGGTTGTCGATTAGAAAATGTTTATTTGCTTCAACAACCATCTCAATACTTACACTCTCCTCGACATCAAGCCGTCCTTGGTACCAGTCTCTAAAAATCTCCCGTAATAAAAGCCGACTCTTCATAGGTATCTCGCTGTGGCCAGCAGAGCGTACCGTGGGCACAGACTTGATTACAGAAATATCCCTGCTCGATCTTAGGGAACTCCGTGTCTGATAGAATATGCGCCAGCAACTTCTCTAGTTCATGGATTTTTTTGTCAAAGTCCTCCATAACTCCCGCCTCCACGAGCTCGAGCGTACGAAGGTGATGCCAGTAAACCTTCTCAGGTTTCTTACCATACATCTGTTCGTATGCCCACACGTACAGCAACAGCTGTGGATTGTGTGCTAGCTCAGCGCGAGTTGGTTTTTTACTACCACTCTTATGGTCAATAATCCACCCATCTTCTGTGATCATGTCTATAAACCCACGCATAATCACCATAGGGTTCTGTGCTGGGAAAGGAAAGCGGAAACCTAATTCAACTTCCTTGGGCCGCAGTCGATCCCAGTTCATATCTCTAAGGATTGACTGCCCCAACTGAGCTGCCTTACCGATCAAATGAGTCGCGACTAATCCATTAGCAGACGCTACTGAAGATTCAATAAGCGAGTAATAATGCTTAGTGTACGTAGTCATTGGATTCTCTTTTGCCTCGTAGTACTGCTCGATAGCGTAGTGCAAAGCACTACCCATCACAGTATACACATGTCGATTGCTCTCAAAGCCATCGACGTACTGGTACTTATACAGACGCGCACAGGTTTTGTACAAATTAAACCGAGAGGCACTAAACTCTGGTAACTCTGTCATTCGTTGCCTCCCATTGGTGACTCGTGTCGCATGCGTATTGTGTACGCGGCTGACGCAAACATAGACTTAGCAAACTCCAAAGACTTTACGTACGCTTCGGTAGCAGCAAACTCAGCTTTAAGCTCGGCAAGTTCGTCACTAAGCTTAGTGGTTGCCTGCAATTTTCGCGAGCGTGCTGCGTTACTCCGAGGCTTGTCCTCCTCGACCGCTACTTGCTCTGAGATTCGTTCGATCTCACGTTCCTTAAGGATAATCAATTGCTTTAGTCGGCCGTAACCACGATATGCCTGAGTCATATCGTAGTAATCCGGAGCATTCTGTACCCATGTTTCTAAATCACTCATCTTTCGATCCTTTCATTACTTGTTGCTTGATTTCTTCCAAGTCAAACACTTGTATACAGCTCTCAAGCCCCTGCGCTTTGGTCCCATTGTACTCGTACCACGACCCAGCTTTACGTATTATACCATACTCAAGAGCTAGGGCCAGTATATCATACTCAGGAACTAAACCCTGCCCTTGACGCATAATGTATTCGCATTTCATACCGGTACCACCTTGTTTAGACTTCGAGATAGTGGCTTGGATAGTCACCAACTCTTCGTCAGTCTTGATACGAACAAGCTCAATGATCACGCCTGAGTTATACCTCAGTGAGTACGGTCCGTACGGTTTCTTATTTGTACGCGCCATTGGCGAAATGTTTGCTCGGTATTGATTGATAAAAACCATCAAGCACTTTGCATTATCTACCAATCCGACAAGTCGGATCAGCCAGCGACTGAGTACACCTGCTGACCCGGCCATGCGAGCTGGGTCGTCCATATCTTTCTCAAACTCATCCTTTGTAATCATCGCAGGAACTGAGTCAAACACAATCATCTGCAGTCCCTTGGAGAGGAGCGCTTCGATCTGCGGTAACGCCTGCTCAGCAAAGTCTGGCTTGTATACAAGTAACTTACTCGTGTCGACACCAATCCGTTGAGCATACGCTGCATCATATGTGCGCTCAAGATCAACAAACACTGCATTAATCGGCCGGGTAATCTTACCAATAGTTACTTCTACATCCTTGATGCCTTTCTTTTGGGCATTGGCGATAAAGTCAAGCGCCAAGGTAGTCTTACCATGACCCGCATCGGCGAGCAGCTGTAAGATTAATCCTCCTCGGACCCCTTGGCCACCAAGCAGCTGGTTCAATGACAGAATGCTGCTTGGGTAGTACTCAAAAGCCTGCGGCGCGTCACCAAAATCAAGACCAGTCGCATCAAACTTACGCATACGTTCTCCTTACTTGTCGTACTTCATAGAGATAGCCGGATCAACCACCACTGTATGCCCTAGGTTAGGCAGCACTTCTCGTGCTGCCTCCTCCATAGCCTGCTTAAGAATCGCTCGTGCTGCCTCACTATAGAGTACAGTACTCTCGAGAATAATCTCGTCATGTACTGTAGACACGATGACCGCACGCTTGTAGTCAAGACGCTCGAATGCCTTGACCAACGCAAGCTTGACCATCGTAGCAGACAATGCTTGGATTGGAAAGTTGGCACCTTCACGCTCTGCAGCTTCTTTCTTCCAGCGAAGGTGAAACTCTTTTGTGTCCCACCAACGACGGCGACCGAAGCTATCTGCAACGTATCCATTGACTACTACTGAACGAGAGCTAGCCTTAAGCCACTCAGTAGCCATCGGGAATAACTTCTTCCAGTGATCAATATAGAACTCAGCCTGACGTGAGTCTACCTTAACTCCAACAGGTGCGAGCTGAATAGTCATCTGCTTGCTAAGACTATCGCCGCCGACTGAGTATGCAATCGAATAGTTAACCATCTTGGCCACGTCACGCCAGATCTTATACGGATGCTCCTTCTTGTTCTTGTTGGTGATATCCTCGACACCAAGAACTTCCTTCGCTACGTACGTATGAAGATCCTCAAGGTTCGCAATCAAGTTCTGGTCATTACTTGCGTCGGCAATAATAACCAGCTCAATGGTTGAGTAGTCTGCAATAATCATACGTCGCTTGTCATTAGCCACCGCGAATGCGTGACGAATACTCTGGGTCAGTCCAAGATTCTTCATCTTCTGGTCTGATGGAAGGTTCTGTAGGTTCGGCGACGAGCTTGAGAACCGTCCAGTTGCTGCCCCAATCTGCTTAAACGTGCAGTGGATACGCTTAGTAACAGGATTCTCCATCTCTTGGAGACCTCGTACGTATGTCGATTGTAGCTTACGAGCGCCTACAAGGTACGCAAACATACGCAGCTGAGCGTTCTCGTAACGACCGTACGCATCAATAGAGTCAATGAGCTCCTCATCAAACAGCTCAGCAGGTAAGTCAAACTTACTCGCAGTCTTGCGATTGCGGAAGTCCCACTCCGTAATCGTACGAGCGTTAAGATCGGGAACATCAATGCCTATAGCGTTAAAAAACGCAAGCATTTGTTGGTTGCTTGAGGTGTTGATAGCTTTGTAGCCATCGCGACTCAGCACAATTTGCTCTGCTGCCCCTTTCTCGATAACCATGCGCTGTACTGCTTTCTCTACATTAGCAATAAGAGAATCCAGCTCGGGCTCAATCCCGTGTAAGTGGTTGCGATCAAACGGCATACCGTAGTACTCCATCATTGCGACTACTTTGACTAAGCTCATCTCGAGATCATAAACTTTATGCAGCTTATGCTGGTTCACCAAGTCCATCTGTATCTTGTGGATAGGTCGCAGTACCTGAACGTCTTTAGTAGCGTAGGCAATCTGCTCCTCGGTCAAGCCATCAAAACCGTTAGTAAACTGGTCCCGAACAGTCTTGTCTAGCGTCTCGTTTAAGTAACGCTCGGCAATAGCAGCAAGGCCGTTAGAGCGGCCAATCTTTCCTGCATTAAGCATCGCCTCAGTAACCATCGTATCATGTACAGGATTAACAATAAAGTTCCCAAGATGGTAAAACACCTTGAGGTCAAAGCTTGCATTCTGAAGTACTTTCAGTTGCGGAGACGTAAGTACGTCGCTGAACTGAGTTACCAAAGATGCAGGCAGCTTAGTAAAATCATACACGTACTCCTCAGACTCCGTGGCTATCTGCACCAACAGTAGCTTGGATGTGCGAGGATCCAATCCTGTAGTCTCTGTATCAACATAGAGTGTGCCCGTCAAAAGACCAAGCGAACTGTAAAACTCATCAGTGGTAGTAATTAAGCGCATGTAATCCTCACTTGATAGTCAGTAAAGTCAAACAATACACCGTTGCCAATTCCTGCAAACTTGTAGTCCTCGATTACGAGAACCAAAGAACCAACGTCAAAGTTCAAGCGAAGACACGGAGGCGTGTATGATTTACCGTCGCGCTTCCGCTTGGCTGGTGGGTTAGTCATCGCAGTAATCTTCTGCAGCTCTGCTGATAACAAAGTTGCAGACAGGTGAACATCATCAAACTTGATGTTCACCTGCTTACCATACATGACCTCTAGTACTTGTCTCTCTGCAAAGTCCTTCATAAGCTGTCTATTAGCTCCTTAAAGTTAACTAACGTCGTGAGGTAGTATAGCACATAATCTATCGTCACACCAACAAGCTGTTCGGGATACTTTGTAGCTAACGATGCCTTGGCCAATCCAAAAGAAATTGTCTTTGCTTTTGGGTTGTTAAAATCTAATCGCTCTGGAGCAATTAGCTTGTCTAATTTTGCAGGGTTATTAAGCTTAGCCAGATCCGTTGCACGTATCAGTACGTAGTCTGTCTGACGAAAGTGATAGCGAAAAACCAACAAACCGAACAAGGCATTCATCTGTTTGGCTTCCGCTTGAATCTTACTCAGCCAAATCTTACTAAGCGTAATGTTCGGTTCGTCACTCTTGAACTGCTCCGTAAGCTTACACTCTATAAGATAACGCCCGGGGCGATTAGCAAAGAGGACAGTTACGTCCCCTTTGCTGCTGCCTGCACCTGACTGGGGAGTACGATCGCCTCCCAAATACTTAGCAATGCGACGTTCCATTGCTTTGGCACGCTGTTTGTTGAGCCGATTGCGTTGCCGTTTTTCTTCCTTTAACCGCTCCAGCTCTTCTGGGCTGGTTATTGGCTTACTGACCTGAGAACTTTTGCGTAGAGCCATTAAATATCACCGTGCTCGTACCGAGCTTCCCATTACGATTCTTATGAAACTTCAAACTGATAGCTCGATTACCCGCGTCGTCAGGATAATCATCGATTGGCGACATCTCGATAACGGTGTCCGCTACCTGAGCCACCTCGCCTGAGTCGCGCACTGCATCAAGACCATCGCCAGCCTTATTCATCTGCGACAAGACTACGACTGCGATGTTGTGTTCTTTGGCGGCTTCTTTCATAACCACAGCCACCTCTCCAAGATCTTGGTTACGATTACCATGAGCATGGTGCCGCACAATTTGCAAGTAATCTAAAAATACAACGCGGCAGCCTTGGCGAACGGAGTCGCGAATCTCTTTCTGTATGTTTCCTAGGTTGATCACCGGATCATCCACAACATACATCGGAAGAGACTGCAGGTACACCACTGCTTGCTCAACCTTTTCTGCTTGGTCCTTGGTCAAGCGACCAAACTGCAGGTTGGAGGCATCTAACTTCAACAGATAGGCTACCCAACGGCTAATCAACTGCTCTTTGCTCATCTCCAACGAGAAGAACAGAGAGCGTGTGCTGTACTGCCGTGCCATCTCCAACATCGACTGACCAATCAACGCAGTTTTACCTGTGCCCGGCTTAGCCATAATAATGTTGAGTGTCTTAGGCAACCACTCGCCACCAAGCATCTGATCGAGGAAGTTAATACCAGTATGAGTAAAACGGTAAGTGCCATCCACCTTCTGTAAAAGATCCCCCAACATCCGCTGAGCTCCGGGAACCAGCGTAGTGTCGTGTGAGGATACAACAGAATCAAACAGCAAACTACGCTCAATCTTAGCCTCATCTGGCATGTACTGCTGTGCCTCTGCAAGCAGCACTTGACCAGTGTTGTAGAGCTGACGGCGGCGAGCAATAAGCGCTAGCTCATCAATCAAAGCCTGCTGATTTACTGGTGCTTGTACTAACAGCTCAGCAGGAATGTCACCTGTAAATGCCAAACGCATTACCTCGTATGAGCAGCTGCCGTAACGAATGTACGCCTCTTTCAAACGCTCAAACACAAAGTAACGGTCGTCGGTAAAGAGCGCCGGAGTAATTTTGTGTAGTGCATCAGGCGAGCTAACAAACGACGCCAGTAACCGCCACTCTGCTGTATCATCTTGATACATATGTACCTCTCCTCTGTAACTTAGCCCACGTTTCA
>Ga0315900_10009435_pt1 | contig 12378 bp, 10 predicted proteins | sample LakEriMetagenome_FD_203521 | JGI IMG/M metagenome (GOLD analysis project Ga0315900, IMG submission 203521) | Freshwater fungal communities from buoy surface, Lake Erie, Ohio, United States - Buoy 12 MA114 | ecosystem: Environmental > Aquatic > Freshwater > Lake > Lake biofilm | place: USA: Lake...
GGTGAGCTTTTGCTCTCCAACTTGCGCAACTCAATCTGTGTGTGTTGAGTTGTACAAGTTGGTGAGCTTTTGCTCTCCAACTTGCGCAACTCAATCTGTGTGTGTTGAGTTGTACAAGTTGTTTTATTATGAATTTCTCTAACTGGTTTGGGTATATTGTAATTTTTTGAAATTGATCTCATTGGTATCTTTATATTTGTAAAATATTTATAAGCTTTTCTTTTCATAATTATGTGTGATATATTATGGCAATATAGTTAAAATCATATAATTAATATTTCAAATTTTATCAATGAATAAGGGCCGATAAAAAGTCTAATATGTGACTACTAATTCGATTAACTATGAAATAAAAATTTATATTCTGGAATAACATATTTGAGTGCTTTTCCATTTTTTTCGACAGCTCGAAGACATATTTGTTTAGTTTGATTATTGACATAGCGAAGAGCATATCCATTGTTTTTAACAGCTTCCAAACATATTTGTTCAGTCTGATTTTTAACATATTTAAGTGCATATCCATTCTGTTGAACTGCTTCCAAACATATTTGTTCAGTCTGATTTTTAACATATCTCAATGCATTTCCATTCTGTTGAACCACTTCCAAACATATTTGTTCAGTCTGATTTTTAACATATTCAAGTGCACAACTATTCTTTCTAACAGCTTCTAGACATATTTGTTCAGTCTGATTTTTAACATATTTGAGTGCAATACTATTCTGTTGAACAGCTTCCAAACATATTTGTTCAGTCTGATTTTTAACATATTCGAATGCATAACAATTGTTTTTAACTGCTTCCAAACATATTTGTTCAGTCTGATTTTTAACATATTTAAGTGCATATCCATTCTGTTGAACTGCTTCCAAACATATTTGTTCAGTCTGATTTTTAACATATCCAAGAGATAATCCATTTTGTTTGACCGCTTCTAAATATATATTTGCAGTTGGTTTTTTAACATATCTAAGAGTTAATCTATTTTGTTTGACCGCTTCAAGACATATCTGTTCAGTTTGTTTTTTAACATATTGAAGTGCCGAACTATCTTGTTTGACAGCTTCTAAACATATTTGTTCAGTCTGATTTTTAACATATCTCAATGCACTTCCATTCTGTTGAACTGCTTCCAAACATATTTGTTCAGTCTGATTTTTAACATATTCAAGTGCACAACCATTCTTTCTAACAGCTTCTAGACATATTTGTTCAGTCTGATTTTTAACATATTCAAGTGCACAACCATTCTTTCTAACAGCTTCTAGACATATTTGTTCAGTCTGATTTTTAACATATTCAAGTGCATTACCATTCTGTTGAACAACTTCCAAACATATTTGTTCAGTCTGATTTTTAACATATTCGAATGCATAACCATTTTTTTTAACAGCTTCCAAACATATTTGTTCAGTCTGATTTTTAACATATTTGAGTGCATTTCCATTCTGTTGAACAGCTTGAAGACATATATCTTCGGTTTGGAATTTAACATGTTTCAATAATAAACCGCAATCCTGAACTAATTTTAAGCAAAGTTCATGTGACTGGTTTCTCACATCTTTTAATTTATAATTTTGATCACAAATATTCGAATAGTGATTTTGAATTTTTAAGCAGCGGGAATATAAAGATTGTAAATCAATATTAAGATATAATCCTTTTGAAACTAAAGCTAATTTACTCATTGTTAATGGGTAATATTCCAAAAAAAAGGTAATATGTTGAAAAATTTCAACTGGGATATGAAAATTATCAACATAAACTGTAACATAATTTGGATATCTTAACAACATTAATAATTTAATGGAAAATTTTTGTCTACATAATTGAGATATAATCTTGTCGTAATCAATCAAATGAGTAGCCTCTTTTTCCATTTTAGCGAAATGAGATCACATAGATTATTTTTGATATTATTATTCAATTTTTACCTAATGAGTGCAGCTTAAGGAAAAGTATGTTAGATAACCAATAAATTTAATCTTGTTTTGGATAATATTTTTTTTATTAATATTAATGCATTCCATCAGCCAGGATAATTATTTAAATGAATGAACCAGAATAATAACAATATGATTACCTGATGTTCATCTGAATATTCATATTGTTATCACTCTGGCCTGGAATATCTAATTTGCAAGAGTTATTGCTTTATTTAATGACATAATATGATAGCCAGGCTGTTACTACCATTAAAAGATATAATAGGTATTATTTAATGCATTCCATCAGCCAGGATAATTATTTGAATGAATCAGGCCAGAATAATAACAATATGATTACCTGATGTTCATCTGGATATTCTTATTGTTATTATTCTGGCCTGGAATATCTAATTTGCAAGAGTTATTGCTTTATTTAATGATATAATATGATAGCCAGGCCGTTACTACCATTAAAAGATATAATAGGTATCATTTAATGCATTCCATCAGCCAGGATAATTATTTGAATGAACCAGGCCAGAATAATAACAATATGATTACCTGATGTTCATCTGGATATTCATATTGTTATCACTCTGGTCTGGAATATCTAATTTGCAAGAGTTATTGCTTTATTTAATGACATAATATGATAGCCAGGCCGTTACTACCATTAAAAGATATAATAGGTATCATTTAATGCATTCCATCAGCCAGGATAATTATTTGAATGAACCATGCCAGAATAATAACAATATGATTACCTGATGTTCATCTGGATATTCATATTGTTATCACTCTGGCCTGGAATATCTAATTTGCAAGATTCATTGCTTTATTTAATGACATAATATGGTAGCCAGGCTGTTACTACCATTAAAAGGTATAATAGATATCATTTAATGCATTCCATCAGCCATGATAATTATTTAAATGAATGAACCAGAATAATAACAATATGATTACCTGATGTTCATCTGGATATTCATATTGTTATCACTCTGGCCTGGAATATCTAATTTGCAAGAGTCATTGCTTTATTTATTGAGAATAGTAGCCTGAATATTATTTAATAAATTAATATTGATAAAAAGATATTATCTAAATAAGATTAAATGAATTGTTTGTCTGACATATTTTTCCTTATACATAAGTGACATTTATGGATTATTCATTAATTTTTCCCCAATGTATGCAAGTTAAAAATAATATCGCACTTTTATATTTGTGAAAGTATATAGATTATTGATAAATTATTTAGATATGAACCAAGCCGGAATATCTTGGTGTGAATTATCAAATCAATAATCCGGATGAGATATCATAATACGATTATCATCAAATAGTATATTTGAATACTATTTTATAGGTTACAGGAAATAGTAACATAGAGTATAATAAAATTATTGATAATATATTGGATTTTTTGCGAGTGGTGATTATTGAATAAAAATTGATTTTTTGATTAAAAAGGAACAATGTCTTTAAATATAATTATTAAAAATGGAAACTTTTAAATTCGATACAGAGATTAACCAATTAATGCATTTAATTATTAATGCATTTTATTCTAACCAAGATGTGTTCCTAAGAGAATTGGTATCAAATGCATCAGACGCTCTTGACAAAGTTAAATATTTAACTATTTCGGATAAAAGTTTATTGAAAGGTGAAGAGGAATTTATAATTAAAATTTATCCAAGTAAGACTGATAATACTTTGACAATTGAAGATACTGGTATTGGTATGACAAAAGAGGAACTGATTAAAAATTTAGGGACTATTGCCAGAAGCGGAACCAAAGAATTTATCAAAAGTTTACAAGAAACAAAAGATGTTAACATGATTGGTCAATTTGGTGTTGGATTTTATTCAGCATTTTTGGTTGGGTCTAGAGTTAGAGTTTTATCGAAAGGATTACATTCTGATGAAACATTTTGTTGGGAATCGACAGCCGATAATAATTTTACAATCACACATTCGGATGAAGATATTCACAGAGGTACCAGAATCACAATCTATTTAAATGATCAATCGACAAAATATGCTGATGAAAAAGTTCTTAAAGAAATTATAGAAAAACATTCATCTTATATTACTTATCCTATTATGTTGTTGACAGAAAAAACAAGAGAAAAAGAAGTTGAGAAAATAGATGATGAAGACGAGGTAACGATTGATGACGACCACGAGAACGAAGAAGATGAGAAAGAAAAACCTAAAGAGACAGAAACATTTTATGAATATGAAAAAGTGAATAAATATGAGCCTTTATGGACAAGGTTACCATCTGATGTTAAACCGGAAGAGTATAGTGAATTCTATAAAACATTTGGTAATTCTCATGATGAGCATTCTTATGTGATCCATTTTAAAGCGGAAGGATCTCTTGAATTCACAACGTTACTCTATGTTCCTAAAACAGCTCCATACGATCTTTTTAACAAAGGATCAAAAAAAGGTAACGTTAAATTGTATGTTAGAAAGGTTTTGATTACAGATAAATGTGAAGAACTAATTCCGGAATATTTTACTTTCTTGAAAGGTTTGGTTGATTCGAACGACTTGCCGTTGAATGTTTCAAGAGAGATGTTACAACAAAATGGCCTCATGAAAAAAATGAGTAAGCACATTGTCAAAAAAGTGATTGATGTTTTGCAGAGCAGTAGTATTGAAGATAAAGAGAAGTATAAAGAGTTTTACAAACAATACTCTAAAAATATTAAATTAGGGGTTTATGAAGATAGTGAAAATAGAGATAAATTAGTTAAATTATTAAGATTTTACACTTTTAACCATAAAGACGAGGAAATCTCATTGGACCAATATCTTTCCGAGATGAAAGAGGGACAAAGCGATATCTATTATATTACAGGCGAATCGATGGCAGCTTTAGATGGATCACCATATTTGGGTGGCTTAGTTAAAAAAGGATACGATGTATTGTTGTTAATAGATCCAATCGATGAGTATACCATGCAACAAGTGAGAGATTTCGAAGGGAAAAAATTAGTTGATGTCACAAAAGAAGGACTTAAAGTTGATGAAGATAAAGCTGATGATGAGGAAACTTTTAAAGATTTATGTGCATTTGTTAAAGAAGTTTTGGGAGATAAAGTTAGTAAAGTTACTACCTCAAAAAGAGAAACAGAACATCCCTGTTTGTTGACATCTAGTCAATATGGTTGGTCTGCCAATATGGAAAGAATTATGAAAGCACAGGCGTTAAGAAATGAGATGTACGATTTTATGAAAGGCCAAAAAATATTGGAGTTGAATACTAGTCATAAATTAATTAAAATATTACATCAAAGACATCAAAAAGACAGCGGTGACAAAATGTTAAAAGATTTAGTTGGTTTAATGTATGAGACATCTTTAATTACGTCAGGATTTTCGATTGAAAAGCCAGCCACTTATGCGAATACAATTTATAAGATGGTAACAATGGGTTTATCAGATGATGATGATATTGATAATGTAGATTATACAACAGAAACTTCAAAAGATGAAATTCCCTCAGCTGAGGAGGTATGTTCTTCCAATATGGAGGAAATCGATTAAATAATATTTTTTTATATATTTCTAATAATCTAATTTACACATCATACATAATCCATTAATTTGAGTTCTATAAGATGAATATAGAGCATGACACTTATTACAATTTTCAAATATAATATTTTTGATAAATATATCATCAAATATTTTTTTACAAGTTTGTCTTTTATCCTTCAACCCACATTTATTGCATACAATCGTTTGCTCGTTTCGGATTTTTCTCCATAATGGTGTTTTTGTGGTTCCACATATTCCACACACTTTATATTTATTTTCCTCATTATTTTTAATTACAAATATCAGTTTACTACAATACTTTTTATACTCTCTACTATTCTTCGAAAATTTCAACCCATATTTTTTTTTCTTATTATTTTCAATTCCAAATTTCTGTTTATCGCAATACCTTTTATACCTTAATCCACATGCATTACACATTAATCTTCGGTCACAATATCTCCATTGTGTAGTATTTATAGTATTACAAACACTACAGCTCCTAATCTGTAAATATGACATAGTATATTTATTTTGTCTTTTAAATTGAAATATTATAGCGTTAATATTTCAATTTTTTTCTAATGAATGAATGTCACTTATGAATAAGGAAATTGTATCATATGAGACTAAATAAAAAATATAATGCTATTGTGTCACAATATTGTAATTTATCAAACAGTATTATAATATTATTTGGTGGATAATCATATTGTGAATATAGTAGCAGGATTAGTGATATGATAATTTTTTCATATGGGAAGTATCCACAATATGGTTATCCAGATAATTATCTGGGTTACCATATTGTTGATGTCATGTCCTGGAAGACTATATTTAGTATTGCTAATATTGTATGATAATATAATAAATATCAATGCCAATGAAATAAGGAATTATTTGCAATATATATACTTTTAAACAATAATGATAAAAAAGTCATGAGCTGAGTATTTCATTAAATTGCTTAGCTCATTCCCTTGCATCATTTAATGGTATGGATAAAAAGTCATGAACTGACTATTTCATTAAATTGCTTAGCTCATTCCCTAGCATCATTTAATAGTATGGATAAAGAGTCATGAGCTGACTCTTTCATTAAATTGCTTAGCTCATCCCCTTGAATCATTTAATAGTATGGATAAAGAGTCATGAGCTGACTATTTCATTAAATTGCTTAGCTCATTCCCTTGAATCATTTAATAGTATGGATAAAAAGTCATAAGGTGAATATTTCATTAAATTGTTTAGCTCATTCCCTTGAATCATTTAATATTAACTTAAAATTAAATTATGTAAAGTACTTAAATACTAATAAAAATGTGGGTTATTGCAGGACCAAGCTCTAGACTTTTGATTAAATATCCATGTAAGTTTAAAACAATTAGTTGGGAATTCATTTTATTAGAAAATTTTGAGATAGAATATAATCAGGAAATTATTGATGAATTAAAAAAATTAGAAGACAAATTTCCATGGTCGAAGCCAAGATATTCCAATGAAAAACCTTCAGAGAAAAATAAACTAATTTTTGGATATTATATAACAAATTATATAAATGTTAATTGTTGTGGATGGAACCATTACTACGAAATTACCGAAAGTATGCCGCAATCTAGAGGATATATGAAAAATGGTCTCTATTATTCAGTGTATAACGAATTCATAAATAATAAATTAATTTTAACAAAACAAGAAATCGATGATTATAACGAGAAAAATAATTATCATAGACATTATTGTAGTGAAGATGGGGATGAAGATGGGAAAAATTTTGGTTTTCTATTTTATGATGCTGACGATTATTGATTTTTTCCACAATTTAGATCAAAATAAATTATGGGCAAAAGATTTTCTAATGGCGTTTCCAATAGATATGTAAAGGTGTAATATTCTGCATTGTTAACCACTACATAATTCAAATAATTATATTCCTTAATATCAAATTGGATAATTTTTCCGGTTGTTCCATCAACAACAGATGTGGACATTTTTTTTGTTAAATTTAATTAGACTTAACAAAATATTACAAATTCAATTTTTTAGAAAGTATAATTAGACCTCATAAATAAATCGTTTGTATGACTTTTTGTTAAAAGCAAAAGAATATTTCTTTGTTTTTGGACCTCCGATTCAAGATTTTCAAAGTCGACACCTTTACTCTCCATACGGTGGTAATATTCTTCAATCTTATTTTCCAATCTTTTAATTTTGTCTTTAAGTTCCCTATTTTCTTGCACAACTGTATTGATGACCGTGGTACTATTTAATATTTTTTTGATTTCTTGTTCAATTTGGTCTGGATTTTGATATTTACCCAATATTTGTTTGATATTTTCAATCTCTTGTGCTTGGGTAAATTGTTTCCTTTGAATGTCACCCAAAGTTTTGTTTATCCCATCTATCAATTTTGATTGTGAATCTTTGTAATATTTTAATTCATTTTGAAGTGCTTCATAGTGTGATTTTTGTGAGAGATTTTTGATTTGGGCTTCTAGACCTGAAATTAATTCCATATGTTTTTCATCAATTTTGGTGATAGATTCTCTTATTCCTTTCAATTGGTCATCATTAGAAATATTTTTGATTTTGTTATCGATTTGTTTAATTTGTTCTTGGAAATCTTTTATAGTATTCGTATTTAGTGATAAATCTAATTCAAATTTGTTGATAATTTCCACAAAATTATTGTTATTATTTTGCATTAATTGAAATTGTTCTGTTAAATTTTGAATATTATTGTTCATATTCAGATGCTCTTGGTTGATTGAGTTATATTTCTCTTCTAATTTTTCAATTATACTGTTTAATTCTTCATTAATTACCTTTATATTGTCTTTGAGCAATTGATTTTTAATATTTTCCAACATTTTGACCAACTCTTCTTTGTCTTGTGATTCTTTGATCTGTTCTTTGAATTCATTAAAAAGTGTTTTTTTCATATCGTCTATTTGTGCTATTATTGTATTTTTAGCTTTGTCAAACGATATATCTTGGTCCCTTATTTTTTCTTCAATTTTATCGATATTATCCATTAATTCTTTTTTAGTTGCTAATTTCTTTGTGATGTTGATGATTTTTACAAATATATTTTCAGTCAATACATTAATTTTTTTTTTCAAGTCCTCATATAGTTTCAATAAAGGCTTTAGTGAATTAAGTTCCTTTTTGAATTGTTCAATTTGCTCATCTGATTTTTTTGTGGTAGCTTGTATTTTTGATTCAAATACTGATAATTCATCATATTTTTCCTGGAAACTTTGTTCCATTTTTCCTTCAATCGTCCCTATAATCTCTAAATCTTTTTCAATTTTCTCTTTGAGCTTTTCAGTGGCAATAAATTTTTCATTGATGGTTTTTTCCAATTCATTTTTTTTATTTTCTATTGATCGAGTTAATTCTTCTATTTTCCGTTCGGATTCTTGTATATATCGATTAAATTTGTGTTCATTTTGGCGATATTCTTCATAAAATTCTCTTAAATAACTGGTCATTCTGTCAAATATTGTCAGATTATAATTGGTTTCATGTCGTATTTCATTTCCGAGATCAGCCATATTCACCGCAAAATTTTTTTTTGGTGTACTATTTGACATTATTTATAATATTTATTTATATAAAAAACATAAAAATTTTAATTTATTTCCAAACACCAGCTCAATTCACCTAATTTATCAGCTACCTTTTTCTCCATAATAACTGAGTAAATTTTATACTTTTCTATACCAATCTCATTTTTAATCCTAATATAATAATCTTTAAAAAAATTCTTGGCTGCTATATCGTCTACAACAACGACTAAGTAACTGCCATAAACTTCTTTCTCACAAATATTGTTCCTTGAATGGCACTTCATTATAAATAAAAAAAAGATTACCTCTTTAAACCAGTATCATATACTTTTGATGCGAAACTTGCACTGCTTCTAATTTTTTCCATCCAGAAGAAACATAATAATTGTCATCGTAATAAATAGTAGGAAATCTCAACAATATTTCTTGGAGTAGTTCTATTTTGCTCTCTGAAGATAATTCTTCGGGAAATATAAATTCTATTTCAGTACTAGTATTGTTTTTGTATTTTTGATATAATTGTTCTCTAAATGTGCTCATTAGTTCTTTTTGAATAATTTCGTTTGATTGTGTCGATTTAATTACATTTGCATCAAAATCAAGAGGAAAAGAGTTCATATACAACATTATCTAGAAGTAAAATTTTATTATGTTCATAATTCATTTTTTTTAATGAATAGTGTAAGGAAAAAGATTATTACTTAACAATATATAAATGTATAGATCTTTTATTGGTTACCTAAGTACAACTAAATCTAGACAAGAGAATCCGCAATACAACAACCTGATATTTAATCTGGGGATCCATATTGGAGATATATGTCCGAAACAATCCAATTATACCAGGGACTTGGCAAAAATACTTTTTGTTAAGACTAAGACCTGATTATTAGACTTTATTACTTTTCAGCTTATCAAAAATAACCAAATAACAATGTGATAAGCTAAATAGTTGTATTTTTATTAATTTTTTTTATGAAAGTAATTTACTGATAATTACTATATTATGGGTCCACGCAGGAGTTATCACAATATTATAACCATAAAATAGATACTCGTGGACTAATTTACACAGTTATTTTATTGTGGTAACTCCTGCGTGAAACCATAATATAGTAATTATTATCATATTACTTTTATATAAAATATTATTGAAAATACAATCAAATTATCATTCATTTTTTATTTAGTTATTTTGGATGCTATTCGCTTTTATATTAAACAATTAAAACTGATGGAAGAAACTAATCGATAAAACAATTTGGTGTTCATAAATTTTGGTACTCTCTTGTTAAGAATAATAAATTTATTGACCCATATAAAAAAATAAAACTGGGTAAATATAACTTTTTTATGAATTATACCTTTTTGTTCAAGATGTTTATATTAGAGTTTTCAAAAAATTAGTTGATAATATCAATCATCCCTAACAAATTCTATGATAACATGTGTTGTCCCTCTTGGAATATCGTTAGTGTCATTAATCAATTTAAGGATTTCACATTGTGAATTTATGGTCTTAACTTTCACTTTACCAAAATTATCAAGGAGTTCTTTAATAAGTGTGACTTTATGTTCATACCACAATTTTTCTGGAAAATTATATTTAACATCAATATCACATGCTTCAAGTGCTTTTAATACTTTATCATAAATCTCTTTTCTGACAATTTTAACTAAACTATTTTGGTTTTTAGCAATGATATCCATACATGTTTTACGATTAAAATGTTCGGGGTATTTGTCCATTGGTAATTATAATAATAATTTAGTATATTATTATTTTTGTTCAATTTTTTTAATGAATGATATGAAACCTATTTATAATTCAATATACTTTTAAGGCATATTGATTAACTTTTTGAACAAATAAATATTATATAACTAACCATTTTACATAAATAAATTGTTTTATTTTTCCCGTCACCTGTATTATTCTTCTTCATGTCCAGACCAGGGTTCATCGTTGTCATCTGCCCATGACCAATTATTTCTTGGGTGGGTATTTCTGAATCCATTGTTGTCCGGCCAATTATTTCTTGGGTAAGATTTATTGGATCTTCCACATTTATACCGGTCTTCATCTGACCATGACCAATCATTTCTTGGATAGGCATTTCTAAATCTCTTGGTGTCCATCCAATTATTTCGTGGGTAAGATTGATTGGCTCCTCTATATTCATACCGGACTTCATCTTCCTGACAATTATTGTGGCAACGATTACAGACATAGCGACCTGCAATATAATCAACAAAGCGAGTCGAGCCACAACATTCACAATGATCATCCTGTCTATAAAAATCATCACGGCAACATTCACAATGATGGTAATGATTACCACAATAATGACAAAGATCCAGTGACAATTTGTCAATGGTTTCTTTTTCATTGACCTTCAATTTTTGATAAGTATCCATCCTTTCGCCTATTGTGGGTTGTGCTTCCACTATGTCCAAGTACTTGTCTTCTATCCTATGTTTTTTTAAATCATAAGGAATCATTCCAATAGCATCACAAAAATATTTATTGACTAATCTCAGATCGCATGACTCTTTTGTTGTCATTGGTCCCGTGTGTCCAATAATGATATTCCATATTTCGTATGGCAAATCGGGTACTTGGTTACACAAAGATGTATTGGATTTTTTGCGAGGAACTTTGGTGTTGTTTTTATTATTATTATTATTATTTTTCTTTTTCTTGTGTACAGTTCCTTTTGGTTGGCAACGACGACCTCTACCTCTATTTTTTCCCATTTTTGGATCTTATACGGCTTAAATAGGCTCTTTTAATGGAATCAACAAACAATTGAATTTTCAATTTTTTAACCTTCACTCAATTATCAATCCAATAGTTTGAACAATGTTATAGTTTTAATTATAAAAAATTAATAAATGACATGTGCACTTTTAATAATATAAGAGCTTTGCTATTTTACATAAACAAAATGCTATTGGACCTTTGCGATCAGTATCTATCTTCACAAAAATCATCATCCTCTTCCATCATACTATTGTAATAGTTGTCCATCACCCTATCATCATCAGAGTTAAATCCGTCGTACTCATCGTCGTAATCATCGTTGTCATATTGTTCCAATTCGTAATATACATTCATTTTCTCACCAATTGTTGCGACTGTGTCCATTGACTCAAGATAGTTTTCTGGTAGCTTGGGTCTAATAAGGCTAGGTAAAAATTCATCAACCGCTTTACATAAATTATAGTTTACCAGCCTCAAGGAACACCAATCAAGATTTGATGGTTTAAGGTATCTCAAAATAAGTCCCCATATTTCAGGATCTAAATCTGGAATT
>Ga0315900_10009437_pt1 | contig 12377 bp, 7 predicted proteins | sample LakEriMetagenome_FD_203521 | JGI IMG/M metagenome (GOLD analysis project Ga0315900, IMG submission 203521) | Freshwater fungal communities from buoy surface, Lake Erie, Ohio, United States - Buoy 12 MA114 | ecosystem: Environmental > Aquatic > Freshwater > Lake > Lake biofilm | place: USA: Lake...
CGCCTTCATCGGCACGCTGCTCGTAGCACCGGCATTGGTCCGCACGACGATCCTCGCCGATCGCCGACTTCGCTCGGGGCGACCATGGAGTGTGCTGGAGAAGTTGCAATCGTTTGCCTGGTCACTTCTGGCCGTCCTCGCCACCGCGCTTGTCGCACTGCTGGCGTTTGCCCTGGTCAGCCTCTTGTTCGGCGTTCTGGGCCTGCTGTTCGGCTGGGCAATGGGAATTGAGGGACTGGAGGTCGACTCTGCCGTCGTTGGCACGGCGGGCGGGATGATCTGGGGGATGGGCGCGGCCTTACTGACCGCGACCTACCTCGTTTGGCGGTACTGGTTCCCGGAAGAGTAACCGTCCTCCACCGGGCAGCAGTCACCGAGGGCCCCCTTCGGCCGAAGCCGGCGAGAGTCTACCGTTCTCATTCCGCCTTCCGCCTCAGGATTCCAGTTTTACCGGATTCCCAGTTTAATCGTGGGCCATCTTTCCGCTGATCAGCGCGATGAACTCGGCGTTGGTCTTAAAGCGCCCCAGTTGCTTGGTCAGCTGTTCCATCGCTTCGACATGATGCATGGAAGTCAGGGTCCGACGAAGCATCGTGACTGCGTGCAGCGTATCGGGCGAAAGCAGCAATTCCTCGCGGCGGGTGCCCGATTGGGAAATGTCGATGGCTGGCCATACTCGCCGATCGGCGAGTTTGCGATCGAGAACCAGTTCCATGTTGCCGGTACCTTTGAACTCCTGAAAAATCAGTTCGTCCATGCGGCTGCCCGTGTCAATCAGGGCTGTTCCGACGATCGTCAGTGACCCCCCCTCCTCGAAGGCTCGCGCGGTGGCGAAGAGTTTCTTGGGGATATCCATCGCCTTGATATCGACGCCACCCGACATCGTTCGACCAGTGTTGCCGACCCATTTGTTGAAAGCTCGAGCTAAACGTGTAATCGAGTCCATCAACAGGAACACATCGCGGCCCATTTCCGCCAGCCGCTTGCAACGTTCGATAATCAGCTGGGAAATCCGGACGTGGCTTTCGATGTCTTCATCGAGGCTGCTGGCGACGACTTCCCCATTGACGTTCCGACGCATGTCGGTGACCTCCTCGGGGCGTTCGTCGACGAGCAGCACGATCAATTTGCAGTCGGGGTGATTGGTCGCAATGCCGTGGCTGATGTGCTGCAGCATCACGGTTTTACCGCTGCGGGGAGGAGCGACAATCAGGGCGCGTTGGCCTTTGCCCAGCGGAGTGAGCAGGTCCATGACCCGGGTCGTCAGCGGAACCTGGCCAGTTTCCAGTTGGAACCACTCGGATGGATTGACTGGAGTCAGCTGATCAAAACTCTTGACGTTCAGGTAATCCTCGGGGTGCATCCCGTCGACGTCGATAATCTCCCGGACCCGCGGGCCCTGGTTGCGGCGTCCGGGCTGGATCATGCCTCGAATCATTACGCCGGGGCGAAGACCGAACTTTTCGATCATCGTGCCGGGAACAAACGGGTCGGACCGTTCACGGGAATAATTGTTTTCCGGGCTGCGCAAAAAGCCGTAGCCATTGGGGTGCATCTCCAGCAGCCCAACACTTTCAAACAAATCGGGATCGGGAAGTGGCTCCACGAAATCAACTTCGCCGTCGATCGAGCGATCAAGGCCGGTGTCGAGATCGTCGACTGGACGTTCGCTCAGTGTCCGCTCCTGGTAGGCTCGGTCGGAGGAATGGCCACGGTCGCGGCTGGCGTAACTGCGACTGCGTCCGGCGGGACGGTAGCCGTGTCGGTCGCTCCGCTGACCCCGATCGCCCCGATCACTGCGATCACTGCGGTCGCCTCGGTCGCTGCGGTCGCCCCTGTCACTGCGGTCGCCCCGGTCACTGCGGTCGTGCCGTTCACCCCGATCGCTGCGATAGCCACCGCCATCGGAGCCACGTCGGCGAGAGCCTGAGCGGCCACCACCGCCGCCGCCACCACCGCCACCACGTGAGCCACCGGGACCTCCGCTGGAACGTCGCGATCCGCCGCCGGAGCCACCACTCGATCCGCCGCTGGAGCCACCGCCAGAACCACCACTGGAACCTGAGGAGCCACGCGGACGAAAACGCTTTTTTGCCATTCCACACCCAATCAAAGAAGTAACTGTGTTTGCGAACTCACTGATGATCAAAATCGAAGTGAGAAAAATCGAGACATCCAGTTTCAGCTGCCAACAAATTCAACAGCCGGCCGGATGAAGCTCCAGTAGCCAGCAGGACAAGATGTCACGCTGGTGATTCTGACTGAAGCGAACAAGTCTCCCGAGGAGACGGTTTAAACCTTTCCTGTGGTAGTTTTCAAAACGCCCCGCGCGAGAAGCCGTTCAAATGCCCGCGAGACAATCAGTTCAAAATACCGACGCGATCCCTACCGCTTTTTTGGATTGCAGCCGGATTTGGATTGCAGCCGGATTTGGATTGCAATCGCCGCGAGTAAACCCGAGCGAAAAGGCTCGAGTTGTCTCCGCCTTCCGGACCTGCGAATCGCTGGACCGGCGAATTGCTCGCCGATGGAAACTGCAACGGAATGTTTCGGAATGACACGCCGGCCACGGGGTAGAAATCCTTTTCCAACTCAGGTGTTCAGCACCAGATCGCCAGGTCCCGAGGAAGGGAACTGGTCGAACTCCTGTTCCTGCCCTCCCGCAATCCTGCGGTCACCGGGTGGAAACAGTCGATGGCATCGAGAGCGATAGGAATCGCCCGGCCACCGATGAACTGAATCGCCTGTTGACGAATATCAAACGGAATAACCAGAACGCGTTGCAAAAGCAGTGAAAGCGACATGCCGGTTGCATTTCCCGGAGGGCCCGGAAATTTCCCCGGAGGACCCGGTCGGACACTAACCTTCACAGGTTCGCCACCATTGGCTCAGCCGATCCGGCTGGCTCCTCTTTAACCAAAGAGCCGGGAAACGTGATGTTTGCCCCGGCCGGTCCAAAGAGAAATCGCAGTCGCTGCGGTTCAAATCTGAGAAACCAATTTTCGCGAACCAGAAACTGACAGAAACCCAACGCTCGGGCGACTGATTCAGACTGCAAGCGAAGCTGTTCGGCAAGCGAGCCGAAATAGCCAGCTTTTTCCAGTCTTGAGCGAGCGCCAACGGTTCGAGTAGGACTCAATTCGCCGGGCACTTACCGAGCTGGAATCACGCGAAACAAACTGAATCGAACACGCCTCGAGACGGTCGCGCCGAAAGGCGAACACGCCATAAGACATGGAACCGAGGCAGGAATCCTTCGCGAACGGAAAGTTGCCGAAAACCGAAGGAGCTCGCTCTCTTTTTCAAGCAAGCCCGAGCGTTCCGATCAACTTTCCCAATCAACTGAACAAGGTCGCGCAACTTAACAAGGTCGCGATAAAGCTCACCAATAACACTTCAGTGGCTGCCCAAATCTCAAAACACCGGAATTTCCAAGCCCTTCACCAATCCGAACGTTTTAACGGTTCGACAGGAGGGGGAAACTCAAGGGTGATTAGGTCTCGCAAGTCGGAAGGGCGGTTTTCAATTCCCGGCCGATTGCAGAAACAATCGCCGCTCATTGACGAAATCCGGCTGTCCGTTGGTTTAAACCGAGCAATTCCAGAGCTCTATCAGCAAAAATCCGCATTTTGCGAGTTTGATTGCTTCGGAGAGCCCGAATCATCGACCACCAAGAGCGTCGAACGCATCGGGAGAGATGCACTTCGATAGATACACTGCGAAGTTCACTTCGAGAGATTCAATGGGCAGCTGGCGGTAGCTTTTCCGAACCAGCTGTGAGAGCTGAGCGCCAGAGAACTCGAGATTTGAGCTCGCTGGCGAAAGAAACAACGCGTGGAAATATAACGCAGGCGGAAAACGTTGTCAAGGATTTGAACCTAGCGACGCGAGACTGAAGCCAAGACCCGGGAGCTGGCGCCTTCGGTCGGGGAAAACGGATGCGCTGAATCCTCGAACGGGTATTAACGCGGCGGCCGAGCTGACCTGCTTGGGGCACGATTCTCGTTGCTTTGGCCGTCGCTCGGGCCCTTGGTCCGCCCCCGTGGGACCTTGCTGGGGGCCCCTCGCCTCCCGACTTTAGCGGAAGATTTTACCCAATCGTCAAATTTTGACGGGGCTCCGGCCGATACCAATGAAGGACACCCGGTTTCTCACTCATTCTCAGGACCGTTTCTGATGAAATTCCAATGCCAGCAGTGGTTTGCTGTCGCTTGCCTGGCCGTTTGGGCTGGGTTGGGCGCCCCAGCCTTTGGGCAAGAAATTCAATGGGCGGCCGACTTGGCGGCAGCAAAAACCGAAGCGGCTCGGCGGAACAAGCCGATTCTGCTTCACTTCGGGGCCAGCTGGTGTCGGCCTTGTCAGGAAGTAGAGACCTTTGTGTTTCGAAATCCGGCGGTGGCTCGCAAGCTTGGCGAGACGGTCGTCCCGGTCAGAATCGATTACGACCAAAACCCGCAGCTCGCGGCTGAATTCGGGGTCAAGAGTCTACCCACAGACGTTGTGGTCACGACCAGCGAAAAAGTGATTCAGAAGCGGAACAGTCCGACCGAGGCGAGCGCGTACGTCGCGATGCTGGCCGAGATTGAACGAGCCCAAGCGGCGCTTGCAAACGGCGGGCAAGCGGTGCTGAACGAAAAGAACCAACTGGCAGAGAGCTGGGAAAAGAGCCGGCCTCGGCCGGATGGATCCAATGGTTTGACTCCGTTTGACCAGCAACGGCCGCTGGCACCCGGGCCGGGAACGACAGCTCCGCCACGCGCGAGTGCGCCGACTTTTAATGGGCTCGCGGAGGGCAATTCACCCTCACCGAACGGCACTCCACTTGCGACCGTGACTCCTCCGCTCACTGCCGAGGCCCGTCCTTCAACCGCATTCAAACCCGCATCTCCAAGCAGTCCCTCGGCGGAAGTTCCGCAAAAGGTGACGAACCCGTTCGCAACCCCATCGGCCAGTGCCAGCCAGTCGGCCAGTCCCAGTCAGTCAGCCAGTGCCAGTCCTAACGAATTCGGAACGCGGAACTCGTTCGCCGCCCAGGCTCCGCCTGTGCCATCGCCGCCAGCAGAGGGCACAGGGCAAGCAGTAGAGGGCAAAGGGCAAGTCGTGCTGACCGGTGCCACCAGCTCAGACCCGTCCTTGGCGCTCGAGGGAGATTGCCCGGTGACACTGCTGAAGGAAACCAAATGGGTCAAGGGTGACGATCGGCTCGGTGCCGTCCATCGGGGCCGCATCTACCTGTTCGCCTCGGCCGAAGCCCAAGCCGAATTCCTTCGCGATCCTGATCGGTACAGCCCTCTGCTCGCCGGTTTCGATCCAGTGACTTTCCACGAGCAGGGAAAGCTGAGCGAGGGTAAAAAAGCCCACGGCGTTTTCATGACGCTCCATGGCAAGCAGCAAGTGGTGCTCTTTGAAAGCGAGGAGACGCGCGGAAAATTCCGCACCAATCCACTCATCTATTTGGATGCGATTCGAATCGCAACGGAGAGGGTCGATGGCAAGCAGTGATTGCCGGTCATCGAATTGAAAGCGTTGGCAGAGAGAGCAAACGCCTTGTGTGCGGCGGGATCCGCTATTTGCCGTAATCAGGAATCTTCAGAGGCTTTCCCACTGGAAGTTGAATCGGGCTTTCCAGCTGGTCTTGATTGGCCAAATAGATGTCGAGGTAATAGTCCGCTTTGCCATAATACTTCAGCGCAAGGGCCTGCAGCGTGTCCCCAGGCCGCGTAACGTGGATGCGGAACGAGTCCGTATCAACATCCGCTTTGCGAAGGTTGGACGGATTGACCGGAACGAGCTCTGAGGTCGCGAGTCGGGTGGGCGCAGAGGGAGCGGGAGCGGTCGCTGGCTGGGGAACTTTCCCGGCAATTTCGCTTTCCGGCTTCACGCCCTCGGCAGGGATCGGACTCGTCGTGGGGGGCTTGAGCAGGACCGACGAGAGCGGAGCGGTCCACGGGTCAGAGGCCGGTTGCTCAGCGGCCGGAAATTTTGTGCCTGCCACAATCGGGTCGAGCGGGTCGCTTGGTCCAGCTGTGCGATTGGTGAGTTCGCCGGCTGGCTGAGCCGGGTTCCCGAGCAAGGGCGGGGGTGCGGTCAGCGGTAACATCGGGCTGGGCCGCTCGCCATCCGTGCCGGCTGTATTGGAGGAATTCGACCAACGCGAGAAATCAGGCTGCACGACCTTTCTCTCCAGCACGGTCTGGCTTGTCTGCGGATCGAGTTGACCTTCAGCAGAGCGTTCGTTGCCAGACGCGGGGAAGCGAGCATTCGACTCATCGGTTCCCGTAAGCGGGCTCGTGGGACGACCAGCGGTTGATTCAGCGATCGCCAGCTGTGAATTCGATGGTGGAGAGTTTGCGGCAGAAGAGCTGCCTTGCGCTGAGCCTTTTTCCGGGCCAGAATGCCAAACGAGGTCTTCGTGCTCCAGCATCGGCTGGTTACTCGAGGTCTTTTCGAGGTCGCCATGTCGCCGCTGCATGACTGAGCCAAAGAAGAACGCTCCGGTCAGGGCGGTCGCGCCAATCAGGATTTGAGCCACTTGTCGGTTCATGCGTGCGGGTCCGGAGCGTTTCTGCGGACGGAAATAGGATCAAGACTGGCAAGCGCGGATGCGCTCGCGGTAATTATGCGGTCTTGCCCTGGCGGTTTTCGGGGAAACTCGAATCAAAGCAACGGTTTTGGGAAAAGTGGGCGAAGGTCGTGCCCGCTGGAAGGACTGGCGAAACTTTTTCGCGCAGGAAGAGTTGCCTGGTAGTCACGACCTTGCTGGCTCGGAGAGTGCCGAAGTCAAAGAGTTCGGTCGGCACACTGGCGAGGATCCGACATTCCCTCAGCGGCCTGGCACTGGCTGCCGTTGAACCCTGCTGCCCGCTCCCCCTTTGCTTCCCGCCCCCCGTCCCACCCAATGCGGCCTGGGTGTCAGGCGACTGGTTGTCGTCACCGAACGCTGTACCTGATGGGGTGAAATCCTTCTCGTTCTGCTCGAACCGAACCATCGGGAAGCCTCCAGCCACTACTATGGCTGCGGCAGGTTGGACTAGACTGAAGCCTCTCGCACAATCGCGCTCCCCTGCCCCGCGGACCTTTTACGTCTTCAATCATGATCCAACGCCCTGAATTGATGAGCCCGGCCGGACATTGGCCTCAACTGCAGGCGGCCATCGAGGCTGGCGCGGATGCGGTTTACTTTGGATTGAATCACTTTTCAGCCCGCGCCAAGGTTGGATTTGAGCTGAGTGAGTTGCCAGAAATTCTGCTGACACTGCATCGACGCGGCGTCAAGGGTTTTGTCACGTTCAATACGCTGGTGTTCGAACATGAGCTGGAGTTGGCGGAAGAGGCGATCGTTGGACTCGCCGAGGCGGGCGTTGATGCCTTGATCGTGCAGGATTTGGGAGTCGCCCGACTGGTCCGCGAGGTCGCTCCCAAGCTGCCGATTCACGGCAGCACCCAGATGTCGATCACTTCGGCTGAGGGCGCAGAGTTGGCGCGTCAATTCGGTTGCAGCCGCGTTGTGTTGGGCCGCGAGTTAAGTTTAAAGGACATTCGGAAGATTCGAGAACAGACAGACTTGGAGCTGGAGGTTTTCGTTCACGGAGCATTGTGCGTCTCATACTCGGGGCAGTGTTTCAGCAGCGAGGCTTGGGGAGGAAGAAGTGCGAACCGGGGGCAATGTGCCCAAGCCTGTCGCCTGAGCTATGACTTGGTCGTCGACGGGGATCGGCGCGATTTGGGAGCTGCCCGCTATCTGCTTTCGCCGGGGGATCTCTACGGTCTTGAGCAGATACCGGAGTTGGTGGAGTTGGGTATTGCCTGCCTTAAAATCGAAGGACGATACAAGGAGTCGGAGTATGTCGCCCTGACGACTTCAGCCTATCGCCAGGCGATCGATGCGGCGTGTCGGGGAGAGCGGTTCCAGCCCCCGAGCGACTTGCGCCAGGACTTGGAGCAGATTTATTCTCGAGGTTTGGGCCCCTGGTTTCTCAGCGGGATTAACCATCAGGCGGTCGTTCAGGGGCGGGCTCCCCGGCACCGCGGCGTGCTTGTCGGGAAGGTGATCGAGGTCGGCCCGGATGGAGTACTTATCGAGTCTCGAGTCGCGCTGCGGCGCGGCGATGGGTTGGTATTCGATGCGGCCGATCGGCGGAGTCCGGAGTTGCCCGAGCAAGGTGGATTTTTGTTTGACGTCCGCCCTGCGGGCAACGACCCTGCACGGGTTTGGTTAGCGTTTGATCGCGAGCGGGTGAACTTGCGGGAAATCGCGAATGGAGATTTGGTCTGGCGAACGCACGACCCGCAGCTGGTAAAGCGCTTGAAGACATTTAATGAAAGCCCCGACCCGACTTATACCCGGCCGGTAAACGTCCGGGGTTGGGCGAAGGTTGGCGCGGCGTTGCGACTGGAGCTCAGCGACGAATCTGGTCATCAAATTGTCGTCAGCGATACCCAAATGCTCGAACCGGCGAAGTCGCAGGGAACGGGACTTGAGCAGGCCCGGCAGCAGTTGGGCCGCTTGGGGGGGACTCCCTTTCACTTGGGTGAGTTTACCTGGGAGACGGACGGTACAGCCTTTGTGCCGGCGAGTTTATTGAATCGCTTGCGGCGCGAGGCGATAGAGAAGTTGCTCGAGGCGCGGGGGGCCCTGCCAGCCCATGCCCGAGTCAACCCCGCTGCCGGAACGGAGTCGCGGGTAACGCGTCTCCGGCATGACGTTCTGGCGAAGTCCGGCCCCGAAGCGACGCATCGGGCAGAGACGCGGCTGCATTTGCTCGTGCGGAATGATGAACAATTAGGAGCCGCGATTGGGCTGAAGCCCGCCTCGATTACGCTCGACTATCTCGAGTTGTATGGTTTGCGACCTGCCGTCGAGCGGGTGCGAGCGGCCGGGATCGAGCCCCGCGTGGCGAGTCCGAGAATGCTCAAACCGGCTGAGCAGAAGGTCGTTCGCTTTTTGCTTTCATTGGAGTGCCCGATTCTGGTGCGATCCGGGGGACTGCTGTACGAGCTTTCGCGGCTTGAGCCAGCAGTGCGTCCCGAGCTGTACGGTGATTTCAGCTTGAATGCGACCAACACCTTGGCCGCAGCCGCGCTTCTGGAACTGGGACTGCGGCGGTTGACGCCCGGCTACGATTTGAATGCTCAGCAGTTAGTCGAGCTGGCGCGAGATTTGGGGCCGGAGCGGATTGAAGCGGTGATTTATCAGCACCTGCCGATCTTTCACACTGAGCACTGCTTGTTCTGCCGATTTCTCTCCAGTGGTACCGACAGCTCCAACTGCGGTCATCCCTGTGAAAAGCACCGGGTTGCAGTCCGTGACGCCGAGGGGCGCGAGCATCCGCTGCTGGCTGATGTCGGTTGTCGGAACACGATGTTCAATGCGGAAATGCAGACAGCCGCCGCGCACATGGAACTGTTTCTGCGCAGTGGGCTGAGGGACTTGCGGCTGGAATTCGTGCATCAGACAGGTGCCGAATTGGAACTCGCCGTCCGGGCCACGGGCAGTTTTCTGGCTGGGCAAATTTCGGCGAGCGAACTGGAGGGGCAGTATCGCCGAACCGGCCCTGGAACCACGCAGGGAAGTTTGTTCGTCCCCAAAGACTTCCGCCAACTTGTGCAGTTGAAATGAGATGCCCGCGGCGAGAGACTCGGCTACTTTTCCGAGCGATCGAGCCAAAGGTATTGGCTGGCCCGCCGCGCCAGTTTCTGTTCGATCATGCCGGCGATCTCGTTGCGGACCAGGTCTCCCTTGGAGCCTGAGAGCAGTTCAGATCCCACGCCGCCGCCGGGTACGACTTTGAGGCTGTAGCGGACTTGAGCCCAGCGGTCGGACGCGTCCGCTGCCGGAGCCGGACCGAGGCCTTTGACCAGGACTGTTTCGAGTGCGGCGGCGTCCCGCTCGGATTCCTCGTCGCGCGAGTCCCAGAAGAGGGCTGTGGTCAGGCCGTTAAATTTAGGCTCGCTGAATAGCGGCGTCTTGACCAGCGCGCTGAGATTGAAGGTTTCGAATTTGCGGACGGGCGAGAGCAGAATCAGCAGCTTGACGTCCTGTCCCTGCTTGAGTCCCTTGTACGGGGGCCATTGCCAGTCGGCAGCTGACCAGCTGGCGGCGAGGGCCGCGGATTTCCCGCAGGCGACGAGCGTGAGCATCTCCAGATTCAGCTCGCCGGCATTATGTCGTTCCTTGAGGAACCGTTTGCAGGCCTCAAGATCCTCCGCCGCGAGCGGAATTTCGTTCTTGTTGAATTGAGCGGCGTCCAGCCGTTTGCTGCTGCCAACCAGCGTCCTGCTCTCTCCGTGGCCACGCAGGTCGGGAACGAGAACGGCACATCCCAGTTCTCGCTGCAGATGCTGTGCCAGTGGAAGCAGCGTCGAGCGATCGGCTCCCCAGTCATGGACGAGGATAATTGGAACGGTGTCTTTTTGGTGCGTGCCGGCCAACCACGTGCAGACCAGATTGACCGGCGCCGAATTGACAAGATTACCCGTGACCTTGGTTTGCAGCGTCAAGTCGCGCGCCGGCGGAAGTTCCTCCGCTTTCGGTTTGAGGCTCGCGGTTGCGGGTTTGGCTGGATCGTCCGCCGTGGCCGCTTGTTGCCCGAAAAGAGAAGCGGTTTGAGCGGGTGGCATGGTGCTGATCGCGCACCCGGTGGCTGTGATGATTGCCAGCCTGACAACCGCTGCGGGCAATGTTGACCAGCGATGGGGAGCTATCGACGACGAGGCAAACAGCGGAATCGAGGGCATGCCAAGACCTCAAGGGCGGAGGGGTGGGAGCTGCGGCAACCGCAGGGAGCCTGCACGAATTGTACCGCTTGATGACTCTAAAGCAGGGGCGGGTTGCAGCCTGTCCAAAATAGCAGGCAGCGCCGAGTCGCACCTGGGCTGGGCCGAGAGCCCGCGGGGCTCAGTCTTACTGGGCCGGGCTTCCCGGGAGCGTAAGTGGACACTTGGCTGGTGAAATCCGCTGGAATTACGGAGCAGCAGGTGCCGGCTGGCGCGACCGTGGGAAAAGGGGAAAGTCGCCGCTGAGTTTGTCGGAATTCGGAAAACTGGCCGCTGTTTTGCCCAATGTGAATTGCTTTCAAATCAATTCAGTTGGAAAATCAAGGAGATGGGGGAGAATTCAGAAAGGGCGGACCCTCTCGGCTAAGGCTGGCGGGAGTGCCGATTTGCTGGTGTGCTCGAAGGCAGGTGCGGGGCAGAAGGATGATTCCCTGATCAGCGTTCTCTGGTCGGGGAAAGCGAGCGGGTCTCAACAAACGTGGCAGGGATTTTGTGGCAGGGACTATGTGGCAGGGATTAAAGCGTTGGTGGCAGGTTCGAACCCGCTCCTACGACACGCCGTTTGACAACGAGGTGCCGTTTTGGATCGTGAGTCTCACGTTCCACTTGGTGTTGTTGCTATTGATGGCCAAGATTCTTCTCCCCTCGGCCGAACAGCGCAAGGTTCAACTGCTGGCTGTTCCCGATGAGCCCGCGGAGCTGGAACAGACTCTGCCAGAAGTCTCGTTCAACCCTTTGGAGCAGTCGGAACTGGGGGCTGACAGTTTTGATGCGGCGGACCTTGCCGCGGAGCAGACCCGCGAAATTGAAATGGAGTTGGAGCAACGCAATCCTGTCGAAGTTGCCAAGCTCGAGTCCGTGGTCGGTGAACTGCTGTTGAATGATGCCTTCGATCAGGCTTCGGCTGACAATCTGCAATCACTTGCGACCAAGGGGACAGTGGGGCAAGCAGTTGCGGGAGCGGCCGGTGCCGTCGACCGGATCACGCAGGAGATTTTGCTCTCGCTGGACGAGCGCCCGACGCTGGTCGTCTGGTTGTTCGACCAGTCGGCGAGTTTGATGCAGCAGCGCGAAGAAATTGCCCAGCGATTTGAGCGCGTCTACAGCGAATTGAAGATTCTTGCCGAAGGGGGCGCGGAACAGTTTAAAAAACACGGCGATGAGCCGCTGATGACCCAGGTCTACGCGTTCGGCAGCACGTTTAACCGAATGCTCAAGGAGCCGACCAGCGATGTCGCCCTGATGCAAGAGGCGATCGGTCGGATTGAACGGGATGATACCGGGATCGAGTACGTCTTCTCCGCGGTCCTTCAGTCGGCCACTGATTTTCAGAAATTGCGGAAGGTAAATCGTCTGACGGGCGCACGCGAACGGAACGTGATGATCATCGTCGTCAGCGATGAGGCGGGAGACGACGTCAATCGGCTGGATGAATGTGCCACCTTCTGCAGCAAGTGGGAGATTCCGGTTTACGTGATTGGCGTACCGGCCCCGTTCGGGCGCGAGGAAACGCGGGTCCGATGGGTGGACCCCGACCCGGAATACGACCAGACCCCGCAGTGGGCGCTCGTTTCCCAAGGTCCCGAAACGGTCATGCCGGA
>Ga0315900_10009440_pt1 | contig 12376 bp, 3 predicted proteins | sample LakEriMetagenome_FD_203521 | JGI IMG/M metagenome (GOLD analysis project Ga0315900, IMG submission 203521) | Freshwater fungal communities from buoy surface, Lake Erie, Ohio, United States - Buoy 12 MA114 | ecosystem: Environmental > Aquatic > Freshwater > Lake > Lake biofilm | place: USA: Lake...
AAAGAATTCGTCTTCGTTGTGAACAAGCTTTGCAGGAAAATCGCATGACTGTGGAAGAATCCCAATTACTACTACAGGATTATGAACGCAGTTTGCGACGTTATACCTATCTAGTGGGTGGGGATTGATTATTTCGCTCCTAAAACACTAACATTTGCCAATAAAATGGTTTCTATCTGCTTCCACCAGCGGTGACGGCACTTCTTTGTCTGGGTTCAGAGCCATACAGATCGAATTTATTAAGCCGGTTCTCCCCATCTTGTCATAGCTGCTTGTGTAGGATGTTTGTCTGGACAAGATTCTGAAGGGATTCGTATCTTCTTACTCACATTGCAGCCACACAAATTACAGACTTTTTTGCCGGTTCTTTGTCCAATTTTCTGGTTGATTTCCTTAGAGGGAATTATCTTCTGCACTAATTTTTGTGGTTCTGAAAGATGGGGACAGGCTAAACAAGCGTTTTCTCGCCGTTCTAGGGTTTCGTCATCGACTACAGAAAAGCCTGTTTGAGCCCATTTCAGTAAAGTCTGGCTGGCTTTACTAATCAATTCTAGATTAGTTTTGTCTTGGGGTAGTAATTCCGGCGATGAACGCAATTTAGGGGGATTTGCCAGTAAGTAGTTCAGGAAAGCGGGTTCTTTGCGACAAACTAGCAAATTATGGGCGTAGGTGTCATCTTCTGTGGCTGCTTGCAGCACTTCAGGGGATACAGGTTCATTTAATCCTAGTATTTCGGAAAACTCCCGGCATTTGTCTTGGAGTTGTTGATCCATTACTGAGATGTTTTTCATAGGTTCTACGTTTCAATCGGCAATATTTCGAGGATTTTTTCTACTTCATAGATATATAGCACTCAGCTAATCTGAAATCCAAAGTAGAGTTGGGGTTTAAGATTGTATTCTAGACCTGTAGATGATTCTCAAAATCTAAGAATAATCCACAGGTCTATCAACAGTTTTTAAGGAAGCTGAATATTGGCAAAATGGTGTTTTGCATCTAGAGCAGTTCCTTCGCTGGAAGTCAGGTTACTAACAGTAATCGTGTAATGAGTCTTAGTGGCAAAATCGCCTACTAACGTGACTCGGAATAGATCAGTCGAATCTACCTGAACAGCAGTAAGATGAACCGCAGGGTCAACTTGGTAGTTTGTCATCTCCTTAGCGGCAGATTCGTCAAGAGGCATATTGAAAGAGAGAATAATCGTTGGTTTGTCATCAACAATCGCCCCGGGGATAGCATCCAGTAATCTGAGAAGACCACCAGCACAGGCGGGTAGAGTGCCTCCGAACCAGCCTTCCTTCATTGTTTTTTGACGACACTCAATACAAGGTTTATCTAAAGGATTATTCGGATCGCCGTTTCGGTTTTCTTCGGAAATATAGCTGAAGAGCTTGTTAATTTGCTTTATGCTTTCTTCAGCAGTATCGAAGTAATAAAAGTTCCAAACAAGGCTCATTACTACACCAACACCATAATAATCGGCTAGGATTCGAGGCAGTTGTTCAGTACGAGGTTCACCCCCCGGTTCGTGGAAACTAGCGATCGCTTGAGCAACAACCAAAGCCATTGCTTGCCAGTAAATTCCATCAGTTCTGAGAAGTTGACCCGAAACCACTACCTGCTTTTGCCCAAGGTACTCGAAGGCGTAAACATTAGGAAGAGGATCTTCCCAAACCAGAGTGAAGTTAATATCAGGGTAGTAAGCTCGGCAGTTCTTAAAGACGGTTTTCAATTCATTGACCCCAACATGATTACTCAGGGGACGTTTTTTGACATCTGGGTTATTATTGATGTCAATCCCTTGGGCTTCGGTAATAAAGGAACGAGCGGTGGGGGGAATATAGACAGACTTACCTGTATAAAGTTTTAAGGTGTTGGGAACGGCGACCTCACTATTAAAGTCGGGATGATGGTAGGAATGAACTCCGACCGCATTCAGTTGGTGAGCTTCATGATAGGCGGGTTCTCCAATCGCTGGACCCCGTTCGAGCAAATCGCCCAATCGCTCAGTCTGGATCTGCACGCTAAAGTCAGCCGTCACAATCCCGTTCGAGTTGAGTAGATGCCCATCAAGTTCTTCCGTAAAGCGACTAGAAAGGGCGATGTGATGAATTCCACCAGAGTATTCTCCCATTTTGACGGCGTTAATTCTGACGGGAGTGCCATCGGCAGCCACAAGACGGTCATTAATTGTCAATGTTCCCGCCTGTTTGACCTTGCCATTAGCGAGTAAAAAGAGTTGATCTGCGGTAGCAAGAATGATCTTTTGCTCCTCACCGTAATTAACGAAGATCATGGATGGAAAGGTTGACCCTTTGGGTAAAGGAGGCGTGCCACTACTGAACTGTACGGGTTTAGCTGACCAAGACAAGTGCAGTGTTTCTCCTGTTGCTTCTAGGGTAGCAACAGAAACGAGATCCCCCGGTTGAAACTCTTGAATTGCTTTTTCTCCATCGGGAGTAGCAATGGGGGTGCCATAGGCGTAACAGGCACAACAGCAATAGCAGCTTCTAAATGTCCATATACCCTGTGGTTGCTGATCCATCCATGCCCCCGCTTCATCGGCAGTAAGAAAAATCTTCGGGTCGCATTTTTGAGGATCCTCGTTTTCTCCATCATAATATTCAGAACGGGCACATTTTGTTGAGTTATAAACTTCCGTTAGTTCGTAAAGATTATACATTTTTTCCTCAACGTTGCCCTCGTGGCAAGTCGCCCACCAACGTGAGGTCTTGTCCCCAGGTTTCCCACAATGATATGAAAGCCCTGTGCCTCCATCACCAGGACAAGGGTGTTTACCAGAGTCGAGTATTTTGTGATAACAGGTGTAAGAATCGAAAGGCATAGTTAGTTCTCCTTATTGGTAAATTAATTCTTCAATCAAGAGTGTTGAAGGAATAAGCTATCGTCCTTAACTAAACGGAACTGTCTGGTAAACTATCACCAGTGCAATATCCAATAGTTTCATCGGATCTAGCTTGTTATTTGTCAGCAAATCAGCAGGGGTATTGTCTAGGTTAAAGACCAGTCCCCACTGCATCGAGTGAACTTTTTTCTGACCCATATTATTGAACTGAGTCATCAAGTCTTTTAGTCCGTCAGAGCTAAGTTCTCCGAAATTATTCGAGATAGGTAGCCAAACAGGATCTGAAGGCTCACTAACAGGTTTTCCATCCACTTGCACAACTTGCAAACCGACAAAGGAATCCCTGTTTACAGTTATCTCTTTGTCATCCTTCAACACTTTAAGTTGTAGTAAGACAGTGTGAAGTTGGACATTATTGAGATGAGGCAAAATAATGTTATCCGTAACCGGGAAAGTCATCTGCTGCTGGTTTTTGGTGGGTGGGTTAGTCAACATTTGCCCCCATGCGCCAGCAAAAGCCTGTTTTAGCTCAAAGCATTTCGCGTTTAGATTTTGATAGTCATCCTCCGTACTATTTTGATAAAGCTTTTTGACCTGCTCGCCAAATGCACTACCACCGTCTTTGGCGGTATATTGCACTTTAACGATAATATCGGAAATATCGTCAAAATTGAGGCGATTCGTTTCTGGTGGCAGGCTCAGAGTCCAGGAAGAAATAGCACCCGTTTCTTCAAAGGGTAAATAGCGCTCATCCCTGAAATCGAGAACAAACATCCCTGAATCCTCTACTCCTCTGGAAAGGGCAATCTGTTGATTCGGAACCCAATTTTCCCTTAGTGTATTCGGTAACGGTGGCGGGTTAGTTTTCTTAATCAGGTAATTCACCGTATCTTGGCTAGGCTTGAGAACCACTGTATTACTGTTCTGGGTGAGGGTTGCATTGAGATTTTGATAAGGACCAATAACAGCAGGGATGGAAATAGAAATTGATTTAATTTTACGACAGTAGTGACTGGGGAAATCCAAATCAAAAAGTTTTTGACTTAGGGAGAACTGGAGTTCGCCTTTTTTCCCTTCACCCTGTCCCCATTTAAAGCGAATAAACTCCTTAGGAAAGGTTTGACGCAAAGAGATAGTTTTTTCGATTTCCAGACGGCGTGTATTGTTCTGGATATAGCCATTCTCCAATTGAGTGAGCGAGAGCATTAATCCTTCCCCGGCTAACAATCCTTTATACAAACTATCCCAATAGCTAAAAGTGATATAAGCATCATCCCGATCCAACTCGAACTGATAGGCAGATTGAGCAGCTAATGCCAGATCCAAAGCCAGTTTATAGGTCTGGAAATAGATTGTAGAAATCCGAGCGATCGCCCATTGGTATAGGTCTTGACTGGTAAATTTGCGCTTAAGAAAATCTTCTTCTTGATTCCATTGTTCAATCTGTTGATTATGAATTGAGAGTTCCTGTTGGCTGATAGCAATACGAACATTAGTAGCGACAATCTGCAAATCAATTTGATCAATTTCGTATAGAGCGAGTTGTTGTTGAAACTCCCACTCTTCTTGACGGCGCTGATTTTGCCCTACAATGGCCGCCAGTGACGCGCTCTGATTGAGCATTGAAGCAATACTATCACTAATTTGCGCTCCCGCATTAATAGCATCTCCAAACTGCATCCCCCCATCAGCTAAACCAAAAATATCAGGTAATAAATAGCCGGCGATCGAAACACCCCTGATACCATTGGCTACCAATTGAGGATACAATGCGCTTGCCATCAGAACCAAGTTGGCTTGTTCAGCACTGTTAAGACCATTACGGATTAAGTTTTGGTAATAGTCATGTCGATACTGAGCACTTTGCTTATTTTGAGTGAGTGCTGCTAACTGATCTTGCAAATCTTCAATTTGTTTTTGCTTGATCATCGTCATCATCTTGAGAATTTGCCCTTCATGGGTAGAACGCAGCAAAGCTAATGCTTCAGCATCGTTTTTCTCAAGAGTTGAAAGGAGAGAAGTCCCTAATTGAATTACTGTACTGGTAATATTCTTAGCACGCTCTAACATATAGCTAAAGCGATAATTGGGGATACGGGGCTGCAACTGGGTAGCTATATCCAAGACATTGTTACTAGCTGCGGCTGCCTTGACTAATGCCATTGGGCTAATAGGGGCTTCAAATAGTGGTAATGATTGCTTTTGCCCCAAGATATTGAGACAATGACGAATTTTGTAGAGTCGATCCTCTACCTTGTCCCAATAGGCTGTAAATTGCTGATTTTCGGGGACGCAGAAATAAGTGTCTAGTTCATTGAAAACTTTCCCAGCTAACGGTTGTATAACTATGCCATCTTGAGTGACTCCAAGTTTATGTTCTAAGTCAATCAGAAATTGAGGGATTCCCCCACTTTCTCCCGCATATTTAGCTTGAATATCTTGAAAAGTTGCCGGGAACTGACTCTGACTATCTCCCATATTTTGCGGTCTAGGCCCCAGTAGATCGTAGGCATAGATATAGAGCATGGTAGCAGCATTAATGGATTCCCAAGTGTATTTTGTAAATTCGGAGTCTCCCCATTCCAGCAAATTGTCGATATATTTCATCACTACGGCTTTTTCATAGGCTCCGATACGAAGTCTGGCAATAGCATGGGGATCAAAGGGGTCGTCATTATACGTGGCAATTTCGGCACAATTCTGTAGTTGTGCTTTTAATGACTCCAAGGTGTGGTTACGGAAGGGCAAAAACTGCCAGTAACGTGCGGTAGCAGTGGTTAAATAATAATTAACCAGTATATTTTTTACCTCTTGAGTCTGAAGAACATTCAGTGAAATAATTTTGATTAAGGATTCAATTGACAAGCTCAATACCGACTCTAAAACTTCACCCTTATCATTGATTAAGAGAGGATTCGCAGTTTTCAGTTTATTGTAAATTTGTTCCGATTCTGATGAACTAATGTGGTCAGTTTTAAATGAATCCTTGGTAATTGTTGGGAGTGGGGGAACGGTAGGGTTAAAAATATACTGAAGCCATTGCTCTGCTTCCCTGAACTGTTGATTATTGTTCAACATATTGGCTACCAGCATTGGACCATGAAAGAATAGTTCCCAGTAATAGTTACCATAAGGTCCGTCAAAGTCAACTTGTTCGCCGCAAGGTATGACTGGTGGCGTTACCTGAGAACCGGGTTTGAATCGCTCAAAAAGCAATTTAATTGTGTTAGGAGGTTGTTGGGAACGAAGGGATAGTAATTCACCTATTCCTTCAGTAAATAATTTATGACTCAGTTCTTGAATGGCAGCCGTTGTCAGCCTTTCTACATTGAAATTTAAGGTATGAATATTATTGTCAATGCCGAAATTGCTACTAAAGTAGTTTAATGAGGTAGTCTTACCAGAAGAGAGAAGAATATTTCTGACGTATTCAGCTTTATCTAGTCTCTTGGTATCTTTTCCATCAATCCCAAGTGAATCAGCAAGAGTATCGACATCGAATTTTTTAACTAAAGGTATATTAATGATTCCATTTTCATCAATAACTTTATCAGTTTTCAAGTTGGTGAAGAAGTTCCCTGAGCTAGTAGGGTCAATATCAGCCGATAAAAATGAATCAACTGCAACAATGCAAGTGATAGAAGAGAGAAGAATATTTCTGACGTATTCAGCTTTACGTAGTCTCTTGGTATCTTCTCTATCAATCCCAAGTGAATCAGCAAGAGTATCGACATCAAATTTTTCAACTAAAGGTATATTAACGATTCCATTTTCATCAATAACTTTATCAGTTTTCAAGTTGGTGAAGAAGTTCCCTGAGCTAGTAGGGTCAATATCAGGAGAAACAAAAGACTTAGTAGTAATATGTCCAAAATGCTTATAAGTTCCTAGAGCCTCTGTAATTTTCTTAAAAGTAACTTGCTGTTTTTGACCATCAGTTTGCTGAAAGCCATTGCTAGTTATCAAAAAAGATTCGTTAGAGATATTCAGTAAAAACCAACCAGGCTGATTTTTTACAGGCACAATTGTAACGTTATGCTTGGGAAAATTAGCTAACAAAATGGGAGTTCCACTGCTTACGATAATTTCTCGTTGTCCAACCATCTCATCAATATAACCATCAATTAGCGATTGACTTGATTCCTCAATTGCTAGAGAATTAACTGTTCTATCAACACCTATTCTGAAAGTAGGATCTTGTCTATCAGTTGGGAGAGGATTGGGTTCAAAAATTAAATGCTCATTATCATCCAGTAAAAAAGAATGTTCCAATTCATCATTAACGGTAAGAGCGGGAATCACCAAAAAATATCCTTTTTGATTCGCCAAAACCATTAATTTATCTTGAGCTACAGCTTCTATAATGTCTTGTTGAAAATCAACGTTTTTATCAACCGATGTAAAAGTATACTGGCTAATTTCTTGGTTGATCTCGATCAAAGGACCATAATAAATGCAAAGTTTTTCTCCCAGATTAGTAGGTTTGAATTCATTCTTAAAATTGTCTTTGTTGAGGGTAATTGCTGTTACTTTATGCCAATAAAGGGCTTCTGGATCAAAAAGGCTTGGACGGAAAGGACCATAAATATCATCAGAAGACTGAACGCTAATAACCCGATCGCTCACCAAGGTTTGGGGTTGAACCCACTTACCACTGAAATTATAGAAAGAATATTTAATGGTGGCACTGGTGATAATATTTTTCTTATTATCCCCTGCCGATTCTTTCTTTTGAGTTAATTCTACCCAGAACACGAAAAGCTTATTATAGGCGTAGACCGGAGTAATGACCTTAGCATTAATCGTGATGTCAATCTTCTGCCATTCTGACCAAATATAACCATCTTGGTTATTACAGTTGGCAGATTGTTCCCTTGTAATGTAGTAAAAGTTATAAGGTTCTTCTTGAGTACGAGCAAATAGAAATAAGGTATCGATCGCCCCTTTCTCCTTGTTATGCACAGTAGCATGGTAAGCATCAACATATTTAAGTTTTGCTAGTTGGGCAAATTTGTCCAGATAGGTTGTATAAGCCTCCTCCACCTTTTCCTTGGTCACTTCTCCCTGCAATAAAGTATTTTCCAGTTCACGGAAGAGAGATGTTTTCGATTTTCGCAGGGTTGGATCGATATAATTTTCGGGATAGAGAAAGATTTGCCGATTAGCTTCCCAGATGCGATAGTTCATCAGCCACTCCCACCAGACATTAGGAAGATCGTCGGTGCTGATCGTGACATTACGCTCTAGGTTGAGTCGGCAGCGTTGGAGGTATAGCTGGGCTGCATTTAACGCCTCCTTAATATAGGATATTTCTGCACAGCCACCCATCTCGACATCAATGAGTAAATATTCGTAAAGTTTTCGGGGATCTGTAATATCTTTGTATTGTTTTCCTAACTGCCAGATGGCTAGGTTCAACAACGCATTCCGTTTTTGTTCTTCTAGGGGGTCGTTCAACTGTTTGTAGGTAGTTGGCCAAGCCTCGCTGGTGGTTTTGGCTTTAACAGACTGCAATAGCTGGCGGGCTAGATTGGTGTAGGTTTGCCAGTTGTCATTGGTCATCTCTACTCTGGCAACTTGACTGAGTTTCTCTAGAAAGTAGATATCCACACCCAAGACGTTACCAATATCAAAAACCTGTTTTAGCTGAAATATTCCCTCAACCGTCTTACAGGTTCCAGGCGCGGAGAAAAGTTTTTGACACAGATATCCGCATTGCTCTTGATTCCAGCCCGTGATGGCATACAGTTGGGTCATCAACATATCGTTCGCTGGCGGGTTATTATCAAAAACCTTGGTGAAATAATTCACCAGAGCGTTTTTGCGATCGCCAAAAGCGACAATCAATTTCTTCAAGTAATAGATATCTCTGACGTTGGATACCGCGAGCTTGACAGGCTTATTGTCGGTGTTGATACCGTAAGTTTGGGGATATTGGAAGACACTTGACAGTTCTGCGATCGATAACCCAAGTTTCTGTTGCAGTACAAAATACTGTGAAATTGAGCGCAAAAATGTAGTGACTATCTCAGGGATTGTTGCATCTTTGCCAGTCTCAATCGGTTTGTAGAAGGTGATCTGATCTGTCGTATTCTTATAAGCGTAGTAGATGCAGTTATTATCGACATCTTGGATTGTCCAAGTATTTGCCTTCTGTATTACTTCGACCGTAGGGTTAGCTGAAAGATCGCTCCCATTTTTCTTGAATAGGGCTGGCAACTTAGATAAATCTAAGTCTCCATTACTGATGACATCGACTCTGGCACTGCTAAACAGAATCTGTTGGTTATTTTCCTGATGAAAGTCGATTTGCGTGAAGGTTTTTGTATAAGCATAGTAGTTTCTATTGTTCGTTGCATCAGTAATTTTCCAACAAATGGTTGTCTGTGGTGTTATCTGGAGATTTGAGGAAAGTTCGATTTTATTATTTTTAAAAACTGTCTGCAATTTCGTCCCATCAACTGCTTCACCCATCAAAACATCACTAGCAATAATATCGAACAATACTGTCCACAAAAAATCAGCCAGAAGGTTAGATTTAGTTAGCCAATTTTTGACTCCATCAATCAAAACTGCCATCAATTCGCCTTTGACTCCAAAGAAAGAGCCTAACTGTTCAGCAAAATGCTCTGATTGTTCTTGCTGTTGTTTGATAACTTTAGAGCATATATAGTTGATTTGATCTGCGTTAGGGTTAGCAATTTCTGGAGCAATTTGGGAGACAATAGAAAAGTTTAGCTTCTCCATCTCGGTTATCGTCTTAACAATCAGACCAAGATTATTGATGAAGCCTTGCTGGAGAAGAATTTCGTAATAGGCTTCGGAGGCTGCTTGTGTAATTTCCTTGGAGACAAAATCATCCTTTTGCAGCAAGGAAGTATTGATGAGTGGTTGTAAAGACTTTAAGAAAACTAAGATATTTTTGGCATCGTACCCTGTATTGACATATACACTAGGAGTTTGGTCGTTAGGAGTTTTGTTGCAAATGTAGTCAATATCGTAGATGGTTAGCCCTGAATCTCTGATCCAGTCAACGGATTCTGCGACGCTGAGCACCTCATCTGGAGTCAGAATCGACTTGATTACGATAACTTCTTTGTCACTAATTGTGATCTTCTGCGTCATTCCCAGTAGGTGAAGTAGCATAACATATTCAGGCACTAGCATCCCCAACTGTTTTGGTAGCATTGTATGCCGATAGAGAAGCGAGAGTTTGGGTACGCTGAGTTTAATACTGGCTAACTCTCCAAAAGCTGCGATCGCAACAGTTTTAATATCATCACCGGACGCGGGGATGCTCGCTACGATAACATTTGCTCTTTCCAAAGTTATATCTGAGGGAATATCACCTAACTGATTAGCTTGCAGTTTCTCCTTTTTAAATTGCTCGAATTTAGTGTTACTAATGATCCAATCTAATACATCTTTATCTTTATCTTGATAAAGTGGATTGACATAACTTGTAGTTGCCGTCTCTATCTGAGGATGATAGATTGAGTTGTAGGCACTGTTTTTTATGAGATCAGGATTGTTGAAAATTACATCAAAAGGTGCTTCAGAATACTCACCATTCCCAATGCCAATCGTCTTGATGTCAAACCAAAGGGCCGTTAAAGAGTCCAAAGGCAAATTGTATTTATCGCTCAATTTTTTGATTTTTGCCAGCTTGCTGAGGGTGGTATCATCAATCTCAGTTGCTCTTAGAGAGGTGAGAATCCAGTCTAAGTCGCTGTAAGACCAGCCTAATGCTTGTGCCAAACGTACAAACCGATTAATAACGTCGAGCCTCGCAAGGGATAGATTGTTAATTTGCTCGTATTGATTGTTCGGATCGCTTGTATTAATACTAATGTTCAGGTATTGCTGATCAGCAAGTACCTTGTTAATAAAAAAGTGATGGGGAATAATACCGCCTATCGCTGGTGTAGAGTCATCTCTAGTTCCATTCCAGGCATTTGCTTCCCAATTTCCCCCATAGCCTTTACTCCACTGACCAGTAAACCCTGATCCATTTAGGTCAAAGGTAAACTTAAAACGACCAGCATCATTAGGTGGCTGTTTTGTTCCTTCTTGCCAATGTCCATTCAATATCCACCGGTTGCTAGACTGATCGCGCTTCAGTGTTCCTTGCAACTCACCGTTGTTAGGATTGTAGTTACCCGTAACGCGATCGCCAACTTGTTTCAAGGTGAATTCCTTCCCTTTACCACTAAGATTGTATTTCCCAGATACATCAAAGAGTTCTTGAACACTGAGATTTTGAGAAAACAAGGATTCAACTTGCTGTCGGGAAAGTCTGGTTTGCGCTATAAAATTAGGTTTGGGTTGTTCTCCGGTTTTTTCGGTATCTTTGTCTAAACGCTCCAGTCCCGCTAGATCGCTTGAAGTAATAGTCAATCCATAATTTTTAGAAACTATATCGGGTAACTTATTTGGATCGTTTGTCGGTTTTAGATTGTTATATTGTTCAACAGATAAGCCTAAATATTCGTGGATCGAAAAATCTGTTGGGTTTAAGGCTTGATAGATGTCAGATAAATCAATTTTTTGATTGTTTAAATAAGTATAGATCTGTTGAAGGGGTAGGTTAAAGGGCAGATTAAAAGGATAGTAAGTCTGAGCTAGGGTAAGAAACACATCATTATTGAGAAGCTTGCCCTCCTTTTGAAAGATATTACCTACAGTTTGCTCTAAAATCTGATTAACGATCTGTAAATAAGGAACAGTATTCTTTGTATTGGCACAGGTTAGTTGAATTTTTGCCAAATCAGGACGGCGATCAAACAGTTTGAGTCCATCAGGAATGTTATCTTCTGGTTTGACTTTGATGGTATTAGGTACAGTAATAGCTTTATCAATAATTCTGAGAAGATCGACTAAGTAGGCAGCTGGACCGAAAATAGACTTACACTCAGAGCATTCGCAATAGTTTAAACTGCCGAAAATCTCTTGATAGCTAGAAAGTGATTCAAAATAGGTTAGAATATTCTCTGATACATGATTTACGTTCATGGATCTGAAATGGCGCGAGCCTACTAAGCTTGCTACATTAGCGTAGAGGTGCATGATTTGAGATTTAATATTAGTGGCAGCTAGGTAAGTTTGTTTGGCTTTTTTAAACCCATCTTTTCCCAATTTTTCTCCATATTCTTTAATAAATTGTGACTGACTCATGGCAGTAATTTTGTGTGCTGAGTCTATGCCATTGTCTAAAAGAATTTTGGCAATATTCGGGCTTGGATTAATGCGGAGTACACGCTGATGGGCTTTTAGTAAGGTAATTTTTTCTTCTACATCTTCATTATTTTCTCGGTTGGCTAGAGCAACTGCAACATTTTGTAATTTGCTTTTTAATTGCTTTAATTCTGATGGGTTATAAAAATCAAAATTAAGAATGTCAAAATCAGGATTTTGACTGTAGAAAGAATCGAGATTGGAATCTGTAATTTTAATCGTTGACATTGTTAATTACCTCGCTTTAACTCCCCTCCTGGGAGGGGCTGGGGGTGG
>Ga0315900_10009443_pt1 | contig 12373 bp, 10 predicted proteins | sample LakEriMetagenome_FD_203521 | JGI IMG/M metagenome (GOLD analysis project Ga0315900, IMG submission 203521) | Freshwater fungal communities from buoy surface, Lake Erie, Ohio, United States - Buoy 12 MA114 | ecosystem: Environmental > Aquatic > Freshwater > Lake > Lake biofilm | place: USA: Lake...
TTCGGGAGGGAGCAAGAGACCGGTGAATGGCGTCGTGGGAAAGACCATTGAGATGCTAGGTGGCGAGCTAGGCTTATTCCAGCGGATGGTCGAAGAGCCAGATTCGGGATCGGATGGATCTCGCGATGTAGCACTCGTGATGCGCCTCTTGGTGGAGGCTTTTCAGGGCGGTGGCATCGGGGGAAGGCCCATCAAATCCCACTTCGGGGGCAAGGCGAATGTCACTGAGCCACGGCCTGCCTTCCGAATCCTTGGTCAATACCCCTTCTGCGCGATCGGAGTAGGAGATGACCTTCCAGGGGACGTGTCGAGCGACCCACAGGAACGACATCATGTGGCAACTGGCGATCGCACCGACCATCGCCAGTTCAGGGTCGATCGCTTTGGGATCGGACCAGGGAGGGGGAATGACCAAGTGGGAAGAGGATGCAGGTAGGGAGGGTGCTTGGTCCCACTGCCAATGATGAAGTCGACTGAAGCGACGATCGAGCGACGTTTGGGGGGAACCCTCCCATCGAATGGCGATCTGATGCCTGGAGCGGCGTGAGAACTTCGCTTCCCAGCTTTCCTGCGACGGTTGGTGTGGGTCCATCGAGGCTTCCATTTTGGCGAGGAACTGTCTGACCCGATGAAACGCGAAGCCATTGGGGCGTCGGGGGGGTTGGCTTTTAGAACTCGGCCGATCCTGGGTAGCGTGGGAAAGGAATCACGTCGCGGATATTCATCATTCCGGTGATGAACTGCACGGCGCGCTCTAACCCCAGGCCGAAACCGGAGTGAGGCACGGTGCCGTACTTCCGCAGCTCTAGGTACCACCAATAATCCTTTTCCGACAGCCCCATTTCCTGCATCCGCTGCTGAAGGACTTCCAAGCGTTCTTCCCGTTGGCTTCCGCCGATGATTTCACCGACACCTGGGACCAGCACATCCATCGCCCGCACTGTTTTGCCATCCTCATTGCGTCGCATGTAGAACGATTTGATGGCGGCCGGGTAGTCGTAAAGAATGATGGGACCTTGGATATGTTGTTCGGTCAGGAAGCGTTCATGTTCTGCCTGCAAGTCGCTGCCCCAGGCGACCGGGTAGTCGAACTTTTGGCTACTTCGCGAGAGGATATCGATGGCTTCGGTGTAGGAGAGCCTCACGAACTCCTTATCGAGAACCGCCTGAAGCCGCTGGAGTAGCCCGTTTTCCACCCACTGGTCGAAGAATGCCATGTCTTCTCCGCAGTCGTTGAGCACATCGCGCACCATCCGCTTGAGATAGGCTTCGGCCAGTTGCATGTTGTCGGAAAGCTCGTAGAAGGCCATCTCTGGTTCAATCATCCAGAACTCCGCCAGGTGTCGACTGGTGTTGGAGTTCTCTGCGCGGAAGGTGGGGCCGAAGGTGTAGATCTTGCTGAGCGCCGTGGCGTAGATTTCCCCTTCAAGCTGTCCACTGACGGTGAGGAAGGCCGAACGACCGAAGAAGTCCTGGCTGTAATCGACGCGTCCATCCGCCATGGGCAGTTTGTCCATCGGCAGCGTGGTCACCCGAAACATCTGTCCTGCCCCCTCGCAGTCGCTGGCGGTGATGATGGGGGTGTGGATGTAGAAGAAACCGTTCTCCTGGAAGAACTGATGGGTCGAGAAGCTGATCCGATTGCGAACGCGGGCGACGGCCGAGATGGTGTTGGTGCGCGGGCGAAGGTGAGCCCATTCCCGCAGTTTCTCCAGCGTGTGTCGTTTCTTCTGGAGAGGGTATTCCTGGGGGTCGGCATGCCCCGTCACCACCACACTGCTGGCCTTCAGTTCGGTTGCCTGCTTGCCCCCTTGGCTGGCGACGACTTCGCCTGCCACCTTGATGCTGCTACCGACGGAAAGCTGCAGGATCTCCGATTCGTAATTGGGCAGCGATTGGTCGGCGATGGCCTGGATGTTACCCAGGCAACTGCCATCGTTGATCTCAAGAAAGCTGAAGCCGCCTTTGCTGTCCCGCCTGGTCCGGACCCAGCCACGCACTTCCACCTGCTTCCCGATGGCTTGTTCCTGTCGAGCTTGAGAAACGGAGAACCAAGGAAAGTCGGCCATAGTGCAAATCCCCTGAAGGTCCGGTGCATGCTGCGAGGGCCTCGACCTTTTGAGCCGAGGACTCTCGATAATCTACCCGCTGGTCGATGCATTTCGTATCATGACGAAGAACGTTTGGCGAGTCCATCTACGGAATCTTATGGTCAGGATTACCTTCATGCTCGATTTTTCCAGGGGTGCTCTCGGGGTTCACCAGGGCTTTCTGACGCTTTGCGTTCTCGCGTTACTGGGGGCCGGCGGATGGGTAAAGGCTGAACCGCCGCCGGGTGGAAAGTTGACGGCATTCGATGCATACATCGCAAAGCCGGATGCAAGCTATCGCTGGGAGGTGGCCAAGACGATCGATTCGGGGAACTTGAAAGGGGCGATGATTCGATTGACGTCCCAGACTTGGCGCACCGCAGAAGATGTCGACAAGCCGCTTTGGGAGCATTGGTTGACGGTCGCGATTCCCGCCGAAGTGAAGACCGATCGGGTCTTCCTTTTCATAGGCGGTGGCAGCCACGATCCAAACCCGCCCAATGGGATCGATACCATCATCTCAACGATCGCGCAGTCGACGGGCAGCATCGTCGCGGAGCTGAAGAACATCCCGAACCAGCCTCTGGTCTTCCATCAGGATGGCACGCAAAGGAAAGAGGATGACTTGATCGGGTATTGCTGGTCACAGTTCCTGGAGTCGGGGGATCCGACTTGGCTACCACGGTTTCCGATGGTCAAAAGCGTCGTGCGGGCCATGGACTGCATCCAAGAGTTCAGCAAGTCCGAGGCGGGAGGGAAGCATGCTGTCAGCAGGTTCATTGTCGGTGGTGGATCGAAGCGTGGCTGGACGACTTGGTTGAGCGGTGCGGCGGACGACCGCATCGAGGCGATTGTGCCGATCGTGATCGATGTCGCCAATGCGGGACCGTCACTGAAGCATCACGCCGAAGTGTACGGATTCTGGTCCGAAGCGATCGGGAACTACTACCAGCACAACATCCTGCAGCGATTCGACCATCCTCGTATGAAGGATTTGTACGCTTTGGTCGATCCGTACTCCTACCGTGATCGATTGACGCTGCCCAAGTACATCGTCAACGCCAGCGGCGACCAGTTTTTCGTCCCCGATTCATCGCAGTTCTATTACGACGAACTGAAGGGCAAAAAACTGCTTCGCTATGTTCCTAATGCCGATCATGGATTGAAGAACTCGGATGCCGTACAAAGTGTCGCGGCATTCCACGAAGCCGTCTTCGCGAAGAAAGAGTTGCCGGAGTATTCCTGGAAGTTTCTGGACAATGGAGCGATCGAGGTGCGGCCCAGTGGCCGACCTTTGTCGGTGACTCTCTGGCGAGCCAACAACCCGAAGGCTCGCGATTTCCGGCTGATGACGATCGGCCCTGCCTTCCAGCCAACGGTGCTGGCGCCGCAGGCCGATGGGAGCTACCTGGCGCCACCGCCATCCGACCAGCCTGGCTGGACCGCTTCGTTTGTGGAACTGACCTATGACCTAGAGTGTGTCTATCCGCTGAAAGTGTCGACCGGGGTCTTGGTGACACCAAAGGAAAAACCGTTCGCAGGGATCAATCTGGTGGAAGTACCCTACGAACCGTTGATGGAGAAAAAGGACCCCGTCGGTAAGTGATGAACCGATCCAATCGCATGTCGCATGGATGTTTCTACTCGGTGCATGTTTGATCGTAAGAGGATGAATTGGAATGTCGTTGCAGATCTATATCTCGGGTAACTTCTACGCCAAAGAAGATGCGAAGATCAGCGTCTATGATCATGGACTGCTGTATGGAGATGGCATTTTCGAAGGGATGCGGGCTTACTCGGGGACGGTGTTCCGATTGAAGGAGCACCTCGAGCGACTCTACCAGTCGGCACGCGCCATCCACCTGACGATTCCGATCGATCCGAAGGCGATGGAGAAGGCTGTCTATGCGACGCTGCAGAAAAATTCGCTGACCGACGCCTACATCCGCTTGGTGGTTACGCGAGGCGCAGGATCGCTGGGGCTGGACCCCAACCGCACTAGCAATCCCCAGGTGATCATCATCGCCGACAAAATTGCCCTCTACCCCGAGGAGTACTACAGCAAGGGGTTGGAGATTGTCACTGCGAGCACTATTCGCAATCACCCTGCGGCGGTCAATCCTCGCATCAAGTCGCTGAATTACCTCAATAACATCATGGCCAAGATCGAAGGCCTGAAGGCCGGCTGCATTGAAGCGCTGATGCTGAACCATCAAGGCGAAGTGGCAGAGTGCACCGGCGACAATATCTTCATCATCCACAAAGGTGTCCTGCGGACCCCTTCGATCCACTCCGGCATTCTCGAGGGGATCACCCGCAATGCGGTCCTAGAACTTGCCTCCCAGCTCGGAATTCCTTCTGAGGAATGCACCCTCAGTCGGCACGATATCTACATTGCAGACGAATGTTTTCTGACCGGGAGCGCCGCCGAAGTGATTCCGGTGGTGAAGCTCGATGACCGACCGATCGGGGACGGAGCGGTGGGTCCAATCACCAAACAGCTGCACGAAGCATTCCACAAGCTGGTGCGATCGAATCCCAGGTGAGTCCCAGGTGAGTCAACGGGTAGCGATTTGCCGACGGTGAGCTTTTTTATTCTGACTCAAACGGGACATCCAAGGAGCCGATGGCGATCATGATCACCCAATGCACTAAACGATTGCGATTTGTTCGATTCCTTATCGGACCGTTTCTCGCTGGTTGGATCTCGTGCGCTGCTGGAGTTCCTTTGGCAGTCGGACAGGAAAAAATCGAACAATTGCCGGAGGCCGGCTCGGTCGATGAGCAGCAGGAGGATCTTGAGATTGGGGGTGTCAACCGGACAAAGTACATGGGACGTCGCATCGCCGACACCATGGGCTATCTGGGTGCACCCTGGCTGATTCGCGAAACGCGCGAACTGGAAGAGAATCCTTCGGTGGTGCTCGAACAACTGGGGCTAAAGCCAGGTATGTCGGTCTGCGATCTCGGCTGTGGCAATGGCTTCTACACCCTGCTGATGGCTCAGAAAGTTGGACCAACCGGCAAGGTCTATGCAGTCGATATCCAGCCGGAAATGCTGCAACTGCTCAGCCGGAGAGCTGCGGAAGCGAAGATCGATCAGATCGACATGATTCACAGCACCGTGAATGATGCCAAACTTCCGGATGGGAAAGTCGACTTGCTGCTATTGGTCGATGTCTATCACGAGTTCTCCCATCCCGAGGAGATGCTGGCGTCGATTCGCAAAAGTCTGTCGCCTGAGGGGGTGGTCGCACTCGTGGAGTTTCGTGGAGAGGATCCGCGGGTTCCCATCAAGCCACTGCATAAGATGACCAAGAAGCAGATCCTGAAAGAGTATCAGGCGAATGGTTTTCGCTTGGTGCGCGAATTCGATGGACTTCCGATCCAGCACCTGATGTTTTTTGGAATCGACGAAACATGGAAGCCTTCCGACAAAGAATCGAAGCGCTAAAGTCCAGGGCCGCTTTCCTGCTGATGATGCAGATGGCATTCTTCAGCTGGACCATGCCTGCCCTGCTGGGCCAAGATGCAGCGTCCAATGCCATCGATGCGGCGATCGAAGCAGGGAATCTCTCGCAGGCGATTTCCAACGTCCGCAAGCTTCCGCTGGAACAACGCCTTGACTGGATCGACCCGCTCTGGCAGCAGTGGCAATCGAGGTCGACCTCTTCCTCTCGATCCGGGGCCCCCGGTGGATCGTCGGAAAGCGATGCGGAGTCGGCGCAGCCGATGGGAGGGGCCGCTGGTGCTGATTTCCAGTCGCTGATTCAACTGATCACCAGCACGGTCGAAGCGAACTGGGAGGCCGATGGCGGGACCGATACCATTCAGGAATTCGCCAGCGGCGTTTGGATCGATCCCCAGGGTGTGATGATCGAATCGGTCGTTGGACCCACACCCTTGGACCGCCAGGGGCCATCGAAAAAAGTTTCCGTGCAATCGATCGCTCCTTGGCTGAAAGATTCTCATCTGCGCTGGGTATCGCTGACGGCGTTGGTGGAGCGGCAAAAAGGGGCAGGTGGGTTTGGTGACCAGTTGGAGCGAGCGGGAGGTGATCTGCTGGGTGGGTTGGCAAGGGTCGAGTGGGTGCTCTGGGATCCACAGCATCAGCAGTGGCTTCTTGGCGGTCCGGCAGGCGGCTACGAATTGGATGCCATGGGAAGGATGCGGCGACCTGAGGATGGGATGGAGCCGTTCCCGGCAAGATTGCTCTGGGACCTTGCTCCGGTCATCGACAAACAGACCGGGCCCTTTGGCTGTTCGATCGATCCCGATCCCCAGGCTTTGGTGCAAGCCAGCCGGTTGGCTGCACGGCCCGAAACGCGTCAATTGCTGGCACGTTCTCCTGATCAAGTTCGCGATCAGCTCATCGAAGCGTTGGGCCGTCAAGTAGTGAGTCTACGACAGCTTCCAGACCAGTCCATGACGGGACTTGATCTTCTCATCGCCGATCGACACATGAAACGCGTTGGGTTAGGGCTGGAATCCAAGCCAGATGGAATGAAGGATTACTTCGAGTGGTCGGGACATCATCGTCGGATTCCTGCGCAAAGCTTGGTGCGTTGGTGGTTCACTTTGTCCCCTAGCGCCATCATCCGCTCACCGGACGGGCATGCGTTCCGCATCCCCGATCAGTCCCTTCAGGTGCTCAGCGATCACGAGTTTCTGGATGCGACGGGCCAGCGAACTTCCAGTCAAAGCGAAGATATTGCAGGCAAATCTTTCGCAAGCGACTTCACGAAGCACTTTCGGGAGTTGTGTCGCATGCATCGTTGCTACGGTCGGATTCAGCAAGTATTCGATGCAGCACTAGTGCTGGAGGTGATTCGCCGAAGTCCTCAGGGGGCCAATCTGATGGATCGCCTAGTTCAGCAACATGCCACGCAGTTGACGCAACCGGTCCGCTTCACTCCAACCATCGGGGCTCAGGAGGCGGTCGGCAAGCAGCATGTCGTCATCGTCAGCGGTGGAGTGCAGGTCGATCCTTCGCAAGTGAGGGTGATCCCTGCTGCGGCAGATTGGAAAGAACCAAATCGCCCCCACTTCGAATCGCCTGCCAGTCGCAATGCTCCATGGTTTTTGGACTGAATCAGCGCCATAGGTAGAAGAGCCACGGAGCGTTTTCGGCGCGATCCCACTGGCGAGTTCGGTGAATCTGGCTTCCCAGCCATTGGCCGAACTGCTTGGCGGTTTGGTTCCAAAGATCGCTGGTTGAAGGTTGCGAGCTTCGATCGGCATCGCGGGCCAGCGACTGTGGATCGTTGGCGGAGCTCGCCGGTCGGAAGCCCGGCAGGCTGGCGGGCAGGGTCAGGTGCCATCGATCGGTGAGCGGATACTCTACCCAAGCCAACGATGCGATTTTCGAGGCGGGCAACTGGTAATGCCAGGGCATCGGGAGGCGGTGGATGTTCTGGATCGATGGCAACTTGTCTAAAGCTGGAATCTGGCCGTCGGTTTGCAGATTCCCCGATGTGCATCGCTCCCACAAGCGACGCATCTTCTGAAGAATCGTCGAGGCAGGTCGATTCCGCAGCACTGGCCGCGCGACAGGGCTGGGTGGTGTTCCCGGGTCGGGCTGGGCGCAGCCGACGGAGCCGTTTTCGAGGGAGAGTGTCTCAGCCATCGGCGCGATCTTCTGCAAAGCTGTCTCCATGCTGGGATCGGTGGAGTCACGGGCGGGGATTGATGGAGATAGCCGAGGTTCATTCTGTGGCGCAGTGGGTGCTTGGGGGGCGGTCGCCTTTCCAATCGCTTCGCTTGGTGCAGGGGCTGCACCGTCATCGGGAGGAGCGACATTGCCAGGGGTATCGCTAGCCTCTGCAATGTCTGGGATGGAAGACTTCTCCTTTGGCTCTGGGATGGACGAACTTTCCGCAGTCGGGGTGGGTGCGTCGTACGATCGATACTCTTCCTTGAGCCGGTACGGGGGATCGCTTGGAACTGCTGCGCCGCCAGCCCCTTGCTCCGCACCCCTTGCTGCTTGGTTGGAATCCAGTGAGCCTTCCTGCTGAGGCACCGGGGCGCTGGTCAGCTTGCCTTCGGGTGCTTCGCCAGTGGACTCCAAAAACTCAGAATGGCCGACCACCGATAGCGACTCTGGAATCCGCTGGACCTCCAGTGGACAGGTGGCGCTGGCATCGAGCCCGCTCAGCATTTTCGATGGATCTACTGGCTCGAATTCGGAAATCGCATCGGCCATCGAAAACGAAGAGTGGAGGCCGCTAGGTGCGATGGGGCACGATTCGTCGTTGCAAGGTGGATGATCCAGTTCCCAAGCAATACCTTGCAGTTCCATCAGTCCGGGAGATGGTGGGACGCCACGATCAGGAGAGGTTGTCGTGGATAGCGTCGACTGCTGGCTGTGGAGGATGGAAGTTGGAAGGAGTGTGGTGAGAAACAATGCGGAAAGCGGGAAAGTGAGATGGAGTTTCCATCGACTTGGGAAGCGAAGCATTCGCACTATTCCTTTTGTGGGCAGTCCGGACACCGAAGCATCGACGTCAGATCGCCAGCGAAGATGTGGGGTGCATCATGGATCGGCCACCTTCGTCGCACGGGCAATCGGGGGCGCAGCGTTCGTGGTCGTTGGCGTGGAAAGAGTCGTCCGTGACGCCGGAAATCCTTCTCCCAATGGATCGGCTGGTCTTTGGGAATCGCCCCGTTAAACTCAGCCCCATCTGATTTTTTTCCCCTTGCGGCAATCTTTGCGCACGTTGTAACGCGTATGCCGACTACGGCATCCCCCGAGCGGACTGTTGCTGGTTCCCGAGTGTCAAACAGTCTGGTGGCGTCGAACGCTGGGAGAGCTGTTTTCAATGTCTTCGGGGTTGGATCGCTTGAGAAGCAGAATTGGAATGGTTGCCATTCCAACGGCAACGTGAGAACTCGGCGATTCGTCGATAACGATCTTCGACGGATGCATGCATCGATCCAACCGGCCGATGCAACCACTTATTTCTCAGGGCCGGTGTGTTGTCCCAGTTGCTCTGGCGTGAGCGCCGTGGAAAAGAGTTGCACCTGACGGATGGTTCCCTGCAGTGTGCCGTGTCGGCCTGCACCGATTCTCAGGAGGGATTGGCTGGTGAGGTTGTAGGTAGGCAGGTCGGCTTGGCTCTTTCGTGCGACCAATCGCCCATCCAGCCATAACTCAAGCTCCCTGCCGCGACGGACAGCGGCAACATGGTGCCATCGATCGTCGATTGCATGAGCCGCTTGGACTGACGTGCCAGCGGCGGCAGCGAACACTTTTCCGGACGGCAAGGTGCTGGCTACCAGTTGCCCGTCCCACTCGGCCATCGTCCAGACGCGGCGGTATCGGACATCTGGGGTGGAATCGAGCGTCGCCAGTCTCTCCCACTGTTGATTGGCGCGGTATCGATAGACCTCTCCGGATGGAAGGCTACCGGCCACCACGGTGCCGTTGTGCACCATCATCCCCATGACTTCCAGTTCCTCGCCAAGTCGGCCCAGGTCGATCCATTCATGATCCTGACCCTTCTGGTAAACACGACCGCTAGGCCAAGTACCAACCAGCAGTCGATCTTCCAAGGTGGTGAAGGAATAGGTTTGGGTATTGGGTTCGATCTTCCCTGCGTGTTGCCACTGTTGTTCGTCCCACTGAAATACGTTGCCGCCATCATAACTGCTGGCAAATAGCTTTCCTGAGTGGATCGCCAGCGCTTCCACGCGTTGATCGGTAGGCGCCGCAGTGTCATCGGTCGCGAGGGCGGGCAGTGGCAAAGCGGTCCAGCGGTCTTCCCCTTCGTAGCGAAAGAAACCAGCTGGCTTGTAGAGGGAGGAGGCATAAAGTTGGTCGCGATAGACGACCAGTGCTGCGACCGCTTCCGTACCGGGCAATCGTCCGCAGGACGTCCACTGATTGTTTCCTTCGTACCGCAGTACTTCTCCACCCAGTTCCAGATTCTCGCTTTCCGGAAGACTGGATCCTGCCAGCCGGTACTTGCCGGTGCCGATGTAGAGCCTACCTTCATGAACCGCCATGGCCGTGATGGCGTTGCATGCGACCGGGGCGGCCAGATCGACCCACCGGTTCTCCCCGGAATAGCGATAGACTTTTCCTGTCTGGTTTCTTCCCGATTCGCAAGTCCCTGCGAACAGCTCCCCATCGAGGTTAGCCAAGCAAAAGGTCATGATCGAATCGCCGGGGCGGCCCATGTCCACCCATCGGCTCCATCTGTCATCATCGATGCCGAACTGCAGATGGCGATGGTTGGGTGAGCAGGAAGTGACCCCTGTGGTCGACACGACAGAGAGATGGAAGCCGCGATGACATGCGGCATCGTACTGACTGATCAAGTCACCGGTCGGGTACGCTGTCTGATAGGGGATTTGAAATCGCAAGGAGATGGTGAAGTCGGCTTTGCCAAAATCAACCTCCCCTGCCCCGCTTTCCAGGTAGCTTTCAATTCCTTCGCAATTCACCCCATTTGTAGCCTGCGCTACATTGCCTCGCATCCGAAGAGGGCGAGACGACACCTCGTCGTGGACGCTTTCCGTCAGCGGCCAAGATGCGATTTTCTCAGGGAGGTTGAGCGACTGGCAGGATGCCGGTTGGATGAGGCAGCCGACCAACAGAGGAAACAGGATTGGGGAGATGGTCCGTCGCCCCAGACGCTTGCGGCCGCCAATGGATTCCATGCCAACTCTTGGCGTCGATGCTTGTGGAGTTGGGGTGAGGGAAGCGATCACAATCATGGCTGGTTCCTTGTCGATACAATGGTCGGAATTCAGATCGAGCCGATTGGACTATTGAGGATTGCAAGATGCGAGGCAGCATGGGGCGAAGGGACTGGATCGCCGTATCTTATCTGACAGTGTGGATGCTGGTGGCTACCTCCGCGATACCAGTCCAAGGTTTCGAAGAGAGCGAGGCCGAGCGTTGGAAGGTGATGACTCCGGGGGAACCGGCCAGCTATCGCGCTCTCCATGTGGTGGACGATCGAGTCGTCTGGGTGGGCGGATCGAAGGGACAAATCCTGAGAACTGAGGACGGAGGCGAGACTTGGGATCGGGTTGGACCAGCAGACCGTGGAGAGGGAGAGTTTCGATCGATCTGGGCGTGGGATGCTAGAACTGCATGCATCGCCATCGCAGGAACGCCGGCAGAGGTTTATCGAACTGATGATGGCGGGCAACAATGGACCAAGGTGTATCAGCATCGATCGGAGGCAGCTTTTTTTGATGGGATGGTTTTCGACACCAGCGGAAGAGGGTGGATACTGAGCGATCCTGTCGATGGGGTGTGGCGGATTATCGAGTCGAAGGACAAGGGGCAAACATGGCTGGAGTGGCCAGTGGATCAGCTGCCGAAAGCGGAGTCGGGTGAGGCAGCCTTCGCCGCAAGCAACGGCGCTATGGTGGCGGACGATGCCGGTCACCTTGTCCTGGTAACCGGAGGCGCGGTGGCCGATGGTAGGGCCAGTATGCTAAAAGCTTCGATCGAGTCACGGTCTTGGATTCGCCGAAAGTTGGAAGCTCCTTCGTCGGCCACCAGTGGACTTTTTGCGATCGGTTTGGGCCCAAAGGACGAGGTGGTGTTGGTGGGAGGCGATTACCGACCGGAAGAGACGAATCGAGGAATTGCACTAGTCTCCAAGATGCGATGGGAAGGCATTGTGCCAGTCGTCGAACCACCGGCCCGGTATTGCTCCAGCGTCGTTCACGTACCGCATCGCTCAGGCGGATTCTGGATGGCCTCGGGACCAGCGGGTACTTTCCGGTCGGACGATGGCTTGCGCTGGCACCAAGTCGCTACCGAGGGCTTCCATGTATTGCGAGTCAGTCCCTCAGGAAAGCTCTGGGGTGCTGGTTCCCAGGGACGCATCGGCCAGTGGTTGGTCCCTTGATTGGAACCAGTGGCGGGAGCTACCCGGGGTTTCGGTATCCCTTCAGGCCGGCGGAATAAATACGCTACCCGATCGAACGGTAGCGGAACACAACTCCGACATGCTTGGAGTCTGGGGTCAGGGAGCCAGGATATGCTTGCCGTTTTCGAACTGGCGATGGCAGGCGTTGCAGTGGTTTAGCATCGTCTCATACGAAGCTCTCGCCTTGCTAAAGTCTTTTGCCTTGCCAGCCAGAACCACCTGCTCGCCAGCCTGCCGGGCCTCGATGCTGTGCTTCTTCCAATCTTCGATATCTTTTTCAGGAAGTCGGGTCAGGAGCAGGTTGCATCCTTCGGCGAGGATGAGAGCATCGGAGCGGAGCGACTTCCAAGCTGGTGGCTCCATCGGTTCCTTTTCCATCGCGGTCTTTAGGCG
>Ga0315900_10009444_pt1 | contig 12373 bp, 11 predicted proteins | sample LakEriMetagenome_FD_203521 | JGI IMG/M metagenome (GOLD analysis project Ga0315900, IMG submission 203521) | Freshwater fungal communities from buoy surface, Lake Erie, Ohio, United States - Buoy 12 MA114 | ecosystem: Environmental > Aquatic > Freshwater > Lake > Lake biofilm | place: USA: Lake...
CCTCACCGTGGCCCGCACGATCCTCGCCGAGCCGTATCTGAGCACCGGCCCCGCCCACGAGGGCCTCCTGCTGCACACCGTCTACCACCGCCCCAACGGCTGGGACCACGTGCCGGCGGGCCGGAAGGTGCCCTGCGGCGAGGCCGCGATGTGGGGCGACTACCATGTGCGGGAGATGGCCCTCTATCTTCTCCGGCTCGCGACCGACGGCCCATACCTCACGTTCTTCGCCTGACACCCCTCTCCACCATGCACGTTCCACGCATCGCCCGCTTCCGCACCGCCGCCGACCTCCGGGCCCACTGCGCCGCGATCGGCGCGCCCATCCCGCTCGACGACGAGCCGCTCTCCGCGGCCCAGGGATCGCCGCTGGCGGCGCCGATCACGGTGGCCGGCCGCAGCCTCGGCAACCGCTGGTGCATCCATCCGATGGAGGGCTGGGACGCCACCGCCGACGGCCGCCCGACCGACATCCTCCTGCGGCGCTGGAAGAACTTCGGCGCAAGCGGCGCGAAGTTCATCTGGGGCGGCGAGGCCGTGGCCGTGCTCGCCGAGGGCCGGGCCAACCCCAACCAGCTCTGCGCGCCGGCCTGCGGTCGCGACGGGCTCGCGGCGCTCGTGGAGACGGCCCGCGCGGCCCACCTGGCGGCCTGCGGCACGACGGACGACCTGCTCGTCGCCCTGCAGCTCACCCACTCGGGCCGGTTTTCCAAGCCCACGCCCGCCGGCTTCCGCCCGCGGATCGCCTACCACCACCCGGTGCTCGACGGGAAGCACAGGGTCGATCCGCACGACGCGGCCTGCGTGCTCACGGACGACGAGGTGGAGCGGCTCATCGACGCCTACCTGGCGGCGGCGCACGACGCCGCGGCGGCCGGCTTCGACATGGTGGACATCAAGGCCTGCCACGGCTACCTGCTCCACGAGTTCCTGTCGGCGCGGCGGCGGCCCGGGAAGTGGGGCGGCGACTTCGCCGGCCGCACCCGGCTGCTGCGGACGATCATCGGCCGGATTCGCGCCGAGCTGCCGCGGCTGCCGGTGTGCGTGCGGCTCTCGCTGTTCGACGTGGTGCCGTGGCACAAGGTGGGCGACCACGGCGCGCCGTTCCCGTTCGCCGACTCGCTCCCCTACGACTGCGGCTTCGGCGTGGACGAGCGCGATCCGACCATGATGGACCTCGCCGAGCCGATCCGCCTGCTGGAAATCCTCCGCGACGAGGGTGTGACGACGGTCAATCTGTCCGCCGGCTCGCCCTACACCGTGCCCCACATCCAGCGGCCCGCCGCCTTCCCGCCCTCCGACGGCTATCCGCCGCCGGAGGACCCGCTGGTCGGCGTGTGGCGGCAGATCGAGGCGGCCGGCCGGGCCAAGGCGGCGGTGCCGGGCCTGGTGATGGTGGGCTCGGGCTACACCTACCTCCAGGACTACGTCGTCCACGCCGCCCAGGCGGCCGTCCGGCAGGGGCTCGTGGACATCGTGGGCCTGGGCCGGATGGTGCTCTCCTACCCCGAGCTGCCGCTCGACTCCCTGGCCGGCCGGACGCTGACGCGGGGCCGGATCTGCCGCACGTTCAGCGACTGCACCACCGCCCCGCGAAACGGCCTGCGGAGCGGCTGCTACCCGCTCGACGACTACTACAAGCGGCTCGAGCCCGAGGCCGCGCGGATGAAGGCCATCAAGGCGGCGGCCGAGGGCTGATCCGTTCCGTGTTACGCTCTCGGCATGGAGGCGTTCCTGGCCGACGCGTGGCGGTGGTGGCTCGTGCTCTGGCCGCACGTGCTCACGGCCTCGGTCCTCGTCATCAACGTCGCGGCCTCGGCCCACGCGATCCTCGTCAAGCGTGACACGCGGAGCACCATCGGCTGGGTGGGCCTGATCTGGTTCTCGCCGGTGATCGGGGCCGTGGCCTACGCGGTGCTGGGCGTGAATCGGATCCGCTCCCGGGCCTCGCAGCTGCGGTCGGGCCAGGCCCGCGTGCTGCACGAGCTGCAGGCCGCCGTCCCCGACGCCGCCCGGCTGGAGGCCGCGATCGGCCCCGAGACGGCCCCGCTGCGGTCGCTGGCCACGCTCGTCGGCGAGGTCACCGACCGGCCGCTCGTGGACGGCAACGCGATCGAGCCGCTCGCCGGCGGCGACGAGGCCTACCCGCGGATGCTGGAGGCGATCGACCGCGCCCGGCGGAGCATCGGCCTGGCCTCCTACATCTTCGACAACGATCCCACGGGCCGGATCTTCGCCGAGGCCCTGGCCCGGGCCGTGGGCCGCGGGGTGGAGGTGCGGGTGCTGATCGACGGCATCGGCTCGTCCTACACCTTCCCCCCGATCGTCGGCGTGCTGGCCCGCATGGGCGTGCGGGCGGAGCGGTTCCTGCCCACGACCGTGCCCTTCTACTTTCCCTACGCCAACCTGCGGAACCACCGCAAGATCATGGTCGTGGACGGCGCGGTCGGCTTCACCGGCGGCCTCAACATCCGCGACGGCTGCTGGCTCGCCCACCGGCCGCCGCACCCGGTTCGCGACACCCACTTCGCGCTCCGCGGCCCGATCGTGGCCCAGCTGCTCGAGGTGTTCATCGAGGACTGGGCCTTCGCGGCCGAGGAGACGCTGGCCGGGCCGGCCTGGGAGCCCGACCTCGCGCCGGCCGGCGCGGCGCTGGCCCGCGGGATCCGCTTCGGGCCCGACGACCCCGACATCGGCCGCATCAAGCTCGTGCTCGTGGGCGCGCTGGCGGCGGCCCAGAAGTCGGTGCGGATCATGACGCCGTATTTCCTGCCCGACGACGCGGTCTGCCAGGCCCTCGACGTGGCCGCGATGCGGGGCGTGCGGGTGGACATCGTGCTCCCCGAGGAGAACAACCTGGCCCTCGTCGGCTGGGCCTCGACGGCGATGCTCTGGCAGGTGCTCGGCAAGGGCTGTCACGTGTGGATGTCGCCGCCCCCTTTCGAGCACTCGAAGCTGATGACGGTGGACGCCTCCTGGGCCCTGTTCGGCAGCGGCAACTGGGACGACCGCAGCATGCGGCTGAACTTCGAGTTCAACGTCGAGACCTACGACCGCGACCTCGCCGCCCGGCTCGACCGGAGGATCGCCGACGTGATCGCCCGGTCCCGGCCCAAGACGCTCGCCGAGGTGGACGCCCGCAGCCTGCCGGTCCGCCTCCGCGACGGCATCGCCCGGCTCTTCAGCCCCTACCTCTGACTGTCGGGGTCACCGCCGCCGCGGCTTGGCCGCCACGAGTTCGACGCAGTCGCCATAGCCGGCGAGTAGGTCGTCGTTGGTGAGCAGCAGCAGGGGCTCGGTCTTCGCCTGGGCGATGAGCATCCGGTCGAACGGATCCGGCTCATCACCGGCTTTCGAAGGCGACGATCCCGGCCGCGTCGAGGGGCCGGTTGAAGTCGTCCGGCACGCGGATCCGTCCCTTGAGGCCACCGAGTTTTTTGCGACGCGGCTTCGGCTCGAAGGGCACGAGTCGCGCCAGCTTTCGGCCAGCCTTGGCGATGATCACCTCGCGGCCCGCCGCCACGTCATCGACGATCCGCGAGAGCTGCGCCTTGGCGTGACGAATGCTGACGACCGAGGCCATGCCGGGTGCCTCAGGAAATGAACATGGACGCGTCTCGATCCAGACTATGGATAGACCGCCGCTGCCGGCCGGGCAAGGCCGGCCGCGGTGCCGCCGTAGGCGATCGCCCGCCGGGCCCGCTCGTCCGCCACGCGGCGTCGTTGCCAGCGCGGACTCGATTGGCTTAGAGTCTCCGGGGATGGCCCCGTCCACCGCCCCACCCGCCGCCAGCACCGACGCCATCGACGCCCTGCGGGCGATCGGCCGGGAGTTCCACGGCCGCGGCTGGTCGCTGGGCACGAGCAGCAACTACAGCGTCGTCGAGTCCCGCGACCCGCTCGAGTTGCTGATCACCGTCAGCGGCAAGGACAAGTCGGCGCTCGGCCGCGACGACTTCGTCCGCGTGGACGCCGCGGGCCGGCCGGTGGATGGCAGCGGCCGGCAGTCCTCGGCCGAGACGCTCCTCCACTGCACGATCGCCGAACTCATCCCGTCGGTCGGGGCGGTGCTCCACACGCACTCGGTGTGGGGCACGATCCTCTCGGGGGCCGCGCTGCCCCGCGGCCGGCTGCGGATCGAGGGCTTCGAGATGCTCAAGGGCCTCGCGGGAATCGCGACCCACGACACGTTCGCCGACGTGCCGGTGTATGCCAACACGCAGGACATGCCGGACCTGGCGGACCGCATCCGGGCCGATTTCGCCGCGCTCGATTGGTCGGCCCCGGGCCGGCCCCCGGCCCACGGCTTCCTGCTCGCGCGGCACGGCCTCTACACCTGGGGCCGCGACCTGTCCGAGGCCCGGCGGCACGTCGAGATCCTGGAGTTTCTGTTCGAGTGCACGGGCCGCGAGCGGATGCTCGGGGTAGCCGCCGGCCGCGGCGGCGAGGCCCAGTAGGCGAGGCGGAGGCAATCACCATGGCGATCGTCACCGTGCCGGCGGAGAACCGGCGGATCACCGACCCGGCCGAGATCGCGGCGTTCCTCGCCGCGCACGGCCTGCACTACGAGATCTGGCCGCTGGAGGACCGCGTCGATCCGGCCGCGCCCGCGGAGCGGATCCTCGCCGCCTACGCCCCGGAGATCGACGATCTCAAGCGGCGTGGCGGCTTCGTCACCGCCGACGTGATCGACGTCTACCCCGACACGCCGAACCTCGACGCCATGCTCGCCAAGTTCTCCAAGGAGCACACCCACACCGAGGACGAGGTGCGTTTCATCCTCCAGGGCAGGGGAGTGTTCCACGTCAATCCCGTCGATCGGCCCGTGTTCGCGATCGAGGTCTGGGCCGGCGATCTGATCAGCGTGCCGCTGGGCACGCGGCACTGGTTCGACCTGTGCGGCGACCGGCGGATCCGGGCCATCCGCCTCTTCCAGGACACGAGCGGGTGGACGCCGCACTACCTCGACGACGGCGTCCATGCCGCCTACGAGCCGCTGTGCCTCGGGCCCGCGTGGGTCGCCGGCGCCGGAAAGGCCGCCCCGTGATCGTGTTCGACGGCCGGGGCATCCTCCTCGACGTCGAGGGAACGACGTCGTCGATCGCGTTCGTCTACGACGTGCTCTTCGCCCACGCCAAGGCGCACGTCGGCGAGTTTCTCGCCGCGCATGCGGACGATCCGCTCGTCCGGGCGACGGCCCTGGGCATCGCCGCGGCGGCGGGCCTGCCGCCGGTGGACGTGGGCACGGCCGAGGGTCGCGGCCGCGTGGCCCTGGCGGCGGTCGATCTCATGAGCCGCGACGTCAAGGACACCTCCCTCAAGGCGCTCCAGGGGATGATCTGGCGAAGCGGCTTCGAGTCGGGCGGCCTCGTGGCCCATGTCTTCGACGACGTGCCGCCGGCCCTCGCCCAGTGGGCCGACGGCGGCCTCGACGTGCGGATCTATTCCTCGGGATCGATCGAGGCCCAGAAGCTCTTCTTCGCCCACACGGCCGCCGGCGACCTCACGCCCTGGCTCCGCGGCCACTACGACACCACCACCGGCCCCAAGCGGGAGGCGGCGAGCTACGCCGCGATCGCGGCCGACATGGGCCTGGAGCCGCGGCAGATCCTGTTCGTGAGTGACGTGGGCGCCGAGCTCGACGCCGCGCGGCAGGCGGGCATGGCGACGGCCCTCGCCGTGCGGCCCGGCAACCGCGACGCCGGCGGGCTCTTCGATCACCAGGCGATCGCCTCGTTCAACGAGATCGTCACATGACGCCGCCCGCCGACCCGGCGCCCGAGCCACGCTGCGGCGCCGGCGGGTCCACCGACCCGGACCTGTCCGCGGCCCTGCGGGCGGCGACCGACGGGGCGCTCGAGGCGCTCGGCCCAGGTGGCCCGCCCGACCTCGCGGTGGCCTTCGTCGGCGCGGCCTACGGGGCCGCGATCCGACCGGCCTTCGAGGGCCTCGGCGAGCTGCTGCCCGCCCGCACGCTGATCGGCACGACGGCAGAGGGCGTGCTGGCCGGCGACGTGGAGCACGAGGGCGGGCCGGCCGTCGCGGTCTGGGCGGCCCGGCTGCCGGGCGGTCAGGTCACGCCGCTGGCGCTCGAGCACGCCCAGACGCCCGACGGCGGCACGTTCGTCGGCTGGCCGGCGGAGTTGGATGATGCCTGGCCCGCGCACGCCGCCGTGATCCTCCTGGCCGACCCGTTCTCGTTCCCGGTGGAGGCGTTCATCGAAAGGCTGGCGGAGGATCGGCCCGGCGTGCCGATCCTGGGCGGCATGGCCAGCGGCGCCATGGTGCCGGCGGGCAACACGCTGGTCTGCAACGCCGCCACCTACGACTCGGGCGCCGTGGGCGTGGTCGTGGGGGGCGGCGTCCGCGTCCGCCCGGTGGTCTCGCAGGGCTGCCGGCCGATCGGCAGCCCGCTGGTGATCACCCGCGCCGACGCCAACGTGATCCTGGAGCTGGGGGGCCGGCCGGCGCTCGAGCGGCTGCGGGAGATCTACGGCGGCCTGACGCCGGCTGATCGCGGGCTCGTCCGCTCGTCGCTGCACGTGGGCCGCGTGGCCAGCGAATACCAGGCGGAGTTCCGCGCCGGCGACTTCCTCGTCCGCAACGTCGTCGGCGCGGATCCCGAGTCGGGGGCGATCGCCGTCGGCGACCTGGTCAGGGCCGGGCAGACGGTGCAGTTCCACGTCCGCGACGCGGCCAGCGCTCACGACGATCTCCGCCATCTGCTGCTCTCCGTGCGATCGGCCGGCATCCGCCCCGCGGGCGGGCTGGTCTTCACCTGCAACGGTCGCGGCAGCCATCTCTTCCCCGAGCCGCACCACGACGCCCGCTGCCTGCAGGAGGCGCTCGGGCCGCTGCCCGCGGCGGGCTTCTTCGCCCAGGGCGAGATCGGCCCGATCGGCCGGCGAAACTGCCTGCACGGCTTCACGGCCTCCGTCGCCCTCTTCGAGCAGGCCTGACAAGGCTCATACGGCTCACAGGTGAGCCTTCGCGCACGAGCCGCTCCTGAGCAACGAGGGTCAGGGAAGGGTTGCCCACGCCCCGGGAGCCGGCGTCGCCGGCCAGCGCAGCCGTGGATGGCGGAGCGCAGACGGCGTCGAGTGAGCGGAGGTCAGGATGACCGCAGCGAACGTCCGGCGATGGGGCGTGGGCAGCCCCGACCAGCGTCACGCATGAGGTTCAAGTGGGATGCGAATGACTCGCCCCGGCCCCGTCCGGCGTCCTTCGCTGGGCCGCTGGCAGCCCGGGATCGGGGTTGATCGGCCCGCGGGACCCGCCTACCCTCCCGCCGCCTCGTCCCTCCGGAGGAACCGCATGCGGGCCGCCGCCATGGCCATTCTGTGCATCGGGCTCGCGGGCTGCGCCCACACCCAAAGCCAATACGCCTACGCGCCGCCCCTGCTGCCGCCGGTCTATCCCCAGCCGCAGCCGGTGGCCGCGCCCCCCGCGCCCCACCCCACCCAGCCGGGCGTGATGCCGGCCGCCGCCGTGCCGGGCCCCGTGGCTCCGCCGCTGGCGGCCGCCGCCGAATGCTGCCCGCCGCTCGGGCCGGGGGAGGTGCTGGCGACGCCGGTGGTCTATGAAGAGGGGCAGATGCCGCCCTGCCCGCCCGGTCCCTGACCGATCTTTTGGGGCAGGCGAACGGCGGGGCTATATTTGGGCATGTCGGCCGGATTTCCCGCCCCCAGTGCCCCAAGGTTTGCCATGCGATTCGTCCCCGCTGGCCTGCTGGCGTCGGTCGCCGTGGCGGTGGCCATCGTGGTGCCGTGCCGTGCCGACGGCCCCGACTTCCAGCGCGACATCCAGCCGATCCTGGCCGAGCACTGCGGCCACTGCCATGCCGTGGACGAGCAGTCCCGCCAGGGCGACCTGCGGCTCGACGTCCGCGACTCGGCCCTGGCCGGCGGTGCCTCCGGCCTGCCGGCCATCGTGCCCGGCAAGCCGGCCGCGAGCGAGCTCGTGCGCCGCATCCGCGCCACCGATCCCGACGAGATCATGCCGCCGCCCCACGAGAAGAAGCCGCTGGCTCCCGGCCAGATCGACCTGCTGGAGCGGTGGATCGCGGCCGGGGCCCCCTACGATCCGCACTGGGCGTTCGTGCCGCCCCGCAAGCAGCCCCTGCCCGCTCTGGCCGCCCACCCCGTCGATGCCTTCGTGCGGTCGCGGCTCGCCACCAGCGGCCTGGAGCCGGCGCCGCCCGCCGACGAGGCCACGCTCTGCCGCCGCCTGCACCTCGACCTCGTCGGCCTGCCGCCCACGCCAGAAGACCTCGCGGCCTTCGCCCGCGACGGCTACGAACGCACCGTGGACCGGCTGCTGGCGAGCGACCGGTATGGCGAGAAGTGGGCGCGGCCCTGGCTCGACCTGGCCCGCTATTCCGACTCCAACGGCTACGAGAAAGACCAGCCGCGGGAGATGTGGGCCTGGCGCGACTGGGTGATCACGGCCCTCAACCGCGACATGCCCTACGACCGCTTCGTGCTGGAGCAGGTCGCCGGCGACCTCCTGCCCGACGCCACGCAGGAGCAGGTCGTGGCCACGGGATTCCTCCGCAACAGCATGCTCAACGAGGAGGGCGCCATCATTCCCGAGGAGTTCCGCATGGTCGAGATGTTCGACCGCATCGACTGCCTCGGCAAGGCGGTGCTCGGCCTGACCACGCAGTGCGCCCAGTGCCACACCCACAAGTTCGACCCGCTGACGCACGCCGAGTATTACGGCATGTTCGCCTTTCTCAACAACAGCTTCGAGACCCGGTCGAACGTCTACTCGCCCGACGGGCTGGCCCGCGTCGCCGAGGTGAGGCGGCAGCTGGCGGAGGCGGACGAGCGGGTGCGGCGGCAGCGGCCCGACTGGCAGGCGGCGCTCGCGGCCTGGGAGCGGGAGGTCGCGGCGACGCTCGTCGCCTGGACGCCGGTCACGATGCAGGAGATGGGCAGCAGCGGCGAGCTCAACCACCCGGTGCAGTTGGAAGACGCCTCGATCCTCATGCTCGGCCATCGCGACAAGATCATCCACCTGGAGTCGGCACCCGATCTCGCCGGCGTCACCGCCCTGCGGATCGAGGGCCTCAACCACGGCGACCTGTTCCTGAACGGGCCCGGCCGCGACGGGCCGTGGGCGATCGCCGACGTGAAGGTGGAGATCAGGCCGCCCGGCGCCGACGGCTGGGAGACCGTGAAACTCGCGCGGGCGTCGGCCGACTTCTCGCGTCCCGACGAGCATTGGTCGAATCCGGCCGCGGCCACCGGCAAGGATGCCATCACCGACTTCACGGCCGGCGGCGTGTCGCACCTCATCGACGGCGACCGCACGACCGGCTGGTATCCCGACCGCGGCCCGCTCGCCCGCCACCAGCCGTCGGCGGCCGTGGTCGAGTTTGCGGAGCCGCTCGACCCGCCGGCGGGCACGCGGCTGCGCGTGTCGGTGCACAACGCCCAAGGGCCCCAGTTGCCGGGCAACTGGAACTCCGACAAGACCCAGGTCCTCGGCTGCATGCGGATCAGCCTGACCACGAGCCCGCAGCCGGCGGCGCCGCCCGTCGCCCATGCCGCGGTGCTCGCCATGCAGAAGCCGGCCGACAGGCGGTCGGCCGCCGACGAGGCCGCGCTGTTCGCCGCCTGGCGGCAGACGGTGCCGGAACTCGCGCCGCTCAACGCCGAGATCGACGAGCTTTGGGGCCGGTTCCCCGAGCCGCTGACCAGCGTGATGCACCTCGCGGAGCGGCCGGCCGACGCCGCGCGGCCCACCTTCCTCCTCGACCGCGGCGTCTGGGATCGGCCCACCAGCCGCGTCGAGCCGGGCGTGCCGGCCGCCTTCCATCCCTTTCCCGCCGACGCCCCGCGGAACCGGCTCGGCTTCGCCCGCTGGCTCGTCGCCCGCGAGTCGCCGCTCACCGCCCGCGTGGCCGTCAATCGTGTCTGGCAGGCGCTGTTCGGCGCGGGGCTCGTGGAGACGCCCGACGACTTCGGCACCCGGGCTCCGGTGCCCGAGCACCGCGAGCTGCTCGACTGGCTGGCGGTGGACTTCATGGAGACGGGCTGGAGCCAGAAGCGGCTCATCCGCACGATCGTCACCAGCGACACCTACCGGCAGTCGTCGGTCGCTTCGGCCGCGGCCCGCGCCCGCGATCCGGCCAACCGCCTCCTCGCGAGGGGGCCGCGGTTTCGCGTCGATGCCGAGCTGGTCCGCGACCTGGTCCTCGCGGCCTCCGGGCTGATCACCCACGCCGGCGGCGGCCCGGGCGTGTTCCCGCCGGTGCCCGAGAACGTCCTCCAGCTCAACTTCTTCTACCCCGAGTATTGGAAGGCCGCGACCGGGCCCGACCGCTATCGCCGGTCGGTGTACCTGTTCCGCAAGCGGTCGATGCCCGACCCGGCGCTCGGCACGTTCGACGCGCCCAACGGCGATCTCTCCTGCGCCCGCCGGCTGCGGAGCAACACGCCGCTGGCCGCCCTCACCGGCCTCAACGAGCCGGTGTTCGTCGAGGCGGCCCGGGCCCTGGCCCTGCGGACGCTGCGGGAAGGAGGCGCCGACGATGCCGGTCGCATCGACCATGCCTTCCTGCTGTGCACGGCCCGCCGGCCGACGGCCGAGGAGAAGCGGGAGCTGCTCGAGTTCCTCGCCGCCCAGCGGCGGCGGCTCGCCGACGGCTGGATCGGCGCCCTCGACGTCGCGGGCGGCGAAGCGGGCAGCCTGGCCGGCCTGCCGGCCGGGGCGACGCCCCAGGACGCCGCCGCCTGGACGCTCGTGTCGCGGGTGCTTTTGAACCTCGACGAGACCGTCACCAAGAATTGAGCCTTCCCATGACGCCCGCCGACCCGATCCACCTCGCCCGCGCCCGCCTGCTCGCCCGCCGCTGGTTCCTCGGCGAGTGCGGCGTGGGCCTGGGCGGGATCGCGGCCGGGGCGTTGCTCGCCCGCGAGGGCCGCGCGGCGGCGCCGGCGGCGGCCGGGCCGCTGGCCCCGAAGGGGCCCCACTTCGCCCCGCGGGCCCGGCGGGTCGTCTACATGTTCCAGGCCGGCGCGCCGAGCCACCTGGAGCTGTTCGACTTCAAGCCGCAGCTCGCCAAGCACGACGGCCAGCTGCCGCCTGCCGGACTGCTCGACGGCTACCGGGCCGCGTTCATCAACCCCAACTCCGCGCTCCTCGGGCCCAAGTTCGGCTTCCGCCCCTACGGCAAGGCCGGCGTCGAGCTCGGCGAACTGCTGCCGCACACCGGCGCCATCGTGGACGACCTCTGCCTCGTCCGCTCGATGCAGACCGACGCGGTGAACCACGCCCCCGGCCAGATCCTCCTGAACACCGGCTCGCAGCAGTTCGGCCGCCCGAGCTTCGGCGCCTGGACGCTCTACGGCCTGGGCAGCGAGGCCGACGACCTGCCGGGCTTCATCGTGCTCACCAGCGCCCGCGGCACCAGCGGCGGCGCGAGCAACTACGGCGCCGGCTTCCTGCCCACGGTGTATGGCGGCATCCCGCTGCGGACCGGCGGCGATCCGCTGCTCTACCTGTCGAATCCCAAGGGCATCGATCGCCAGACGCAGCGGGCCTCGCTCGACACGCTGGAGCGGCTCAACGCCCTCACGCTCGAGCGGTTCGGCGACCCGGAGGTGGCGGCCCGGATCCAGGCCTACGAACTCGCCTACAAGCTCCAGGCGAGCGCCCCGGAACTGATGAACCTCGCCGACGAGTCGCGAGCGACGCTCGACCGCTACGGCATCAAGGATCCCGGCGAGGCGAGCTTCGCCCGCAACTGCCTCCTCGCCCGGCGGCTGCTGGAGCGGGGCGTGCGGTTCGTGCAGCTCTTCCACGAGGCCTGGGACCAGCACAACAACCTGACGAAAAGCCTCAAGAAGAACACGCTCGACACCGACCGGGCTTCGGCGGCGCTCGTCACGGATCTCAAGGAGCGCGGGCTGCTCGACGACACGATCGTGGTGTGGGGGGGCGAGTTCGGCCGCACGCCGATGGTGCAGGGGGGCAACGACGGCCGCGACCACCACAACCGCGCCTTCACGATGTGGCTGGCGGGTGGCGGCATCAAGGCGGGCCACGTGCACGGGGCGACCGACGACTTCGGCTTCAACGCCGTGCAGGATCCGGTGCACGTCCACGACCTGAACGCCACGCTGCTGCATCTGCTCGGCTTCGACCACACGCGGCTCACCTACCGCGTCCAGGGCCGTGACTACCGGCTCACCGACGTTCACGGGAACGTGGTGAAGGGCATCATCGCCTGACGGCCGGGCCGGAAGCCCGGCTCGCGACCAGCGGCCAGAGGCCGCCAAGCACATCGCGGCACGATGCCGCGGATGTGCGTGGAGCATCCCGTTCACGGGAACGTGGTGAAGGACATCATCGCCTGACGGCCGGG
>Ga0315900_10009445_pt1 | contig 12373 bp, 7 predicted proteins | sample LakEriMetagenome_FD_203521 | JGI IMG/M metagenome (GOLD analysis project Ga0315900, IMG submission 203521) | Freshwater fungal communities from buoy surface, Lake Erie, Ohio, United States - Buoy 12 MA114 | ecosystem: Environmental > Aquatic > Freshwater > Lake > Lake biofilm | place: USA: Lake...
CGGGCAGGCCGTTGCCATCTGGCCAATGACTGACGGGGCGATCGACGGTGCCGCCTTCACCGGGGTGCTGGACGCTGAGGAACAGCGTGGTGCCATCGGGCGTGAACTCACACCCGCAGACTTCGGCGCCCACGGGTGCACTGGCGAGCTGGCGCAGCAGGCCGCGCTCAGGTCCCTCGGTGGGCACGACGTAGCAGCCGTTGTTGGCAATCAGATCGCCGTCGGCATCGGTGACGATCCACAACTTCCCGGAGGGGTCGAAGCCAAGGTTGTCTGGACAGGCGATCGGACTGACCTGAGTACGGTCGGCGAACCCGGCGTAATACGTATCGCCGCGCTCGAGGCGACCCGGGACCACATCTTCGGCTCGCGTGAGGAACTTGCTGTTCGATACGCGTGGGTCACCGGCCAACAGGAACACGTTCCACTTGAAGCGCGTGCTCGCCGCATCGTCGTCAGCTTCGATAAGTTCAATGATGTGACCAAAGTCGTTGGTCAAGCGCGGGTTGGCCGCATCGGCGCCGAAGTCGATCTCCCGTCCCGAAAAATCGCCCCGCTTCTGCGCGCGGTCGGCGTTCTTGGTCAGTGCCATGTAGACGCGTCCCGTGCGCGGGTTCGGCTCCACGTCCTCGGGTCGATCCATGGGTGTGGCGCCAAGAAGATCCGCTGCTGCACGGCACTTGATGACGACATCGCCTTGACTGGTGAACCCGTTGCGGCTGTTGAGGGGGCCTTGCTCATCGTGCACGAGCGGCAGCCACTCGCCGTTGCCAGCAGCGTCGAAGCGTGCGACGTACAACACGCCATGATCAAGCAAGTCGCGGTTCGCGGCGCGATTGCGTGGGTCGAAGCGATCGCGGGTCACGAATTTGTAGACGTACTCGAACTTCGTATCGTCGCCCATGTATGCGGCAACTCGCCCATCTCGCGTCAGGATGGTGTTGGCTCCCTCGTGGCAGAAGCGCCCGAGTGCCGTACGCTTGCGCGGTGGTGCGGTGGGATCGCTCGGATCGATTTCGACGATCCAGCCATGACGGAAGGGTTCACGCGGCTCGCGACGCAGATCGAAGCGCGGATCGACGATATCCCAACCGTAAACGGAGCGCTCCTTGATGGGCCAGCGCCGATGCGTTTCGCGGGTGAGCTGATCGTCCGTACTTGCAGCCCAGGATGCAGCGCCGCCAAAGTAATCCTGAATATTCTCCTCCGCGGTGAGGTAGGTGCCCCACGGCGTCTTGCCACCTGCGCAGTTGGCAAATGTACCGAGTGCGACGGTTCCCGAAGGGTTTGCTACGGTGCGCATCAAGACATGGCCGCGCGCGGGACCTGCGATCTCCATGGGCGTCGTGGCAGTGATTCGGCGCGTCGCCGTGGTGCCCGGTTGCACCTGCCAGCCGCGCAGCCCCCGTTGCAGGGTAAGCACGCTGACGCCGTGGGCCGACTGCATCCAGGGCACCGCCTGTGGATGCGCCGCGATCCAGGCATCACGTGCCTTGCCGCGCTCAGCGCCCGCAGCCGTGAGCCCGGCAAACACCAGTTGCGGCTGCACGTACTCGTGATTGACGCAGAGCGTGCCTCGGCGGTTGCTTCCCGCATCGGCAAAAAATGCCAATGCATCATTGTTGACCCCGAAGCGTCGATCCTGACGTGCTGCCGCCGACTCGTCGAGCCAGGCGAGACTCTTCAGATCCGCCGCCGAGAGTCCCGGGTCGCCCGGCCACAATGCATCGCCTGCGGCAACGACCGTGTCGTAGCGCAGGCCGTCTGCGACCACCAGCGCATCCGCCTTGGAGGGTGCGATGGCGGTGAGTGCCCGGCTTGACGGTGATTTTCCGGAAGCCACAGCCGAAGCGACGGCCGACGGTACCGCCGTAGCCAGGCCCGCAGCCGCCGCAATCCCTTGGGTGCGAGCGAGGAAGTCACGACGCGATAGCCGATCGGCGAGGAGTGTCGAAAACGGGGTAGACATGGGGGCAAGGACGCCAAAGCCGGGGAGGTCGGTAGTGTGCCATCCGGACTGGAGCGCCGCCATGAAGGTGGGATGACAGACAACGTGGGACCGGTGGGCGTAGGATTGGGGTAGGGCGGCCTTGGAGGCCTTCCGACCAGCATCCAGTGAGTCAAACAGCAGCAATCGAAGAATGGCGCCTCCTCGTCGTTGATCGCGACCAGGACGTGCACCAACACCTGCGGCGTGCCATTGCAGGGCAAATCCTCGAGGGCCGTTCGGTGCGGCTTGACTGTTGCGACTCCTACGCCGAGGCCGGGCGCTGGCTTGACGAGCGCTCCTACGATCTGGCGATTCTCGAGATCGGTGGATCAGTGAGTGGAGTGGCGCTCGAGGTCATTCGCAGGCTCGAGACCGACCCGCGTCTCGTCACCCTGAGGTTGGTCGTTCGCTCCGATTCCGAAGACGAGCCGTGCGATGCGGGTCAGATCCTGGACCATTGGTTGCGTGATGAGCTCGAACCTGCCGCATTGCGCAGGCGCATCGGCCTGTGTTTGCGCAGACTGACCTACGAGATCCAGAGAGCCGCGATCGCCCGCGGTCTCGAGCATCGGCAACGTGTGCTCGAAGAAACCCGGCAGGTCTACGAAAAGTTCCTGCAGGCACCGCTCGACAGGGCGGTGTTCGACGATTTTCTGGATATCTTGATTCGCGCTTCGGCCAGTCAAGGTGGATTTATTCTGAGGACGCCTGCGGGCGCTCTGGTTGCTACGCCGGACGAGCTACGAGCGTTTCGTGTCGGTGGGGCGCCGTCTTGGCCCCAGACACCCGAGGAGATGCTCAAGCTGTTCGCGGCGAGTCTCTCAGCCGTCGTGGCATCGGGTCAGCCGGAGTTCCAGCCGTCACCCAAGTCGGTCGCTATGCTGCCAGTTTTGTCGCAGGGCAAGCTAATCGGTGTTGTCGCCTTGCTGGGACGACGATCTGGATACGACGAGGGCGTACACGCAGCGCTGCAAGATGTTCTGCTGACCTTGGGCTCTACCATCGGAGCACACGATGGCGTGGCGCGGCGCATTGCCATCGAAGAGCGCTTGCGGCGCATCGTAGGTCTGATCGAGAAAGCGCCTCTCGCTGTCATCAACTGCGATGTAAATGGACGCATCCAGTTCGTCAACGCCGCCTTCACGGCGCTGACCGGCTACGAACAGTCCGACGTCGTCGGCCGCGACCCGGGACGCGTTTTGCAGGGCCCCGATACCAACCCGCAGACCCGGGCGAAAATCGGCGAAACCCTTCGGCGCTTGGATAAAGTCGACGTCGAGATCCTGAATTATCGAAAGAGCGGCGAACCCTTCTGGGTCGAACTCACCATCGTGCCGACGCGCAACGAAGCCGGCGAGCATATTGGGTACGTCGGATATCAACGCGATGCGACCACTCGGCGACAAGCTTCGAAAGAGCGCTTCGAGAGTCTGTTCCGCCGTTCACCTGCTCTGATGATGGTGACCCGTCTGCCCGATCACGTGATCGAGGATGTCAACGACTCCTTTATTTCTGCAATCGGCGCAGCGCCGGAATTGCTCATCGGGCAGCGGTTTGCGACTTTGCTGTCGACGCCTGTTGCCGCGGAATTCGACCGATTAACGGCGGATGCGGGCGACGGCTTCATTCGCAATCTGGACGTCAGTCCCCGGCTGGCCAACGGCGGCGTGGGGCACTGGTCGTGCTCAGCTGAACCCGTCGAAGTGGACGGTTGGCCGCGGATGCTGTGGGTGATCAACGACGTCACTACGATACGCCGCTCTGCCGAGCGAGTCAGTCAGGGCATGCGCCTGCAGCAGGTTCTTGCGCGGATTTCCGCGGCCGGCGTCGAGTCGGTGACGCTGCAGCAATATTTGCAGGACAGTCTCGCCCTGATCGGTCAGGTGCTCAACGCCAGTCGAGTCAGCGTTCTGGAGTTATTGGATGCGGGTGTCTTCCGGCCCTCGTTCATCTGGCGCAGCGAGCACGTGGACGTGTCGGATGGTGATGCGGCGGATGTGCCCCCGGAAGCCACGAGTTGGTGGCTCGAGGCGGTGTCCACCACGGGGCTGGCCAAATACCCGAGCGTCCGTCGGATGCCACCTGGTGCGCATCGCGAGTTACTCACCAGCAAGCACATCAAGTCAGTTGTAGTTGCCGCACTCGCATCGAAGGGCGCCCCCATCGGCATGCTCACGGTGTCTGATGTGCGCGAGGAGCGCAATTGGACCGATGACGAGTGCGAGTTGATGCAGTCCGTGGCACAGGTCATCTCCGGTGTCATCGAACGTACCCTGGACGAGCAGCGCGCGTCTCAGCGTGCAGAGCGCAAAGCCCTCATCAGCAAGATTCTCTCTGAGCTCGCGATGTCGCCCTGGATGCCCGAGGGCAACGTACCGGCTCTGGCCGATCAGATGGCGCGCAGGATCGCACGCGGCCTTGGCATTAATCGGGTCGGCATTTGGCTCTTCACCGATGACTTGTCTGAGCTTCGCAATGTGACCACGTACCTGCGCGAGTCGGACACTAGCGAACGAGGCGGCGTGCTCTCGGCTACAGCCTACGGGCCGGAGCTTACTTCCTTGCGTAACACCAAATATATCGCCGCGCGGGATGCCGAATCCGAGCCTCGCTTCCACGGCTACATCGAGCCCTATCTGCGTCCTCTGCAGATCGTCTCGATGCTGGATGCCGTGATCGGCCCTGGCGAGCGCCCAATGGGCGTGGTGTGTTTCGAGCAGACGCGTGCGACTCGAGATTGGGACGACGATGACATACAGCTGGCCTGTCAGTTCGCAGATCAGCTTGCCGTGACTTTGGCGAACTCCGCACGTCGCGAGGCGGAGCAAAGTCTGCGCCGTACCAACCTCGAGTTGGCGGAGGCCTCGTTGCGTGCTCGCGAAATGGCGCTGGCAGCTGAGCGAGCCAGCGTGGCCAAGTCGGAATTTCTTGCCAACATGAGCCACGAGTTGCGTACGCCACTCAATTCGGTTTTAGGCATGACGGAAGTGCTGCAGATGGGCACCGTGTACGGACCTATCAACGACAAGCAGCGTCGTGCGCTCGATCAGGTGCGGGAAAGCGGTAATCACTTGCTGAATCTGATCAGCGAAATTCTAGACTTGTCGCGCATCGAGGCGGGCAAGATGTCCCTCGAACCGAAGATCATCAGCGTGACCGAGGCGGCCATCGGTGCCTTGCGACTGCTCGAGGATACAGCGCGCACAAAGGGCATCAACCTCGAGTATCGACAGCCGGTCGAGACCGAATCCTTGATGATGAATGCCGACGAGCAGCGGGTCAGACAAATCCTGTTCAATCTGCTCGGCAACGCCATCAAATTCACGTCGGCGGGCGGCAAAGTTACGCTGGAAACCGGGCTCAATTCAGCGCAGGACCGCGTGGTGTTCGCGGTCACGGACACGGGCGAAGGAATTTCCCCCGAGGCGCAGCAGGGGCTATTTGAACCCTTCACCCAATTCGAGACGTCGACCACCAAGAGAAACGCGGGCAGCGGACTCGGCCTATCAATCGTGAAGCGGCTGATGACGCTGCATGGTGGTGAGGTGACCGTGAGCAGCGTGCTTGGTGTCGGCAGCACGTTCTCGGTGCTGTTTCCCTACGGCGAGACTCGTGAAGTGCACACGGCTGCACCGACGAAGACTCGTGCAGCTCCTATTGACTCCGTTACTGCGCCCGCAGCCCGTCAGGCACGGATCCTCGTTGCAGAAGACAATCCGATGAACGTGGTGCCATTGAGGGACTTTCTGCTTGCCAATGGCTATCTCATCGACGTGGTCGGCAATGGGGTCGAAGCGGTCAAGGCGGCATCGGCATCCGACTATGATGTCGTGCTGATGGATATCCAAATGCCCGAGATGGACGGCCTCGAGGCGACGAAGCGGATTCGCCAGTTGGCAGGATATGCGAAGACGCCGATCGTGGCCTTGACCTCCTTCGCCATGGCGGGCGACCGGGAGCGATGTCTGGCTGCCGGCATGACCGAGTACATGTCCAAGCCCTTCTCATTCCGAGCCCTTGGGCAACTGCTGCGCACGCTGCTTGCGTAAGGATTCTAATGTGACGACAAGCAAACCACTTATTGTGCTCATGAGCGATCGCGAAGCCGATGCGCTGGCGTGTCAACAGGCGCTGGAGCACGAGTATCAGCTCCACAGCCCGCCGGAGCGCGGCAGTCTTCAGGATGACTTCGAGTCGGTATTGCCAGATCTGGTCGTCATGACCATCCGCTCGGAAGATCCGGCTAACCTTGCGACGATGCATCGACTTCGTCCGCCGAGTCGTGTGCGACCCGTGCCGCTGATAGCGATTGTCGAAAGTCCGTCTTCGGAGTGGGAGTGCCGGCTACTCGCCGAGGGAGCCGACGATGTCCTGCGATTGCCGGTGGATGCTGCGGTACTGAAGGCCCGCATTCGTCGCTGCCTTGAACGCGAGACAACGGCTGCGGCGTCGGAGCGGTTCGCCGACTATCGGGCGGTGATCCGGCAATTGGCGCTGTCCTTCATCTCGACGAGTTCAGCCGAGACCGAAACCCGGGTGTACGCCGCACTGGGCATGGTAGGCCGGTTTTTTGCAGCCGATCGCGTATACATATTTTCATATGACTTCATCGCCGGGACGACGAGCAATACCCATGAGTGGTGTGCCGACGGCGTCTCCCCTGAAATCGCGAATCTGCAGCAGATCCCCCTTGAGGCGTTACCTGAATGGGTCGGTCCTCATTCGGTAGGACAATCACTGTTCATCGAGTCGGTTCCTGAGCTGCCCGCCGGCAATCTGCGCGACATTCTTGAGCCGCAAGGCATCAACAGTTTGATCGCAGTTCCACTGATGGATGGCAACAAGTGTCGCGGTTTCGTCGGCATGGATACTGTCGGTGTCGATCGTCAGTTCGGTGTCGAGGAGCTGGAAATGCTGCGGTTCTTCACCCAGCTGCTAGTGAGCCTCGATCAGCGACGTCAGACCGATTCGACTTTGCGAAAGTTGTCGCTGGCCGTCGAGCAGAGTAGCGAGGCCATCATCATTACGGATGTGAACGGCAAAATCGAATACGTCAACGATACCTTCACACGGCAAAGCGGATTTGAACGGCAAGAGGTTTTGGGACATACGCCATCCCTGCTGTCCTCGGGTAAGACTTCGAGGGAGCTGTACGAGCAAATGTGGCGTGCGCTGCGGGCCGGGAAGGCCTGGAAAGGTCAGTTCCTCAATCGCCACAAGCAGGGGCACGAGTACTACGTTTTTTCGATCATCACGCCGCTGTCCAATCCAAGCAATGAAATCACGCACTTCGTTGCCGTGAATGAGGACATCACCGAGAAGAAGCGCATTGGTCAGGAACTCGACCGGCATCGCCATCAACTCGAAGAGATTGTGATTCAGCGCACGTCAGACCTTCAGTTGGCCAAAGAGGTGGCAGAACAGGCCAGCAAGGCCAAATCCGAGTTCCTCGCCAACATGAGCCACGAGTTGCGCACACCTCTCAACTCCGTGCTTGGTATGAGTGAAGTGCTGCAGATGGGCGACGTCTACGGTCCGCTCAACGATCGGCAGTTCAACGCCCTCGAGCAAATTCGCGAAAGCGGCCAGCATCTGCTCAAGTTGATCAGCGAGATTCTCGACTTGTCGCGGATCGAAGCGGGAAAGTTCACCCTCGATCTAAAGCCCTTGAACGCCGCCGAGGCCGCCATCAGTGCCTTGCGACTGATGGAGCAAACGGCACAAGCGAAGAATATCCAGCTCGATTATCGGCAGGGCGTCGACGTGCAGGGCGTGACGATTGTTGCCGACGAGCAGCGAGTGAGACAGATTCTCTTCAATCTGCTAGGCAATGCCATCAAGTTTACGCCGGCGGGCGGTCAGGTGTCGCTGCAGCTCCGACTCGACCGAGTTGCCGGGCGAGTGCTCATGGCGGTGAGTGATACCGGTGAGGGCATTCCGCTTGATGCACAAAGCAAGCTGTTCCAGCCGTTCACGCAGTTCGAAACCAGCACCACCAAGAAGCACGCGGGCAGTGGACTGGGGTTATCTATCGTGAAGCGGTTGATGGACATGCACGGCGGCGAGGTCACGGTGCGCAGCGCCGTTAACCAGGGCAGCGTCTTCACGGTGTACTTTCCGTGGAAGGCCGTCGAAAGAGCTGCCGTCCCTTCGGTTCCAGCCGCTAAGGGACCCGGTGCGGATAAATCGGTGCTTATCGTTGAAGACAACCCCATGAACGTCGTGCCCTTGAAGGACTACCTTCAGGCAAACGGGTACTCAGTCGACATTGCCAACGATGGCAAGCAGGCGGTGAATTTGGCGGATCTAAACGCCTACGACGCGATTCTCATGGATCTGCAGATGCCGGAGATGGATGGTCTCGAGGCCACGCGGCACATCAGGGGGATTACGCGCCACGTGGCGACACCCATCATTGCCCTGACGTCCTTTGCTACACCGGGAGATCGGGAGCGGTGCTTCGAGGCGGGCATGACCCACTACATGCCCAAGCCCATCTCGTTTCGCGCTCTCGGAGAAATGTTGCGGACAACGGTGGAGCGCGAGAGCTAGGCTCGACTAGTTCAGCAGCTCCTTGGCTTTGGCCAGTATCTGGCGAGGCATGGCTGGTTTGACCATGTAGGCATCGCAGCCTGCGGCCTGACAGCGTTGATAGTCGTCAGCCATCGCGTAGGACGTTACCGCCAGCACCGGAGTGCGAGCCAGCGTTTCGATTTGCTTTATGCGACGGGTGGCTTCATAGCCATCGAATACGGGCAACTGAATGTCCATGACGATGAGATCCGGACGGTACGATTCGGCCAAGGTAACCGCCTCTGCACCATCGGTCGCGCTGCAGACGTCATACCCCTCTGCAGTAAACAGGACGCGCATCATCTCGAGATTGTCCGGCGTATCCTCAACGATGAGTATTTTTTTCATATTGTTGGTCCCGATTCGCGAACGCTGATCGGCAGCGTAACCCGAAAAGTCGATCCCTCGCCAATCTTGGATTCGACTCCCATACTGCCCCCATGAAGGGCAACAATCTTCGAAGCGATGGACAGGCCGAGCCCGGCACCCACGGTGACACCGCCCGGTAGCTTCACCTGCTGGAAATCCCGAAAGATGCGTGCTTGGTCCTGTGGTGCAATGCCCGGGCCCGTGTCCCGAACCTCGATGACGATGCTGTCGGTCTCCCTCCGCGCCACGAACGTTATCGTTCCTGCCGAAGTGAATTTGATCGCGTTGCCTACAAGATTGATCATCACTTGGGTGACGCGTAACTCATCGCCGGTGATTTCACCCATATCGGGGTCGATTTCTGCGACAAATGCCAGACCCTTCTGAGCGGCCAAGCCCTCGGTCGCGGCGACTACCTTTCCACAAGTCGCCCGAACATCGTAGCTCGCGAGCGAGAGTGTCAATTGACCTGCCTCGATGACAGACATATCGAGAATCTTGTTGATGAGATCGAGCAGGTGGCGTCCGTTGACCTGCATCCGCTCGAGCACGCTTGCTGCAGTCTGTGGAACAGTTCCGTAATACCCATCGACGAGCATTTCGGCGTAACCGAGGATCGCATTCATGGGCGTGCGCAGTTCGTGGCTCACGTGGGATAAGAATCGGGATTTCGCATCACTTGCCGCCTCAGCGGCCTGACGTGCTCGGACGAGCTCGGCTTCACCGCGGAGGCGTTCGTTCAGCACCTCGAGTTCACGTGAGCGCTGACGGGCCCTCTGAGTGAGTTGGTCCGCATCGGCCAAAGTCAGCTGGCTGTTGCGCAGCACGAGCAGCAAGTCGCTGAGATGATTGTGCGGTGGGATGTCCTTGAGCCTCACCCCGAGATTCGCCAGGTCATCGGCCCGGGTCACGACCGGCCAGCCAAGGAAATACAGCGCTTGTTTTCCGTGAAACTGCAGTTGTCCTTTGAGTACACGCTCAGAATGCCGACGATGCTTGAGAACAACCGGTCGGTTTGAGCGCCAGGTGTCACGATCTATTTTCGTATCGTCGTGCCGCACACCGTGTAACTCGAAAATGCTCAGCAGCGACTGCTCTGGCTCGAGCTCCGGTGCCAGCGTCGATGCGAGGCGACCCCAGCGGCGGACGGTCAGGGATGCATCAGTGACGATGATGAAGGGAAACAGCTCGAAGAGCAGCGCTTCCGCCTCATTTCCAGGCTCAGCTGTAGCGTACGGAGAAGGAATCATGGTCGTCGCCACGGTCCTTGAAAGTCAGCTGACGGATGTCGACCGTGCACTTCAAACGCTCCGCGAGTCCTTCCACGAGTCCAATCACCATGGGTGCAAGTCCTGAGCGCTTCGAGAAGTAGTGAAGCGTTAGCGACTTCCCTTCGACATCTGTGCAACTGAACTGAGGCGGCTGCATGCCTTGCCCGGGCTTCACCGCGCCATACATCGGAAAAATAGTGCCGAGGCGGAAGTGCATCTCATCAAGGTTCGAGAGCACTTCGGTGAGGTTGTCGCCCGCTTCATCGAGCAGCGGGCCATAACCCTCGTTTCCGGTAAACCGCACCCAGAACAAACCGAAATCCCGCAGCAAATCGGGCACCGATTTACCGAGGATCTCGCTGGCGGCACCAACAAGAGAGTACGTCATCGAGTCGGGGTAGGTTTCCATGCGGACGAACATTTCGACGTCCACGTTGGCCTTCCGCTGAATGGCGCGCCAAGTCTCTTGGCCGTGATAGGCCAAGACCATGTCCTCAAGCGCGCGGTTGATCATTCCGTACATGAAACGTCCTTGGGGGTCAGCGGAGCGTCAGCCATAATAGGATATCGGCATAACATCCCCAATCATGAAACAGATGGGCCACGATTGAACCTGCAGAGCCTCCACCCCGCCGACATCGATCTCAGCCGTTGTACGGTGCTCGTGGTCGATGACTCCCCAGACAACGTGGCGCTTTTGACAACTTTGTTGCAGAGGCACTACCAAGTCAAGGTCAGCACGTCCGGCGCCGAGGCACTGCGCATCGCCATGTCACACGAGCCACCGGACCTCATCCTGCTCGATGTGATGATGCCGGATCTTGATGGTTACGAGGTTTGCCGGCGACTACGGGAGGACGAGGCCACCTCCGGAATCCCGATTATTTTCCTTACCGGCCTCATCAGCTCCGCTGATGAAAAGCGCGGTCTTGAGTTGGGCGCGATGGATTACCTCACCAAGCCCATCAGCCCGCCGCTTGTGCTCGCTCGCACGCGCAATCACCTATTGATGAAGGCGTTGCGCGACCGCGATCACCGCCGCATGGAGATGTTGGATCGCGAGAAACAGCTGCTCGAGATCGAACAACTCAAGACCGAGCGATTGCTGCTGAACATCCTGCCCTCGCGTATCGCTGATCGCCTAAAGCGCGGCGAAAAGGATATCGCAGCGAACTATCCTGACGCGAGTATTCTGTTCAGCGACATTACGGGCTTCACTGAACTCGCTGCACGGATGCCGGCGACGCGCGTGGTACAGGCACTGAACGGGTTGTTCACGCGGTTTGACCAGCGTGCCGATCGGCTCGGTATCGAGAAGATCAAGACGATCGGCGATTCATGGATGGCCGCTGCCGGACTGCCCATTCCGCGCCCTGACCACGCCGAACTGTGTGCCGAAATGGCGCTCGGAATGTTCGAAGATTTGCGCGCCTTCAATCGTGACGAGCGTCTGGATTTGCAGATCCGCATCGGGATCAGCACGGGTCCCGTGGCGAGTGGAGTCATCGGCTACACCAAGTTTGCGTATGACGTCTGGGGTCATACGGTCAACACCGCAAGCCGAATGGAGTCCACGTCGGAACCTGGCCGAATTCAACTGTCGGCCTCAACGGCCGACGCCATAAAAAAAGCCTACCGTTTAGAGCCGCACGGCGAAGTCGACTGCAAGGGCATCGGGCCCGTGTCGACGTTCTGGCTGCTCGGCCGACGCTAATCAGGTTCCCGGCAAGCCCTCGAGCACGGTCACGAAAAATGTGCCCTTGCCCTCACGGAGTTTTTTCGCTGCGGCGTACTCGGCCGAATTCCAGAATCCCCACGCGGCTTCTTTCGACGGGAAGCGCGCGAGCAAGATACTTTCCTGACGCGGTTCGCCCTCCGCGACCTCCACTTTCTGCGCCGGAGTAACGGTCAGGTAATACCCACCCCATTTTTTGTACAGCGGCGGCAGCGCAGCGTTATAAGGCTTGAAGCCTTCGATATCCGTGACCTTGCCTTGCACCAGCAGATAGCCGGGAGGCGTTGCGGGGGTGTCACTCATTTGATCAAACCCTCCGACTTCATGGCCGCTTGTACCGCGGGTCGTGCGGCGATCCGTCCGTGGTAGGCCTTGAGCTGCGGCCACTGACCGAGATCCATCCCGACGTAACCGAGCCATCCGAGGACGGTGAAG
>Ga0315900_10009449_pt1 | contig 12372 bp, 10 predicted proteins | sample LakEriMetagenome_FD_203521 | JGI IMG/M metagenome (GOLD analysis project Ga0315900, IMG submission 203521) | Freshwater fungal communities from buoy surface, Lake Erie, Ohio, United States - Buoy 12 MA114 | ecosystem: Environmental > Aquatic > Freshwater > Lake > Lake biofilm | place: USA: Lake...
GGCGCCAGACGCTGGTCTCAGTGCTCGGCGTGGCGCTCGGCGTGGCCTTCTTCATTGCCATCGCGGCGCTGATGCGCGGCTTCCAGACCTATTTCGTCAACCAGATCATCGATGTCGCCCCGCACATAACGATGAAGGACGAAACACGCTCGCCCCCCGCCCAGGCGGCGGAGGAATTCCACCCGGATGGCGCGGTGGTGGTGCATGGCGTGAAGCCGCGCGATCGCATCCGCGGCATCCGCGCCGCCGGCGACAAGGTGGCGATGCTGGAGGCGATGGAGGGGGTCGCCGCCGCGCCGGTGCTGCAGGGCCAGGTGCTGCTGCGCTACGGCTCGCGCGACGTGTCCAGCGTCATCACCGGGATCGAGCCGTCGCGGCATGTCCGCGTCTCCAACATCGCCAAGGACCTGACAGCCGGGCGGCTGGAGGATCTGCGCAGTTCCGCCAATGGGCTGATCATCGGCGAGGGCCTCGCGCTGCGGCTGGGCATCGGCATGGGCGATACGCTGACGGCGATCTCGCCGGCCGGGGTGGTGCTCTCGATGAAGGTGGTGGGGTTGTTTCGCACCGGTATCCAGGCCGTGGACCAGGGGCATGGCTTCGCGCTGCTGAAGGTGGCGCAGGTGCTGCAGAACCGGCCCAATGTGGTGAACCAGATCCTGATCCGCCTGGCCGACGTGACCCAGGCCGAGCCCATGGCGCGCGCGATCGAGGCACGCTTCGGCGACCGATCCGAAAGCTGGGAGGAGCAGAGTGCGAACATCCTCACCGTCTTCGTGATCCAGAACGCGATCATGTATTCGGTAACGGGCGCGATCCTGCTGGTCGCGGCCTTCGGCATCTACAACATCATCTCGACCGTGGTGTTCGAGAAAATCCGCGATATCGCCATCATGAAGTCGCTTGGCTTCACCGAACGCGACATCCAGCTGCTGTTCCTGGTGCAGGGGCTGGTGGCCGGCTTGCTCGGCGCAATCATCGGCAGCCTGCTGGGCGCGGCGATGATCGAGGGCCTCGCGCAGATCCGTTTCGGGACCGAGACTCCCTCCGGCTCCGACCGCTTCCTGATGGATCGCGACTGGCGGATCTACGCCGCCGCCTGCGTCTTCGCACTGATCTCGGCCGGCATCGCGAGCGTCATCCCGGCCCGGCGCGCCAGCCGGCTCGACCCTGTGCAGGTGGTGCGTGGCGCTGCTTGAAGCCCGGGGGGTGACCCGGCAATTGCCCGAGGGCGCGATCCTGGTGCGCGACATCAATCTCAGCTTCGCGCCGGGCGAGTTCGTGGCGATCACCGGGCCGTCGGGGTCGGGCAAATCCTCGCTGCTCTATCTGCTCGGGCTGCTCGATCGGCCGAGCAGCGGAGCGGTGCTGCTGGAGGGGGAGGATACCGCGCGGCTCAGCGCGTCACAGCTCGCGGCGCTACGGCTGCGGCGGCTGGGCTTCGTGTTTCAGTTCCACTTCCTGCTGCCGGAGTTCAGCGCGCTCGACAACGTGCTGATCCCGATCCGGCGCTTGGGCGCCCTGTCGGGGCAGGCGGCGAGCGCCAAGGCGATGGCGCTGCTCGATTCCCTTGGCCTCGCCGACGCGGCGCAGAAGCTGCCCGAGCAACTCTCGGGCGGGATGCGCCAGCGCGCGGCAATCGCGCGCGCGCTGGCCAATGACCCGGCACTGATCCTGGCGGATGAGCCGACGGGGAACCTCGATACGGCGAACGCCGCGGCGGTGTTCGACATCTTCGAACGCCTGACGCGGGAGGAAGGGCGGACGGTGATCGTGGTGACGCATGACGCGGATCTGGCGCGACGGGCGACACGACGGGTGCATCTGGTGGATGGCAGGGTGGTGGAGGTGCCGGGGGCGCCGCCCCCGGGCCCCCGCCGGGGAGCTTGAAGCTCCCCGGACCCCACCATCTGTTTTCAACGCCAAAGGGGGTGGGGGGCACTTCGGCCCCCCACCCCCTTCGGCGTTAAACGGAATCGAGGTCCAGGAGGCTAAGCCTCCTGGCGGGGTCCAGGGGCAGCGCCCCTGGCCTACCCCACCGTCGCCGGCAGTTGCTGCGGGCTCGTCCACCCGATCGTGCCCACCGACTGGCACGACCCGCAGATCGGTGCCCAGCTTTCATGTTCCGTCCCGCAATGGCTGCACCGCCAGCGGGCCTCGGGGGCGGCGGTGGCGGCGCTGCGCAGCCAGCGCGCCTGGGCAGAGCGGCCTTCGGGCGTATCGCCCTTCTCCTGCTCCTCAAGGTCGGCCAGCGCGAGGTAGGCGCGCCGGTCCGCCTGGCCGGTCGCCACCAGCGCGTCCAGCTCCTGCCGTGCGCGGCCGGTGAGGCCAGCTTCCAGCGCCGCTCGGGCCACCAGCATATGGCTTTCCGGGTGGCGTGGCTTGCCCTGCACCAGCGTCTCGGCGGCCTTCATGCGGGGCAGCGGCTCGGCAATGCCCTCCAGATAGGCGACGGCGAGGTCCGGGTGCGGCTGCTTCGCCCAGCCTTCTTCCAGCGTCGCCTTGGCCCGGCGCGGGCTGCCCTGCAGCTTGTGGCGTGCGGCCACAGCCAGCGCCGCCGGGGCGAAGCCGGGATCGGCGCGGAAGGCCTGTCGCTCGAGGTCGGTCGCCTTGCGCTCATCCTCCTCCTGCCCGGCGGCGGCGAGGGCGAGGCCCGCCTGCGCGGCGCCGGGCGGGGAGAGCGCCAGGGCCTCCCGCCAGTCGCGGGTGCGGATGGCGAGCGTCTCGCGCTCCTGGCGCAGCCAGGCCGCGCCGGGCTGGGCGGCCTCGGCCTCGCGCGCCAGGCGCTGGGCGGTCGGCCAGTCCTGGCGCTGAATCGCCTGACGCAAAAGGCCGCGCAGGCCGAGGAAGCGGGCATCGGGCAGTTGGGCCAGGGCCTCGAAGGCAGCCGAGGCGGCATCCTCGCGCCCGGCGAGGCGCTCGGCCTCCGCCACCAGCATGAGGGTCTGCGGTGTGTCGCCCAGGCCGATGCGCGCGCGCCCGGCTTCCAGCCGCGCCAGGTCCGGCGCACCGGCGGCGAGCGCGATCAGGGTGCGGGTGACAGCGGCCTCGCCCTGGGCGTGGCGCTTGGCGTCGCTGCGGGCGCGCAGCTTCGCCGGCCAACGGCGCATGGCCGCGATCGAGACCAAAAGCAGGTGGCCGAGCAGGAACAGCACGGCGGCCAGCACCAGGGCCATGGGCAGGCTGATGACGATCTCGGCATCGCCGACGCGCATCTCGAGAATGCCGTCGAGCCGCACGAGCCACAGCACGCCGGCGACGGCCGCCGCCAGCAGAACCAGGTAGAGAAGGGCACTGCGCATGGCTCTACCCTCAGCCCGCGGCCAAAGCGCGCAGCGCGGCGCGCGCCGCGACCAGCGCCTCGGCATCGCCGATCCAAGCCTTCATCGCCTCCTTCGCCGGCGGCGAGAGGCGGGCGAGGCGCGCCAGGGCGCCCTCCAGGTCGCCGGCCTCCACGGCGCGGCGGGCGCGCTCGATCTCGGCAAGGGCGGCGTCGCCCCAGACCACGTCCTCGCCACGGCGAATGGTCACCATGTTGCCCAGGCGGGAGAGCGCGGCATCGAGGGTCGAGGCCCCGTCCCGCGCACCATCGCTGGCGGCGCGGCCGGCCCGGGCGGCGTCCTCGAAGCCGAGGCGCAAAGCGGCCTCAGTGGTCGGCGCGGCGGTGGCAAAGCGGGCGAGCGCGGCCGGCGCATTGGGCAGCGCGGCAAGGCCGGCGCCGAGCGGGCGGCCGGCTTCCAGATTGGCCCGCAGCGTCTCCAGCGCGGCGAGGCGCGCAGCGCGGGCTTCGAGCGCGGTCAGGCGCTGCGCCATGGCTTCCAGCGCGGTGAGACGTGCGGCCTGGGCTTCGGCGGCGGCGGTGCGCTGGGCCAGGGCAGCCTCCAGGGCGGTCAGCCGGCCGGCCTGCGCCTCGGCGGCCGCGGCGCGCTGGGCGAGGGTGGCCTCGGCGGCGGCGAGGCGCGCGGTGAGCGGGCCGAGATCGGTGGCGGGCGGGATCACCGGGGCCGGGCGCCCCTCGAGTGCTGCGATGCGCGCGGCGAGCGGGCCGAGATCGGTGGCGGCCGCCGGGCGGGCTTCCAGCGCGACGAGGCGGGCGGTGAGCGGGGCGAGGTTCGGCGCGGGCGGCGGCAATTCCGGCGCAGGCCGGGCTTCGAGCGCGGCGATTCGCGCGGCCAGGCCGGCATCCGGTGCCGGCGCAGGCTCGGGCATCGGGCGGCCGAGCAGCCAAAGTACGGCGCCCACCAGCACCAGGCCGGCAACCGCGATCGGCAGGGCCGCGGGGTCCAGGCGGAAGGCCTTGGGGCCTTCGCCGCGAGGGGATGGGGTCGGCTGGCTCATGGCTCTCCTGACACGATTGGGCGGCCTGGCGGGTCACCCCGGCCAAGCAGCGCCAGCAGCGCATCCTCCCCCGGGGATTCGGCGATGCGGATCTCTCGCCAGGTCAATGGCGCCAAGGCCTTGACGGCCGCGGCGGCAACCCGGGGCGAGATCACGACCGCCGCCAGCCGCGCGAGGGAGGCTGCGTGGCCGGCGGTTCGGAACAGGGTGATGGCACAGGCGGCGGAGCGTGGCGAGTGAAAGAGGATTCGCGAGACGCTGCCTTGGGCCAGCGCAGCGAGGGTGGGCTCGGGCAGGGCCGTCGCCGGCGCGGCGGCATAGGCGATGCGCCGGATCACCCGGAAACCACGCGCGCGCAGCGCCGCCGCCAGGTCCAGCGCATAACCCTGCCCCACCGCCAGCAGCAGCGGCAGCCCGGCCGGGTCGAGGCTGGCGGCGGCGAGGCTGGCGAGGCTCTCCGCCGTGCCTTCCGCCGCGCGGACATCGCCCCAACCGGCCGCCTGCGCGACAGCCGCCGTCGCCCCACCCACCGCCAGTACGGGCAGGCCGGCGATGGGGGCTGGCAGGGCACGGGCGCCGGCGCGGCTGGTGACCAGCACGGCCTGGCAGGGCGGCAGGGCGAAGCGGTGGGGCGTCAGCACCAGGGCGGGGGCGAGCAGCGGGGTGAAGCCCAGCGCGGCGAGTCGCGCCGCCGTCTCGGCCCCACCCGGCTCCGGCCGGGTCACCAGGATACCGGCCGCCCCCTTCACCCGAAGATGTCAGCCGGGCTGTCGCGGCGCAGCCCCTCACCCAGTTCGCGGCCCAGCGCGCGGGCGTCACTGGCCTGGCCGACGGCGCTGCGCTTGAGCAGGAAGCTGCCATCGGCGCGGGCCACCAGCCCGGTCAGGTGCAGCCGCCCATCGGGCATCAGCCGCGCATGGCCGCCGATCGGCGTGCGGCAGGATCCATCGAGGGCGGCCAGCAGCGCGCGCTCGGCAGTGGAGACGGCCGCGGCCTCGCGGTCCTCGATGGCGGAGAGCAGGTCGAGCAGTTCCACGTCATCGGCGCGCACGGTGACGCCAACGATGCCCTGGCCGGCGGCGGGCACCATCGCCTCGGGGTCGAGCAGCACGCCGACCTCGGATTCGAGGCCCAGGCGGCGCAGCCCGGCCAGCGCCAGCAGCGACGCCGCGGGGCCATTGCCGGCGCGGACCTTGTCGAGCCGCGACTGCACATTGCCGCGGATCATCTCGACGCGCAGATCCGGCCGCGCCGCCAGGATCTGGCTCTGCCGGCGCAGCGAGGCCGTGCCGATCACCGCGCCGGCGGGCAGGCAGGCATAGGGATCGGAGGGGTCGGCCGCATGGCAGGACGGGCCCAGGATCAGCGCATCGCGCGCATCCTCACGCCGCAGGGTGCAGGCCAGGACGATGCCGGGCGGCAACTCGGTCTCGAGGTCCTTGAGGCTGTGCACCGCGAAATCGATCCGCCGGTCGAGCAGCGCCTCGTGGATTTCCTTCGCAAACAGGCCCTTGCCGCCGATATCGGCCAGGCGCTTGTCCTGGATCCGGTCGCCGGAGGTGGCGATGGCATGTTCCTCGAAGGCCTTGGCGTCGCGCAGCACCGGGCAGAAATGCGTGATGATGCTGAGGAAATGCCGCGTCTGCCACAGCGCGAGCGGGCTGCCGCGGGTGCCGACGCGCAGCGGCAGGGCGCGGATATGCGGCTTGATACCGGTATGGCCGTGTCCCGGGCCGCCGGGGTGGGAAGATGCGTGGGGATGGGCTACCGACATGGGGGCGGGACATAGGGCCTGCCTCGAGAGTGCGAAAGTGGGCGAAGACCGGAATAGCATGCGCGAAGTGCAGGACAGCGACCTGGTTCTCGGCATCGAATCCTCCTGCGACGAGACCGCCGCCGCCCTGCTGCGCGCCGACGGCACGATCCTGGCCGAGGCGGTGCTGAGCCAATTGGCCGAGCACACCCCCTATGGCGGCGTGGTGCCGGAAATCGCGGCGCGGTCGCACCTCGCGCATCTGCCGGCTTTGGTACGCCGCGTGCTGGACCAGGCGGGCAAGCGCCCGGCGGACCTCGCGGCGGTGGCGGCGACGGCGGGGCCGGGGCTGATTGGCGGGCTGATCGTGGGTGCGACGCTGGGCAAGGGCATCGCGCTCGCCAATGGCATCCCCTACCTCGCCATCAACCACCTTGAGGGGCATGCGCTGACGCCGCGGCTTCCGGGCGTGCATCCGGGCGGGCTGGCATTTCCCTATCTGCTGCTGCTGCTCTCGGGCGGGCATTGCCAATGCGTGGCGGTGCTCGGCGTGGGGCGGCATGAGCGGCTCGGCACCACGCTCGACGATGCGGTGGGCGAGGCCTTCGACAAATCCGCCAAGCTGCTCGGCCTGCCCTGGCCCGGGGGGCCGCATCTGGAGCGCCTGGCGGCCGGGGGCGATGCCACCCGATTCGCTTTGCCCAGGCCTTTGCTGGGCCGCGCGGGGTGCGATTTCTCCTTCTCCGGGCTGAAGACGGCGGTGGCGCAGGTGGTGGCGAAGGGGCTGGATGAGCGCGGCCGCGCTGACCTCGCCGCGAGTTTTCAGGCGGCGGTGGCGGCGACGCTCGCGGATCGCGCCACCCATGCGCTGGCCATGGCGCCGGCCTCGACCGCGCTGGTCGTGGCCGGCGGGGTGGCGGCGAACCAGGCGGTGCGCGCGGCCCTGGACGGCGTGGCGCGGAAGGCCGGCGTGCCGCTGGTCGCGCCGCCGATCCGGCTCTGCACCGACAACGCCGTGATGATCGCCTGGGCGGGAATCGAGCGCCTGCGTGCCGGGCTGACCGACACGCTCGACCACGCGCCCCGGCCGCGCTGGCCGCTGGCGGAGTTGTCGGCGTGAATTACCGCCACGCTTTTCACGCCGGCAATTTCTGCGACGTGATGAAGCATGCGCTGCTGGTCGCGCTCTTGCGCGGCCTTCTCGCGAAGGACAAGCCGTTCCGGGTGCTCGACACCCATGCGGGCATCGGCAGCTACGACCTGACCGCCACGCCGGCGACCCGCACCCAGGAAGCCGCGGAGGGCATCCATCGCCTGGCCGCCATCACCGAGGGCCCGCTGGCGGATTACCTCGCCTTGGTCCGGGCCGAAGGCTATCCGCGCCACTACCCGGGCTCCCCCGCCCTCACCCGCGCGCTGCTGCGCCCGGAGGACCGGCTGGTGCTTTGCGAACTGCACCCGGAGGACCACGCCACGCTCAAGGCCCGCTATGCCCGGGACCGGCAGGTGGCGGTGCATCGGCGCGATGCCTGGGAGGGGCTGGGCGCCCTGACCCCCTTCCCCGAGCGGCGGGGACTCGTGCTGATCGACCCGCCCTTCGAGCAGGAGGGCGAGTTCGAGCGCCTCGCCAACGCGCTGGCCACGCTGCGGCATCGTTTCCGCGCCGGCGTGCTGGCGGCCTGGTATCCGATCAAGCACCGCACACCGGTGCGCGCCTTTCACCACGCGCTTTCCGATGCCGGGGTGGCGGATTGCCTCGCCGCCGAGTTCACACTCCGTGACCCTACCGACCCCACGCGCCTCAATGGCTGCGGCCTGCTGGTGGCCAATGCGCCCTTCGGCTTCGTAGATCAGGCGCGCGAGATCCTCGCGGCCCTGCTGCCCGCCCTCTCGCGTGGCGAGCCCGGCGCCTCGGCCACGCTCACCCGCATCACCGCCGAATAGGAAGGCCCGCCATGCCGCCACGCCGTTCCAGACGCATTGCCGTGCTCGGCGCCGGGGCCTGGGGCACGGCGCTGGCCGTGCAGGCGGCGCGGGCGGGCAATGCGGTGGGGCTCTGGGCGCGCGACCCGGCCCGGGCCGCCGCCATCGCGGCCGCGCAGCAGAATGAGACCTACCTGCCCGGCATCCCGCTGACCGGCGGCATCACCGCCACGGCCGATGCCGCCGCTGCGCTCGAAGGCGCGCTCTTCACCCTGCTGGTCGTGCCCGTGCAGCATCTGCGCGCCGTGGTCGCTGCCCTGCCCGAGACCAGCGCGCCGCTGGTGGTCTGCGCCAAGGGCGTGGAGCGGGACACGCTGCGCCTGCCGCTCGAAATCCTGGCGGACCTCCGCCCCACCCGCCCCGCCGCCGTGCTGTCGGGGCCGAATTTCGCGCATGAGGTGGCCAAGGGCCTGCCCGCCGCCGCCGTGGTCGCCAGCGAGGATGCCGGGCTGCGCAATCTTGTGGCCGAGTTGCTCGGCAGCACGGGCTTCCGGCTCTATGGCGGGGATGACCCAATCGGCGTGCAGGTGGGCGGGGCGGCGAAGAACGTCATCGCCATCGCCGCCGGGGCGGTGATCGGCGCGGGGCTCGGCGAGAATGCCCGCGCCGCGCTGGTGACGCGCGGCCTCGCCGAGCTTTCGCGCCTCACCGTCGCGCTCGGCGGCAAGGCGGAGACGGCGGCCGGGCTCTCGGGCCTGGGCGATCTGCTGCTGACGACAACGGGCCCGGGCAGCCGCAACACCTCGCTCGGCCATGCGCTGGGTCAGGGGGCGAGCCTCGATCACGCGCTGGCCGGGCGCATCGGCGTGGCGGAGGGTGTCGCCACCGCCCCGGCCCTGGTGGCGCGTGCCGCCGCGCTGGGCGTGGAACTGCCGATCTGCGGCGCCGTGGCGCAACTCCTGGCCGGGGAGGCCACACTTGGCGAGGCGATGGGCCGCCTGCTCGCCCGCCCCCGGCGTGACGAATAGGCGAAACGCCGCTTTCACGCTGGACGCCGGCGCGCGCGGGCGGTTACGGGAGGCCATGGACCCCTCGCCCCTCGCCTTCCCCTCCGGCCTGCGCCATGCGGTGCCGCACCGCATCACCGCGGCCGAACTCGCCCCCGTCGCGGCGCTGATCGGCTCGGACGATCCGGCGCTGGCCGTGCGCTCGGCCGCCACGCTGATGACGCGGCTGCTGGTCAGCCGCTTCCCCGGCCCCGGCACGCGCCTGCTGCGGGAGGATTTTTCCTTCGACGGCACGCTGGCGGAAGGCGACGCCATCGAACTCGCGGTCGAGGTGGTGGAGAGCAGCAAGGGGTTGCTCACGCTGCGCTGCACCGTGCGCCACGCCGATGGCCGCGCCATCCTCGATGGCCTGGCCGAGGTGGTGCCGCCGGCGCACGCGCCGAGCGGGCTCGACCAGCCCTTCGGCACGCATCCGCGCCGGCTGCTGAGCCTGCTGCTCGCCCGGACGGAGGGCCTCGCCCCCACCCCGGTAGCGGTGGTGCATCCCTGCGATGTCGGCAGCCTGCATGGCGCGATGCTGGCGCGCGAGCACGGGCTAATCACGCCGATCCTGGTCGGCCCCTCTGCGCGCATCCAGGCGGCGGCGCGGGAGGGCGGCTTCGACCTCACGGGCATCGAGCTGGTGGACGCGCCGCACAGTCATGCGGCGGCCGAGGAAGCCGTGGCCCTGGTCGGCGCCGGCCGGGCGGAGGGGCTGATGAAGGGCAGCCTGCACACGGACGAGCTGATGGCCGCCGCCCTGCCCCGCGCCGCCGGGCTGCGCACGGAGCGCCGCGTCAGCCACGCCTTCGTGCTGGATGCGCCGCTCTATCCGCGGCCGCTGATCATCACCGATGCGGCGATCAACATCGCGCCGGACCTGGACGCCAAGGCCGACATCACGCGCAACGCGATCCGCCTGGCGCAGGCCATGGGGATCGAGCTGCCGAAGGTGGCGATCCTCTCGGCGGTGGAGACGGTGACGGCGAAGATGCCCTCGACCGTCGAGGCCGCGGCACTCTGCAAGATGGCCGATCGCGGCCAGATCCAGGGCGGCGTGCTGGACGGGCCGCTCGCCTTCGACAATGCGGTGAGCATGGCCGCCGCGAAGGCCAAGGGCATCGTCAGCGCCGTTGCGGGCCAGGCGGATGTGCTGGTCTGCCCGGATATCGAGAGTGCCAACATGCTCGCCAAGCAATTGGCGCATCTGGGCGGGGCGGAGAGTGCGGGCATCGTGCTCGGGCTGCGCGTGCCCATAGCGCTGACCAGCCGCAGCGATGGCGCGACGGCGCGCCTTGCCTCAGCGGCGCTGCTGCGGCTGCTCGCGCCCCGCTGAAAATCCGCGCAGCACCACGACCGCCAGAAGCAGCGCGGCGATCCACCAGGGCTGCCAGACGCCGAAGGAAAGCTGGCCGGTGACGCTGGCGGAGGCCACGACCCCCACCGCCGCCGGCGAAGCCCCGCCCGCCAGCAGCACCGAAGCCGCGAGGCAGGCCGCCAGCAGCGCCCCCACCGCGCCCAATTCCAGCCAGATCTGCAGCGAGGCATTGTGCGGATGCAGCGGCAGGCGCTGCACGGCGCTCTGCGAGAACCAGGCGCGGTCCTCGGGCGAGGTCAGGCCGAAGCGGGTGAGTGTGTCGGCGCCGGGGGGGCGCGTGCCCTCGGGCATGGCGCGGCTGGCCTCCATGCCCCAGCCCAGGATCGGGCGCTCGGCGATGCGGTCGGTGACGAAATCCCAGATCAGCACGCGATGCGCGGCGGAGTTCGGCAGGCCCGAGATGTCCGGCCCACGCGCCGTGACGGCGCCAATGAGCGCGGGCGCGAGCAGGATGAACCCCGCCAGCGCCACGGCGGCGAGGCGCGCGATGAGGCGCGGCGCCAGGCTGGCCACCCCGGCCGCGACAAGCCCGCCGACCAGCGCATAACGCGCCGCATCGCCCGGCAGCCAGGCCGCCAACGCCAGCCCCGCGCCGAGCAGCAGCGCGCGCGGCAGAACCGCCACGCCGGGGGCCGCCAGCACCAGCGGCAGCAGCAGCGCCAGGAAGGAGACGGCCGGCTTCAGCCCGAAGGCGATGAAGGGCATGTCGGTCGGGAAGCCCCGCACGGCGAGGCGAAAGGCGTTGCCGCTGGCATGGTCGAAGGCCATCAGCGCCGCCCCGATCGCCAGCCCCGCCACCAAAGCGGGACCGAGGCGACGCAGCGCCGCCGGCGAATCCTCGCCCACCGCCCGCGCCGCCATCGCACCCAGCACGACCAGCGCGGCGAGGCTCGCCGTGCTCTGCAGGGCGCGCATGCCCTCGGAGGACCACAAGGCGCTCACCGCGCACCATCCCAGCAGCGCGAGCGCCAGGCCGAGCATCGGCACGGGCTCAGGCCAGGGCAGGCGGCGATGCGCGCGGAGATGCGCCACGATGGTGAGCAGGAAGGCCACGGTGATCGCCACCGCCAGGGCGCGAAACTGCGCGACCGCGAGACCGGGTGCGATCACCAGCAGCACCGCGATGGGAAAGCTCGGCGCCTTCACCGGCGGTGCTTCTCCGGCTCCAGCCGCGCCTTGAGGTAGGACAGCAGGGGGAAGGCCCCGGTGCAGAAGGCCAGCAGCACGCCCCAGGCGCCCTCCTTGTACCCCTTCCGCGAGACATAGGATTTGAAGGCGCGCGAGACGAAGCGCCGGCAATTCCCGGCGAGCGAACCGATATCGCCACTGGCCAGCAGATCCGCCGCCTTGGCGGAGGAATATTTGTCCAGCCGCTTCAGCATGTCCGCGATGTCGCGATCCACCAGATGCACCAGGGCACCTTCGGTGATCTTCGGCCCCTCCTGCCCCACCCAGTCGAGGCCCGGATGCACGCGCTGCGCGCGCCAGCTCTTCGCCCCGCGCCGGAACAGGCGCGGCACCGAGGTGGTGCCGAAACTGCCGGCCCAGCCATGCTTCAGCAGCCGATCGCCGACGTAATTGTCCACCGGCACCTGGTGCCAGGCGGAACGCGACTCCCCAATCACGCGCCGCACCGCCGCGGCCAGCGGCGGGCTCACGCGCTCATCGGCATCGACCTCGAGAATCCAATCGCCCGCGCAGGCGGCGATGCCGGTGTTGCGGCGCTCCCCTTCGAGTTCCCAGGCGCCCTCGATCACGCGCGCACCAACGCTGGCCGCAATCTGCGCACTCGCATCGGTGCTGCGATCAAGCACCACGACAACCTCATCGGCAAAGACCACGGAGGCGAGGCAATCGGGCAGACGCTCGGCCTCGTTTCGGGCGACGATGAGGGCGGACAGGCGGGGGGAGGTCAGGGCGCGTGATTGCAGGGG
>Ga0315900_10009450_pt1 | contig 12372 bp, 5 predicted proteins | sample LakEriMetagenome_FD_203521 | JGI IMG/M metagenome (GOLD analysis project Ga0315900, IMG submission 203521) | Freshwater fungal communities from buoy surface, Lake Erie, Ohio, United States - Buoy 12 MA114 | ecosystem: Environmental > Aquatic > Freshwater > Lake > Lake biofilm | place: USA: Lake...
TCCAGCGCCAGGCCACCAAGGACGCCGGCGAGATCGCCGGACTCAAGGTCGAGCGCATCATCAACGAGCCGACCGCGGCCGCGCTCGCCTACGGCCTCGAGAAGAAGAAGAACGCCCGCATCGCCGTGTTCGACCTCGGCGGCGGCACGTTCGACGTGTCGATCCTCGACGTCGGCGACGGCGTGTTCGAGGTGCTCTCGACCAACGGCGACGGCCACCTCGGCGGCGACGACTTCGACGACCGCATCATCACCTTCCTCGCGGAGGAGTTCCGCAAGAAGGAAGGCATCGACATCACCAAGGACGCGATGGCGCTCCAGCGGCTGAAGGAAGCCGCCGAGAAGGCGAAGATCGAGCTCTCCACCCAGATGGAGACCACGGTCAACCTCCCCTTCATCACCGCCGACCAGACCGGACCGAAGCACCTGCAGGTCACGGTCACCCGCGCGAAGTTCGAGGACATGTGCAACGACCTCTTCACGCGGCTCCGTGGCCCGTGCGAGCAGGCCCTGCGCGACGCGAAGCTCGAGCCGAAGGACGTGCAGGAAGTCGTCATGGTCGGCGGCTCGATCCGCATCCCGAAGGTCCAGCAGATCGCCAAGGAGATCTTCAAGACCGACGCGCTCGACCGCTCGATCAATCCTGACGAAGTCGTCGCGATCGGCGCGGCCATCCAGGGCGGCGTGCTCGTGGGCGACGTCAAGGACGTGCTGCTTCTCGATGTCACCCCGCTCTCGCTCGGCGTCGAGACGCTCGGCAGCGTGATGACGACGCTCATCCCGCGCAACACCACGATCCCGACCTCGAAGAAGGAGACCTTCTCGACGGCGTCCGACAACCAGAACTCGGTGACGATCCACGTGCTGCAGGGCGAGCGCCCGATGGCCGGCGACAACCGCAGCCTCGGCAAGTTCGACCTGACCGGCATCCCGCCGGCGCCGCGCGGCATGCCGCAGATCGAGGTCGAGTTCGCGATCGACGCGAACGGCATCCTCAACGTGACCGCCACCGACAAGGCGTCCAACAAGAAGCAGGAGATCAAGATCACCGGCTCGTCGGGCCTGTCGAAGGACGACATCGAGAAGATGAAGCGCGAGGCCGAGGCGAACGCAGCGGCCGACAAGCAGCGCCGCGAACTGGTCGACCTGCGCAACCAGGCCGAGCAGATCGTCTACGGCACGAAGAAGGCCATGACCGATCTCGGCGACAAGGTGCCGGCCGCGACGCGAAGCTCGATCGAGAGCGCCATCTCGAACGTCGAGGAGCGTGTGAAGGGCGACGACGCGGCAGCGATCCAGAAGTCGCTCGACGCGCTCAACCAGGCCGCGCAGGAGCTCGGCAAGATCTCGTACGAATCGGCGAAGGCCGACGGCGCCGCCGGTGCGGCCGGTGCAGCGGGCGACGCTCCGAAGAAGGACGACGTGATCGATGCCGAGTACGAGGTGAAGGACGGAAACTGAGCGGTCGCGGCTGCGGCCGCTCCCTCTGGTGCTGGTCGCGCCAAAGGCGGCTGCCGCAAGCAGCCGCCGCTCAAGTTCGAGCGGTCGCGGCTGCGGCCGCTCCCTCTGGTGCTGGTCGCGCCAAAGGCGGCTGCGGCAAGCAGCCGCCGCTCAAGTTCGAGCGGTCGCGGCTGCGGCCGCTCCCTTTGGTGCTGGTCGCGCCAAAGGCGGCTGACGCCTCTCCCTCTGGTGCTCGGACGCGCCAGTTTCGGACTCCGTCGCTGAGACACATCTGCACAGGACCGCCGCACACGACGCGGCGGTCCTGTTGTTTCCACCTCGCGGCTGCCCTTCGGCACTCGCTAGACTGCCCGCTTCGATGCCGCACTCCCAGCCCCAGCCCAAGCCCATGCTGACGGTCAAGGGGATCCCCGTGTCGCCCGGCATCGTGATCGCGCGTGCCTTCGTGCTCGGCGAGGCGGAGACCCACATCCCGCAGCGTGAAATCGAGGAGCGCGAGATCGAAAGCGAGCTCGTGCGGCTCGACGGCGCCCTGCGCGACGCGGGTTCCGATCTCGTCCTCCTGCGCGACCGCACCGAGCAGCAGCTCGGCCGCGAGGCGGCGAAGATCTTTGGATTCCACCTCGGGCTGGCGCAGGATCCGGCGCTCCTCGGGCCGATGCGCGAACGGATCCGCCGCGACCGCGTGAACGCCGAAGTGGCCGTCGCGGAGAGCTTCAAGAAGGTCACCGACCAGTTCAAGGCGATCGGGAACGAGGTCTTCCGCCAGAAGGCCAACGACGTCCTCGACCTCGAGCGGCGCGTGCTCGGCAAGCTGATGGGCGAGAACGAGTCGCGCCTCTCCGCGCTCTCCGAGCCTGTCGTCATCATCGCCCACGAGCTCACGCCCTCGCAGACGGCGGGCATGGACCGCAAGAAGATCCTCGCGATCGCGACCGATCTCGGCGGACGCACTAGCCACACCTCCATCGTCGCGCGCGCCATCGAGATTCCCTGCGTCGTCGGCTGCCAGCGCGTGATGCAGCGCGCCGAGGACGGCGACCTCGTGATCGTCGACGGCGACACGGGCGTCGTCGTGGTGCGCCCCGACGAGCGCACCCTCGAGGACTACCGCGGCCAGCAGGACCGCTTCTCGAACTACCGCAAGATCCTGCGGGAAACCGCGAATCTCGAGGCGGTCACCAAGGACGGCACGCGCATCCGGCTGCTCGGGAACATCGAGTTTCCGCACGAGGTCGAGAACGTCCTCGCGAACGGCGGCGACGGCGTCGGCCTCTACCGCACCGAGTTCCTCTACCTCACGAACGACCACGAGCCGAGCGAGGACGAGCAGTACCGCGCGTACCGCCACACGCTCGAGCTGCTCGCCGGCCGGCCCTGCACGATCCGCACGCTCGACCTCGGCGCCGACAAGTACACGCAGCAGCGCGCGCACGAGCCCGAGCGCAATCCGTTCCTCGGGCTTCGCTCGATCCGCTACTGCCTCGCGCATCGCGAGATGTTCAAGACGCAGCTGCGCGCCATCCTGCGGGCGAGCGTCCACGGCCCGGTGAAGGTGATGTTCCCCCTGGTCTCGACCCTGATGGAGCTCCGTCAGGCGAAGATGATCCTCAACGACGTGTGCGAGGAGCTCGAGGAGGAAGGCATCGCCTTCGACCGCGGGATCCAGACCGGAATCATGGTCGAGGTGCCGAGCGCCGCGCTCCTGGCCCGGGCCTTCGCGCAGGAATGCGCCTTTTTCTCGATCGGCACGAACGACCTGATCCAGTACACGCTGGCGGTCGACCGCGGCAACGAGCGAGTGGCGCATCTCTACACCGGGGCCTCCCCGGCGGTGCTTTATCTGGTCAAGCAGGTGGTCCGGGCTGGCCGGCGCGCCGGCATCGATGTCTCGCTCTGCGGTGAGATTGCCGGAGAAGCGATCTACACCATGTTGCTGATCGGCCTCGGTTTGCGTACACTCTCCCTCGTTCCCAGTCAGATCCCGCTCATCAAGCGCGTGGTTCGGTCGGTGGACGTCCATTACTGCGAAGAACTGGCCCGCCGGGTCGGCTCCTTCGATTCCGACCGGCAGGTGCTCACAACCCTCCGGGACGAACTCAGAAAGATCGACCCCGACTCCTTCGGAGGCTGGATCGCCGAATGAGGCGAACCAGCAGCGCCGGATCAGGGCCGGGCCGATCGAAACAACCGAATTTTCAGCCCCGAACCTGAGGCCGTTTGCGCTGGCGCGTTGCGCCAGCAGGCAGGCGATCCGACCGCGAGACTCGCGAGGAATGCAGGACGAAGGGCGTCGATCGACAGCGGCGGTGTTTCCGCCCTCATAGAGCTGCCGATCCGCGCCCCCCGCACCGAACCGCTCTCGTCGGATGAACCGACCCCTGGTCAGGCTGGGCGACCTTGGAACACGCGCGACTGCGCGAACCAAGGTTGGAAGGAACATCGCGTGCGCCGCTGCGCATGCCTTCGAGCGACGTCTCTGCGCCACGCGCGGAGAACACCGGCCGAGGTCACGGCAGCGAACCACGCGACGCGAGTGCGCAGAGCACGCGCAAGCCACGCATCGCGTGCGCCCCGCCCTCTGCACGTTGCCCCGATCGTCTCGGCGGCACGCTCGCTCCGAAGGGTCCGTGCGCACGTCGCGCGAAGGACCTCTCCCAGCGGACCAATGCCTGCAGCGCGCTCGTCGAGCGTGTTGCGCAGACTGCCTCGCACACTGGCTTCACGCCAGAGAAGCGAAACAGTCATGCAGAACGACAGCAACCAGAACGACCCGACCGAGCGCGAGAGCCGCGCCGAGTCGATGCACTCCTCCCACCCGGCGCAGGACCGGCCCGCGAACCCTTCCCATTCCGAGCAGCCCAGCCTCGAGATCGACTCCGGGCTCGAGATCGACTCCGGGCTCGAGATCGACTCCGGGCTCGAGGCCGGCTTCGAGCCGGGCATGGAGATCGTGGACGACGACGCCGATCCGGGCGCGGAGACGCGCGTCAGCATCGTGGAGGAACTTGAGCGCGACCTCGACGGCAACTCCGCCCGCGAACTCACCGACGAGGAGCGCACCGAGCTCGAGGAAGCGGCGCGCGAGGAGGCTGCGGACGCGGATGAAGCCGCCGCCGCGTACGCCCGCGCCTCGATGCGCGACTTCGACAAGCCGGCGGAAGCCAACCCCGACGAGCAGGACCTCGGCGACGGCCCCGTCGTCGTCCAGCGCGAGCGGCCGAAGCAGCTTGTCGTCGTGAACGACGTTCCCGGCGACGAGATGCGCATCGCGATCCTCGAGCAGGGCAAGCTCGGGCAGTTCCACTCCGAGCGCGCCTCGAACTCGACGAACGTCGGCTCGATCTACAAGGCGCGCGTCGTCAACGTCGAGCCCGCGATCCAGGCGGCATTCGTCGACTTCGGCGAGGGAGCGAACGGCTTCCTCCACATCTCCGACCTGCACCCGAAGTATTTCCCCGGCTCGAAGCGCGACGGCGGCGAACGCACCGAGAAGGTCGGACGCAAGATCCCGCGCCGCGCGCGGCCGATGATGCAGGACGCGCTCAAGCGCGGCCAGGAGATCACGGTCCAGGTGCTGAAGGAAGGCCTCGGCTCGAAGGGTCCGACCGTCACGAGCTATCTCTCGATCCCGGGACGACTGCTCGTGATGATGCCCGACATGGACAACGTCGGCGTGTCCCGCAAGGTCGACGACGAGGAAGGCCGCCGCAAGATGCGGAAGATCCTCGACTCGCTGAACCTGCCGGAAGGCTTCGGCTTCATCCTGCGCACCGCCGGCTTCGACGCCACGCGCACCGAGCTCGCACGCGACGCCCAGTACCTCACCCGGCTCTGGCAGGTGATGGAGAAGCGCATGAACGCCGTGGGCGCGCCGTGCCAGCTCTACACCGAAGGCGACATCCTGCTGCGCACGATCCGCGACTCGATCGACTCGTCGGTCGACGGCATCGTGGTCGACAGCGAGCCCGCGTTCCACCGGGCGAAGGCGTTCCTCGAGGTCGTCGCGCCGAAGGCGGCCGCCAAGGTGCACTTCTACGACCGGCGCATGCCGGTGTTCCACGCGTTCGACGTCGAGCGCCAGGTCGACCTCATCCACTCGCGCGAGGTCCCGCTTCCATCGGGCGGCGCGCTTGTGTTCGACCAGGCCGAGGCGCTCGTCGCCATCGACGTGAACTCGGGGCGCTCGCGCAGCGCGCGCGACAGCGAGACGAACGCCTACCAGACCAACCAGGAGGCGGTCGATGAGATCGCCCGCCAGCTGCGCCTGCGCGACCTCGGCGGCGTCGTGGTGGCCGACCTCATCGACATGCGGTCGAGCAAGCATCGCCGCGACATCGAGGAGCGTCTCAAGCAGAACCTCGCGCGCGACCGGGCCAAGACGACCGTCTCGCAGATCAGCGAGTTCGGCATCATCGAGCTCACCCGCCAGCGCATGCGCCCGAGCATCCGCAAGGCGCACTACATCGATTGCCCGCACTGCGCGGGTCACGGCGAGATCCGCATGCCCGACTCGGTCGCGTCCGACGCGATGCGCCGCGTGCAGCTCGTGCTCGACATGGACAAGGTGTCGCGCATCGAGATGGTGTGCTCGTCGAAGGTGGCTGCCGTGCTGCTCTCGGCCAAGCGCCGGGCGATGGTCGAGCTCGAGGACCTCTTCTCGAAGAAGATCGACGTCCGGATCAGCGAGGCGATCGCGGTCGACCGCGTCGACATCTACGCCTACGACGACCGCGGTGCGGACGTCGAGCTCGATCGGCCGCAGAGGCCGCAGATTCCCGCGCTCGCAAGCCTTCCCACCGAGATCGAGGAAGACGACGCCGGCCAGCAGGAACAGCGTGGCGAACAGCGCGGGGAAGGTGGCGGACGCCGTGGGCGCCGCCGTCGTCGCCGCAAGCCCGCCGCAGCGGACGCGACGTCGATCATCCTCTCGGGTGGTTTCGACGACCTCCCGGAGCTCGACGAGGACGAACCGAGCATCTCCGAGACGCTGGCCGATTCGCGCGATGCGTCGCGTGACGACGATGGCGACGAGTCCGAGGGCGACGAGCGCGAAGGCGCGTCGCCCAAGCAGGGCGAACGTCGCGACGATGAAGAAGGCGGACGCCGCGGACGGCGTCGTCGTCGCCGGCGCGGTCGCGGTGGAAACCGCGAAGGCGGCGAGTCGGACGGCGAGCAGCGCGGCGAGCAGCGCGCGCCGCAGACTTCGGCCCCCGCACGGCCGGTGGCTCCCCCGCCGCCGCCGCGTGAACCGAGCGATCCGATCCGCGTGCACGCGATCGCGAAGGAGATCGAACTCACCAGCAAGGAAGTCCTTGCGAAGTGCGCCGAGCTCGGGATCGAAGTGAAGGGTCACCAGTCGCTCCTCACGGGCGAGCAAGGCGACGAGATCCGCAAGGCCTACGGCAAGCCGCCGTTCGATGTGCCGGAGCCGACGCCGGAGCCAGAGCCCGACTCCTCCGCGCCGGAAGGCGGCGACGGCTCGGGCGAGATGGGCGAAGGCGGACGCCGCAAGCGTCGGCGTCGGCGTCGGCGCGGCCGCGGTGGACGCGACCGCGACGGCGAGCCTGGCTCGGGGGGCGATGCTGCCGGCGGCGACGCGTCTGAAGCGCAGTCGATGGATGCAGAGTCGTCCGACGATGGAGACGGCGACGACCGCGACGGCGACGACGACGCTGGCGTCGATGAAGGCACCGACGGCGACAGCGGCGGAGACACCGACGGCGACTCGCAGTCGGAGGGCTCGACCGATGGTTCGTCGGATGGTTCGCGTGATGGCGGCGAGGGCGGCGGGCGCCGTCGGCGACGACGACGGCGCGGCGGCCGTGGCCGCAACCGCGAGCGCGGCGAGGGCGGCGGCGAGAACCGCGGCGGCGGGCAAGGAAGTCGCGAAGGAAATCGCGAAGGAAATCGCGATGGAAATCGCGAAGGAAATCGCGAAGGGAATCGCGGTGAAAGCCGCGGTGAAAGCCGCGGTGGAGGCCGCCCCGACAATCGGAACGGACAACGCGACAACACCCGCAACAACAACCGCAATGAAGGCCGCGGCAACGAGCGACGCGAGCAGCGCAACGACGCTCCGCCTCCTCCGCCGCCGACCGCATCGCCCTCGCCGGCTCCCCCGCGCCCGCGCTCGCTGTACGGCGGCCGCGTGCGCAAGCTCGGCCCAGGCGAGCGTCCGAAGGGCGGCGGCGACGAGTAGCTCGCGTCTTCCGTCACGACCGACAAGCGCACTCCATGCAAGTTCGACGCGTCTTCATTCTCGGCTCCACAGGCTCGATCGGCACCAGCGCCCTCGATGTCGTGCGCGACTTCGCGCGACGCAGCGATCCGCGCGGGACCAGATTCGAGATCGCCGGCTTGGCCGCTGCGAAGAGCGGTGACGTCCTCGCGACGCAAGCGCGCGAGTTCGCGGTGCCCGCGGTTGCGCTGGTCGACGACGGCGCCATGCTCGATGTCCCTGCAGGAACGCGCATCTTCCGCGGCCCGGACGCTGCCTGCGAACTGCTCGCCAGCTGCGCTCGCCGCGGCGACCTCGTCCTCGCGTCGATGGTTGGCGCCGCAGGCATCCGCCCGACGCTTGTCGCCATCGAGCGGGGCTGCGACGTCGCGCTCGCGAACAAGGAGGCGCTCGTCGCCGCCGGTGCGGTGGTCATGCCGGCCGCCGCCAAGGCCAACGTTCGCATCATCCCGGTCGACAGCGAGCACAATGCGCTCTTCCAGTGCCTCAAGGCGTCGACCTCGATGGACGAGGTCCGGCGCGTGGTGCTCACCGCCTCCGGCGGCCCCTTCCGCACCAAGACGCGCGAGGAGATGGCGCTCGCCACCGTCGACGACGCGCTCGCGCATCCGACCTGGCGCATGGGCCCCAAGGTCACGATCGACAGCGCCTCGCTCATGAACAAGGCGCTCGAGCTCATCGAGGCGCACTGGCTCTTCGGGCTCGGGAGCGACCGGATCGACGCCATCATCCACCCGCAGTCGATCGTGCACGGATTCGTCGAGTATCTCGACGGAAGCGTGCTCGCGCAGCTGTCGCCGCCCGACATGCGCACCCCGATCCAGCAGGCCATGTGCGATCCCCGGCGCTTCGACGGCCCCTCGCGCAAGCTCGACTTCGCGGCCCTCCGGTCGCTCGACTTCGAGCCGGTCGATCATGCCCGCTTTCCCGCGATCGGCCTCGCGCACCGCGTGATCGCCGCGGGCGGTTCGAGCGGCGCCACCTTCAACGCCGCGAACGAGATCGCCGTCGCGGCGTTCCTCGAGCGGCAGATCGGCTTCCTCGACATCGCCGAACTCGTGCGCGACACGCTCGACGCGACGCCTGTCTCGGCAGTGCGCTCGCTCGACGACGTGCTCGAGGCGGACAAAGCCGCCCGCGCGCGGGCACGCGCGATGGTCCGCGCATAGGATGCCCGACGCGAGGTGCACGTGGGCGCGATTCCAGGCTTCATTCTCATCCTTCTCGGCTTCGGGTTCCTGATCTTCATCCACGAGCTCGGGCATTTTCTCGCCGCGAGGTGGGCGGGAATCCGCGCCGACGGCTTCGCCATCGGCATGGGCCCCTGCCTCCTCAGCTACCGGCGCGGCGTGGGGCTCACGGTCGGCTCGGCCGACGCGAAGGTCATGCGCGCGCACGGCAAGCGCCCGATCGAGATGAGCGACGCCGAGATGAGCCAGCATGGGCTCGGCGAGACCGAATACTCGCTCCGCGCGCTGCCGCTCGGCGGCTACGTGCGGATGCTCGGTCAGGAAGACGGCTATCCGTCGGCGGTCAGTGCGGATGCCCGCAGCTTCGGCAAGGCCCCCGTCTTCCGGCGCGGCGTGGTGATCCTCGCCGGCATCGCCGCGAACATCGCGCTTGCCATCGTCCTCTTCCTCGTCGCGTTCCTCGTCGGTGTCCGCTTCCCGGCGGCGACGATCGGTGGAATCGCGCCGGGGTCCCCTGCCGCCGAGGCGAAGTCGCTCGACGCCGGCACACCCGACGGGCTCCGCCCGGGCGACAAGGTCGTCGCGATCGACGGCGATGCCACCGAGACCTTCCTCGACATCCGGCTTGCCGCCGCGATGGCGAAGCCCGACACCGTGCTCGACATGACGATCGAGCGCGAGGGCGCGAGCAAGCGCTTCAGCGTGCTTCCGCGCCGCAACGCCGATATCGGGCTGCTTGCCATCGGCGTCGATCCCGCGCGCAGTTCGACCATCACCGACGTCCGCTCCTCGCGGGCCGAAGTGGAGGACTTGATCGCCGCCGATTCGCCGGAACTCACCGCGGCAGGCGTCGGCCCCGGCTGGACCGCGATCAGCGTCGATGGCGCACCCGTCGGTAGCCTGTCTGACCTCGAGCGCGCCGCCGCCCTCTCCGAGGGCCGACCGCTCACGGTGCGCTGGCGTTCGCCGATGACCAAGGATGCGCCGGCACGCGAGGTCGAGACGATCCTGCCGCCGCGTCCCGACTTTCAGTTGATGGTCGTTCCGGCCAGGACGCCCGCCGCGGCGCCGGCCAATGGCTCGAGCGCGGCCACCAACGCGGAGACGCCCACCTTCGGACTCGTCGGCTTCGCGCCGCTCGTCCGCATCGGGTCGCTTTCGGAATCGAGCGTGAACAGGAAGACGCTCATGCCAGGCGACATCATCCTGCGCATCGGCTCGCAACTCGGGCCGCGTGCGGACGAGATTCGCGGCAAGCTCCAATCGTCGCGGGGAAGTTCGGTCCCAGCGCTCATCGAGCGCGACGGCGAGGAGATCGCGCTCGAGATCCGCACGAACGCCGATGGAATCGCGGGGATCATGATGGCTCCCGCCGTCGACATTCCGCGCCTCGCGACGACCGTGACCGAGGTCGTGGCGCCGGCAGCGGACGGTGGCGATCCCGGCACTCGGGCGACGCCTGCGGCCGCGCTGAAGGCCCTGCCGCTCGGCACGGTCGAGTCGGTGAACGGCACGCCCGTCGCCGACTTCCGCGCGCTGCGCGCCGAACTCGTGCGCCTCGCGCGCAACCACGCCGGCGACGATCCGCTTTCGGTGCGCATCGCCATGCGCGACCCTTCGCCCGACGCAAGCCCCGTCGAGATGCCGATCGAGATCGGCGCGACCGACCTCGCCACGCTCCGGTCGCTCGGCTTCACCTTCCCGGTCAACATCGGCATCTTCGATCCGAACTTCACGCTCCTCACCGCGAACGGAAATCCCGCGAAGGCCGTCGCCATGGGCTTCCGCCAGACGCTCAAGATGATCGAGCAGGTGTTCCTCACGCTCGACCGGGTGGGCCGAGGCTCCGTCGGCGTCGACCAACTGCAGGGGCCGGTGGGAATCCTCCACACGGGAACCAAGGTCGCCGACGAAGGCTTCATGTACATGGTGTTCTTCCTCGCGCTCATCAGCGTGAACCTCGCCGTCGTGAACGCGCTCCCCATCCCGATCGCGGACGGCGGCCTCTTCATGTTCCTCATGTACGAGAAGATCCGCGGGCGGCCGCCATCGATCGCCTTCCAGAACGCGGCCGCCATGGCCGGCATCGCGCTCGTCGCCGGCATCTTCCTGCTGACCTTCTACAACGACATCGTGCGTCTCTTCGCGTGATTGCGTGGGTTTGACGGCCCGGGCGCATCGACCGCGCGCCACCGGGCGAAGGAGCGCGCATGAGCGACCACCCAGTCTCGATCGTCACCGGCGCTGGCAGCGGCATCGGCGCCGCCTGCGCACGCATGCTGGCCGCGCGCGGCCACGCGGTCGTCCTTGTCGGCCGCACCGAGTCGAAGCTCGACGCGGTGCGCGCCGAGCTCGCCGAGCCCACCCGTCACCTCGTCTTCGCGGCCGACATCGCCGACAGCGGCCTCGCGCACGGGGTCGTCGATCGCACGATCGAAGCCTACGGCAGGCTCGACGCGCTCGTTCTCGCGGCGGGCGTCGCACCGCTCGCTCCGATCGACAGGACGAGCGAGGAGATCCTCGAGGAAGCGTTCTTCATCAACACCTTCGGCCCGGCGAACCTCATCGTGCGCGCGTGGCCGCAGTTCAAGAAGCAGCGCTCTGGGCGCATCGCCATCGTCTCGACGATCGGCACGAGCGATCCGTTCCCCGGCTTCTTCGCCTACGCGGCCAGCAAGTCGGCGGTCGACAGCTTCGCGCGCTCGATCAAGGCCGAGGGCAAGGCGATCGGCGTGAAGGGCTTCGCGATCAACCCCGGCGCCGTCGAGACCCCGCTCTTGCGGCAGAACTTCCCGGAGAACGTGATCCCGCGCGCACGCGCGATGGCACCCGAGAAGGTCGCGGAGATCGTGGTCGCGTGCGCGTGCGGCGAGCGCGATGACGACAACGGCAAGGCGATCGCTGTGATTTGAGCGAGAGATTCGACCGCTCGCCGCTGCGGCGGCTCGCGAGGTGTCGCGAACGGTTGGTGGACGGCCGAACGATCGGACGCGCCAGGCTCTGCCTGACAGAGCCTACACCTTCCGGCGAACGGCGCGTTCCATGTCGCGCTTGTCCTCGCGCTTGGCGATGTCCTGCCGCTTGTCGTGCTGCTTCTTGCCGAGGCCGATGCCGATCAGGACCTTCGCACGGCCCTTGACCCAGTAGATCTTGAGCGGCACCAGCGTCGCGCCCTTCGCCTTCGCTTCGGTCGCGAACTTCACGATCTCGCGCGCGTGCGCGAGGAGCCTCCGCTGCCGGATCGGATCATGCTGCCGGTTCGCACCGGCCGGCGGATACTCGGCGATGGTCACGTTCATCAGCGTCAACTGCGGTGGATCGACCTGCGCGAGCACCCAGCCCTCCGCGAGGCTCGCCTGCCCTTGCCGCAGGCTCTTCACCTCGGTGCCGACAAGCTTCAGGCCGCACTCGAGCGTGTCGGTGACGGCGTAGTCGAACCGCGCCTTCCGGTTCTCGACGACCGGTTCACGCGCCTCGCCAT
>Ga0315900_10009451_pt1 | contig 12372 bp, 3 predicted proteins | sample LakEriMetagenome_FD_203521 | JGI IMG/M metagenome (GOLD analysis project Ga0315900, IMG submission 203521) | Freshwater fungal communities from buoy surface, Lake Erie, Ohio, United States - Buoy 12 MA114 | ecosystem: Environmental > Aquatic > Freshwater > Lake > Lake biofilm | place: USA: Lake...
AGAAATTCCGGTTGTTGCCGGACGTATACGCATCATTCACGATCTGGAAGGACGTACAGCCCGTACCCACGTTGGTCACGGGCACCGTCATGATGGTGGTCCACACATCCGCAGGCCAGGGACACCCCTCGTCATCCAACAAGGTCAGCATGACCAGGTTGTAAGTGCGATAGTTGAAGCCGGTCGGGGTGCCATTCACCGAAGGATTGGTGACCTGAGCCGTCGGCGAAGGCAACGCACCTGGGCACGGGCCAGTGCGGACTCCGAGCGCCGTGGTGGTACCGGTGGCCCAGCGGATAGTGAAGGTCAGGTTGGATACCACATCACCAAAGCTCTGGCCGTTGGGACGCACCCGCACCTCCAGGGTCGTCGGGTTGGTGTTCTGCACCAGATCGATGTCAATCGATGACGGATCTTGGGCACGTACAACTCCGAATGACATCAGTGCCATTCCGAGGGCGAACCACAGTCCTCGCCATTTGAGGGCGTTCAACTTCGTCATGTCTTAGGTTTTGGGTGGTCGGGGGATTCCGCTTAAGGATCTGCAATATAGCAGCATTGGCTCCGTACAAATCAAGAGGAGGTTGAAAAAATCTCCGATGGACGGATGGCGATGTGGAGCAGGACCAAAGAACGGAAGGCCGCCGAACGGCGGCCCTCCGGGTAGAGCACTCGGGTAGTTGCGCCGTCAGCGCTGGATGATCATACGCTCAGTGATCGATCGTTCACCAGCGGTGATGTTGAGCACATAGAGTCCGGCGGCCAGATCGGGCGACAACGGCAACGCGTGGTTGAACAGGCTGCCGTCCTGAACGGGCAGTGTCGTGGTCAACACCCGCTTCCCGAAGCTGTCGTACACATCCACCGTCACCACCTGCGCGTCCTGCTGCACCCCATCGAGGTTCAGGAACACCAGATCGCCTCGATTGGGATTGGGGAAGACCACCAGCTCCATATCCGCATCCTCGACCGGCTCGACCACGAGCACATCATCTTCCATTTCGCGGCTGCCCAAGGGACGGAACCGGATGCGGCAGGTGCGGCCGAAACCCGTGTAATTACCGTTGACCAAGGCGCGCACGCGGATGTTCAGGTCAACGTTCGCCGGAACGGGGTTCGTGTTGAGTTGCACGGGAATGAGCACGTTCGTCGGCTTCAGTACCCGGCGGTTATAGGAACCATGCGGATCATAGATCCAGAACTGGTAGCCCGAGGCGCCGGGCTGGGCATTGCAGAAGACCGGGCTGGTGAGGGCCAGGTTCGTGCGGTCGCACCAGTTGCCGATCATGCCGAGGTTGTTGGTGGGTACACAGAATGCACGGTTCACCGAACCACCGATCCGGCTCTGTGCGCCGAACGCTCCGGTTGCATCGATGATCCGGCGGCCCTGGGCATCGCGCAGGACATACCCGCCACCGTCAATACCATCACCACCGGCATCGAGGAGAACGAGGTGGTAGCATCCGGTCGCAACGCAAAGCTCCTCCACCACAACGGAACCGGCCTGGCCATCGGCGTAAGGACCGCCAGCATCGATCACCAAGGTCTCGGTCTCGTCATAGAGGACCCATGTCACCTCCGAACCCGCGCCATCCAGCGTGATGGCCAGTGTAAGCTCCTCGGTGCATCCGCTCGGAACACCAGTGCACTGGCAGTTACCATTGATCAGGTCGCCAGTGGTGCCTGCATTGCCATCATCGCAGGCATCCCCTACCTCCCCTGTGAGGTTCGGGCAGCTGTCGCTGGCATCACAGATGCCATCGGTATCCGCATCCGCGAAGGTGCCTTCACAGGTGCACGTGGCGCTCCAGGTATCGTTGATGGTACATGGGTCGTTGTCATCGCAGGCGGTCCCTGGCAGAGCCTCACCACCGGGTATCCCCAAACAGTCCGCCACGGGATCCCCGGCACAAATGCAGTCCAGATTGACGAGATCGCCCGTGGTGCCCGGATCGCCATCATCACAAGGGTCACCGAATTCACCAGGAAGGTCGGGACAGCTATCCTCCGCATCGCAGATACCATCCGCATCCGCATCAGCCAGCGTGCCTGCGCAAACACAGTTGGCACTGTACACGTCGTTCTCCGTGCAAAGGTCTGCATCGTCGCAGGCCGTTCCGGGCTGGGCTGGTCCTCCGGGAACACCCTCGCAATCCTCGGCGAGCACGCCGGCACAAACACATTGCGCGGTGATCACATCACCCGTGGTGGCGGGGTTGTTGTCATTGCAGGCATCACCCTGCACACCGGGCAGGTTCGGACAGTTGTCGTTCGCATCGCAAAGACCATCGGCATCCGCGTCGGCCACCGTGCCTTCGCACACGCAGCTGGCACTGTATACATCATTCACCGTGCACGCGTCCGCATCGTCGCAGGCCGTTCCAGGTTGCGCCGGACCACCGGGGACACCCTCGCAGTCATCGGCGAGCGTACCAGCGCACACGCATTGTGCGGTGATCACATCACCTGTGGTGGCGGGGTTGTTGTCATTGCAGGCATCACCCTGCACGCCGGGCAGGTTCGGGCAGTTGTCGTTCGCATCGCAAAGACCATCGGCATCCGCGTCGGCCACCGTGCCTTCGCACGCGCACTGCGCATTCCATACATCATTCGTTGTGCATGCATCACCATCGTTGCACGGTGTACCCGGTTGCGCTGGCCCGCCGGGAACGCCCTCGCAGTCATCCGCAAGCGTGCCGGCACAAACACACTGCGCGGTGATCGCATCTCCGGAAGTGTTCGGATCATTGTCATCGCAGGCATCACCGATGCGGCCGAACAGCGTGGGACAGTCGTCGGTGTTGTCGGTGACATAGTTCGCGGGCTGGCTGCACGCCAGCAGCACATCACCGGGGTCGCCGAATCCATCCTCGTCCACATCGTGGTACCAGGTCTGCGGCGCAGTGATGGTGATGCCGGTAGTGGTCTGGAATTGCGGACAGCCGCCGGAAGCGGCGATCGTGTAGGTGACCGTGTACGCACCAGGAGTGCTCAGGGAGAGGTCCACGGACCCTGTACCGGCAACGATAGACAGACCGGCGGGGCTGGCGGAATAGGTACCACCGCCCGCACCCGTCCGTGTGACGCTGGCCGAACCTGCTCCGCCGCAGTAGGGCGAACCCGTGTAACTGATGGAAGCCGAGGCCGGCGTATTCACCGTGGCCGTGGTGGTACCCGAAGCGTTCGTGCCACATCCATTGCTCGCCGTCACCGTGTAGGTGCCGGATGCCGCCACCGTGGCCGCACTGATGGTTGGAGCCTGCTGGGTGGCCGAAAAACCGTCGGGGCCCGACCATGCATAAGTAATGGTCCCTGCCCCCGTCGCCGTAGCGGTGAGGTTCAGGGGCTGACCGGCACAGATGGGGCCGTTGTTGGCCACCGTGCCCATCGTGGGACCGGGGACAGCGGTACCGACGCACACGCAAGTGGCGCTCCACGTATCATTCGTGGTGCAGGCGTTGTTGTCGTTGCACGAACTGCCGGGCTGTGCGGGACCACCGGGCACGCCCAGGCAGTCATTCGGCTGGGTGCCGGCACATACGCAGTTGGCCGTGATCACGTCGTTGATCGTGCCGGCGTTGCCATCGTTGCAGGCATCACCGATGCGTCCGAAGAGCGTGGGGCAGTTATCCGTGTTGTTGCTCACGTAGTTGGCCGGCTGGCTGCAGGCGAGCAACACATCGTCGGGGTCACCGAAACCGTCCTGGTCCACATCATGATACCAGGCCTGGGCCGCCGTGATCGTGATGCCCGCAGTGGCCTGGAACTGGGCGCAACCACCGGAGGCCGCGATCGTATAGGTCACCGTGTACGCTCCTGCCGTGCTGAGCGAGAGGTCGACCGCACCCGTGGACGCCACGATGGACAGGCCAGCAGGACTTGCCGTGTACGTTCCACCGGATGTGCCCGTGCGGGTCACGCTGGCCGTACCGGCATTGCTGCAATAGGGTGAACCCGCGTAGCTGATGGTCGCGTTCGGCGCTGCCGTGATCGTGATGCCCGCGGTCGTCTGGAACTGGGCACATCCGCCACCGGCGGCCACCGTGTACGTAACGGTGTAGGTCCCCGGCGTGCTCGCGCCAAGGTTCACAGCACCGGTGGTACTGTTGATGCTCAGCCCCGCAGCGCTCGCATACGTACCACCCGTCGTTCCCGTGCGCGATACACTGGCCGTACCGGCATTGCTGCAATATGGGGACCCGGCGTAGCTGATGGTCGCGTTCGGCACCGCCGTGATCGTGATGCCCGCGGTCGTCTGGAACTGGGCGCAACCACCACCGGCGGCGACCGTATACGTGACCGTGTAAGTGCCCGGTGTGCTCGCGCCGAGGTTCACCGCACCGGTGGCCGCATTGATGCTCAACCCCGACGTGCCTGCATAGGTGCCACCTGTCGTTCCGCTCAGGGTCACGCTGGCCGTACCCGCGTTGCTGCAGTATGGCGAACCTGCATAGCTGATGGTCGCCGAAGGCGCAGCGTTCACCGTGGCCGTGGTGGTGCCCGAAGCATTAGTGCCGCAACCGTTGCTCGCCGTCACCGTGTAGGTGCCGGATGCCGCCACGGTGGCCGAACTGATGGTGGGGTTCTGTTGGGCGGAGGAGAATACGTTCGGACCCGACCAGGCATAGGTTATGGTGCCGGCACCGGTCGCTGAGGCGCTCAGGTTCAGGGTCTGCCCTGCACAGATGGGCCCGTTGTTGGTAACGGCACCCATGACCGGACCAGCGATAGGCGTACCGGTGCACACGCACTGTGCGCTCCACACATCACCAGCGGTGCATGCGTTGTTGTCGTTGCAGGCGGTTCCCGGCAAAGCCGCACCACCGGGCACCCCGAGGCAATCCACGCTGCCGCAGGTGCCCACCTGCACCTGTCCGGAAACGATCACGCCGGTCTTGTCGATACCTCCGAGCGAACAAAAGAACTTCCTGTTGATCACCGGGTCGGAGACCCATGCGTCATTGGAGATCTCGAATGTGGTGCAGCCCGGATTGTTGGTCACAGGTACCCGCATCACCGTGGTCCAAGCATCCTGCGGCCAAGGACAGCCCTCATCGTCCAACAGGGTCAACATCACCAGGTTGTACGTCCGGTAGTTGAAACCGGTGGGTGCTCCGGAACAGATCGAAGGAGGCACACAAGGCGGGCCGTTCGGGTTGGTGACCTGCGCGGTGGGCGACGGCAGGGCTCCGGGACAGTCGCCCGAGCGGGTGCCGAGCGCAGCGGTGGTTCCGGTGGCCCATCGGATGCTGAAGGTCAGGTTGCTCACCACGTCACCGAACCCCTGTCCGTTGGCACGGACCTGGACCTCCAGCGTACCCGGCGTGGTGGTACTCTCCTGAAGTCGGATGTCGACCGAGCCCGGATCTTGCGCAACCGCGGTGTCAATGGAACACAACCAACCGAAGAGGATGGCCAATATTCCGCCGCGGAGTAGGTGTTTGGTTCGTTCCATGTGGATCGGTTTGTGGAGCGTAAGGATCTGTACAATGCGAATGTATGCTATGCCGCACCGGTCTACGGGACCTGTTCAAAAACAACGTTGTTAGGGGTTGCACCCCCCACGTTCACCAGGATGGGATCGCGATCGTTGTTCAGACCGGTGTACTTCACCGCGCCATCCAGGTTGATATCGGTGGTCTGGTAGCCGCCGACAACGTTGGTCGGCACGGAACTTCCAACGATCAGCAGAATGGGATCGCGATCATTTCCTGCACCGACGTACTTCACCTGGCCATCGGTAAGGGCATTGCCGGCCTGCAAGACCATGCGTGTGCCGATGGACTTACGCGCATTCGTGCCCCAGGTGGCCGTGGCTGCGGAACGCATATCCACCGCGGTGGGTGTTGCAGCAAGGGGGAGGGCCGAGGACGTCATGCAGCCGAGGTGGTTCCGATGGCGCACCACAACGTGGTAGTTCCCGGCCGGAGCGTTCATGACCAGGCCAGGACCGCCATTGACGTCGACAACATCACCATCACGCTGCAAGAGCGCCTGCCGCGTGGCCACCAACGTGGATGGGTTGGCCGCCGAACGAAGCTCGATCCTGACCCAGTCGACCAACGCATCATTGCCCGTGGTGGCCAACAGGACCGGCGCAAACGCCTCCCCTCCGCCACCGCTCACTTGGGGATAGCCGAGCGCGCTGTAAGGTTCGTTGGCCGGAAGCAGGCCGGCAGTACGCAGATCATCACGCATAAGATCCGCATTGACGTCGTAGGGACCTTCAAGGACGAGCCGGACGTTCAGCGCGACGGGCTGTGTCACCGTGGCCGTCACCTGGGTACGGGCGCTGGTGGCGGTAACAGCGGGTGTGGTGGCCACCCAATCGTAGAGGCACCAGTAGTTGGTGGTGCCATCGGTGGCACCGGTGATGGTGGCCAGGGTGCCGACGGCGTATGGATAACTGTTCCCGGACGTGTTGTACCACAGATCACGTACGGTCTCCGTATTGTCATCGAAGCAGGAGATCTTGTGCTGCAGCCCGGCGGGGACATCCCAATCCAGGGTGATGGTATTGAGGCCTGCGGGGATCTCGACATACTTCTCGGCGATCAGGTTACCCAAGCGATCCACCAGCACGAAATGGCGCTGGCCAACGCTGTTGGCCCGTACCTTGACGGATACCAGCCTGAACGGTTTGTGGGCATCGAACAGAAGCCATTGACGTGTGGTGGTGCTGGTGCCTGCATAAGCGCCTTGGACCACGTTCTCACCGCGCCCCCCCGCAGCGTTCTCGCCGGGGGCCGTTGAACGGGCCTCCACCCAGTAGTTGGTGGTGGTGGTGAGCACTGGCGTGGTGAACGTTGGACCCACCCCAACTTGAACTCCACCGGTGGGCGCATCGAACCAATAAAGATCCGTTCCAGTGGCGGTGAGCCCCAGTGTACCTGCGCCGAAGCGCTCCGCACCCGTGGCGGTGGGTGCGGCAGGCGCGGCCAGCGCGGCCAGGGTCAAGGCCGGCGTGCTCAAGCTCCCGCAAGGGCAGGTGACCGTACAGGAATAGGTGCCTGCAGCGCTCACGGTGATGCTCCGCGTGGTGGCGCCCGTGCTCCATGCATAAGCGGTGCCGGGCGAAGCGGTCAACGTGCGGATCTGGCCGGGGGCGATCACCGTGCTGCCATCGCAAAAGATGTTGGCGGTGCCACCATTGTTGGCCGGGGTCTGTTGCGTCAAGGTGATGGGGAAAGACGTCCAATTGTTGTTCTCGTTGGACTCGATGAAATCATTGGCCGGGTCGGCCACAGCCACGATGTGATACTGCCCATTGCACAGACCTGGCAGCATGTTGATCCACATGCCGTCGAGCCCTTCGTCGTAGATGTCGCCCTTTCCCACCTGGATGCACTGCACATCATCCGAACAGCCCGGCTGGGGACCAAGGCTGTAATTGTTCCCGAAGTTGGAATTGAGGATGTTGTTCCCGAGCCCGTAGCGGTGATCGTCCTTGCAATAACCCGGACTGCCGGAGCAGGTGTACAGGTTGGTGAGGCAGAAGCCCAGCTTGCCACCGGTGGATACGATGGGCCATTGGGTGGGATCGGACACGCCGGGCTGGGCGAGCCTCAACGACATCGTGGTCCACGCGTTCACATGGTAGTGGCCGTGCGTGGGGTGATAGGTCATCGTACCGCGCTCGTACTCATTGAACGACATGGTGTTCCCGTTCTTCCGATAGATGCGCTGGAACAGGATCTGTTTCGGGTTGAATCCATTGCTGCAGGAGAAACCGGTGTTCACCGAGGGTGCATAGATGGAATCGACCTCGCTCCCACAGTAGAACTTGCGATAACCGTCGGCCCGCACTCCGCGCACCTCGAGCGGACCGAAGCCAACGTTGGGTGTTGCGCCGCTTATCCGCAGGCGGCCCGCATTCCCGGAGGCGGTCTGCGAGTATTCGCTCGGACCGCCGGAGATGTTCTGCAGGCCGAGCCAGCTGATCATGATGTCCGGAAGCAGGTCGCAGTTCGTCTGGCCTACGCTTGCGCACTGGCAGCTGGTGGCCATCGTGTTCGGACCGTTCTGCAGGATGTCATCACACTGGGCCGATGCAGATCGAGCGGACAGCACCAGACCTGTGCACAAGAAGAACTGAAGGGAGGAACGTACCATCATGCGTGTGGGAGATGAACGAAGTACAGCAGACCAAATGTAAACCGACGCGAGGGGCAAGGTCAATGATGAATGAGCCGCCCGGCAAGTCGCTCTGCACCGGTGACGACCTCCACGAAGTAAGCTCCGGAAGGTAGTCCGGCGAGGTCGATACGGGTTAGCCGCCCCTCGGTGCGGCCCCGGAGCACAATGCGGCCGAGGCGGTCCAGCAGCCGCCATTCCCCCTGTCCGTCCACTCCCACCTGGTCCAGCAGCACAAAGTCGGCCGCCGGATTGGGATAGCAGACCGGCCCGGCCATGCCAAGCCGCCTGCCGCCCCCAGGGAATGCGAGCCGCGCCGCCCCCGCGGAGGATGTACCCACCCAGATGGAACCGTCATCGGCGATGAGCACGCGCTGCACATAATCCTCCGGCAGTTCGGAGTTCGCGGTGGTGTAACTGGTGTACGTGCCATCGGGATCACGCACCCCGAGCCCCGCCACCAAGGTCCCGAACCAGAGCCGGCCATCAGCAGCCTGCTTCAGGCAGGTGACGGCGTTGGACGGTATGCTGCTGTTCTGCGCGGTGTATTTGAACCAGGGCCCACTGAGCCAGTCGCCCCCCTGCCTGAGAAGCCCCTGCGATGGTGTGGCCAGCCAGCGCTCATCGGCGGACTCGTCGATCACCACCGCGTTCTGGGTGTTGTCCGGGAAATCATCATCGTAGGTCGTGAGCACATGAACGGACGTGTCGGTGAGGTAGTGGAATCCACCGTTCAGCATGCCGACCGCCACCAGTCCGTCAGAACGCACCTGCACATCCTGTACGACATTGCCTGCAAGGGCAAGGCCGTTGTAGCTGGTGTCCGATGCGTTGTAAAGTCGCCACTCATCTCCCGTGAAACAGACCAACCCCAAAAAGGTGCCGATCCACGCCCATCCCCGGTGGTCGATGGTGATGCAGTTGATCTCGTTGTCCGGCAGCGGTGAATTCCCCGTGTTGAGATAGGACCAGTCGGCACCGTCATAGACGCCGATACCGTTCAGGAGGGTCCCCACCCAAAGCCGGTCCACATCGTCCACGGCGAGACACTTGATGTTGTTCCCGGGCAGGCCGGATGTTCCCGACTGCAGGAACTCCCACGAGGCACCATCGAAAGCGCACAGGCCGAAGCTTGTTCCCACCCAGATATGCCCTTGGGCTTCCTCGATGGCTGCGACACTGTTGCTCGGGAATCCCGCCGAGGCCTGGTCGAACACCTCCCACTGCTGCGCCCCGGCACCAAGCCGCGCCAGCAATGCAGCGCCAACAAGCAGCGAGCCGCAACGGCCAGGGTGATCCCGCCCACGAACACCTTGCGCCCGGTGCATCATGGCAGTTGTTCGAGGCGTACGTTGGTTGGCACCGTGCTTCCGACGTTGACCAGGATGGGATCCCTGTCGTTCCCGAGCCCGGTGTACTTCACGGTACCGCTCAGGTTGACATCCTCCCGCATGTAGCCACTGATCACGGCCGTGGGCGTGGTGGGCCCGATGGTGGTGAGTATCGGATCGCGATCATTGCTCACCCCCACATACTTCAAACGACCTGAGGCACCGTCGTGGAACACGTTGCCCGCCCACAGCACCTGCATGCCGTTCACGGCCTTGCGTGCCTCAACACCCCATGTGGCGGTGGAGGCGCTCCGCATATCCACGGTCGTGGCGCTGTTCCCCAGGGCCAGCGCGCTGGCCGTCATCACGCCGAGGTGGTTCCGGTGTCGCACCGCCACATGGTAATTGCCCGCAGGCGCATCGAACAGCACCGATCCGGTCCCGGCGGGGCCGACCACATCGCCATCGCGCTGGACGAGCGCGCAGCGCGTGGCGACCACCTGTGCGGGAACAGAGGCGTTCCGGAGTTCAACAAGCACCCAGTCGACCACGGCGTTATCGCCGCTGACGGCGAGCACCCCGGGCTGCAACTGCTCCCCTCCCCCGCCGGATTGGATATAGCCCAGGCCCGTGTAGGGTTCGGTGGTGGGTATCAACGCGGCCGTGCGCAGGTTGTCGTTCATGCGGCTCACACCATCAAAGGGGCCTTCGAGCATGAGCTTGAGGTCCAGCGCCACCACGTTGTTCACCGTGGCGCAAGGCCCGATGATGCGTGCGGTGACGTTGTTCGCATCCTTGTTCACGATATCCGGTATGGTGGCGATGCAGACCTGGCCGGAGGTGAGGCTGTGGTAATGGATCCTGCACAGCGGCACGAAACCGGTGTTCTTGGCGAGTGAGCTGTCGATGTAGCTGATGCCGATCACCTTGGTGCCGAAAGTGCTGTTGCTCCAGGTCATGTCCCCCTGCACCTGCGGGTTGAGGTTCTGCACCGAACTGATCACGAGGCCGGCCATGTCGAACTCGAAGCCCATCACCCTGCAGCTGGTGTTCCGCACAAGGATGTCCACCGTCTTGTTGACGGGGTCGATGGCTCCCACCTGCAGGTCCACCGTATCGATGCTGCTGACATAGCCGCGCGGGAAATCACACCACGGGTGGTAGTGGACCAGGTGTGCCTGGCCATCGTGCTGGGCCTGCCGGTTGTAGCAGTTGGCCAGCAGGGCCGCGTCGGTCACGGTGATCTCAGCGTCGGCATTGAGGTCGGTACAGGATGAGACGACCGCATCATCCCCAAGGAGCTCGTTCACATAGGCCTGGGCGTCCGGCTGGTCCTGCAGGCCGTTGTTGTTACGGTCCCCTGTCTTCACCGGTCCGTTGCAGTTGCCCATGCAGTCCGGGCGGGCGCTGCCGTACGGCTGGCCCGTGCAGTCCACCACCGGGGTGCAGCCCGTGGCCACGTTGAACCCGCGGGTCTGGCCGGGGTTGCCGGTGATGTTCAGGCAGACCGCCGCATAGTTGTTGCTGTAGTTCGTCTCATGCCGGCCGAGCGCGTCGGGCCGCTGGGCCCAATTGGTGCGCAGCACAAGCGTGTACAGGCCGGCCGGAACATCGGTGATGTCGATCCAGTTGCAGGTGGTGCCGCTGCCGTACAGGTCATAGCACTGCGCACTGATGCCCATGTTGCTGCATCCGTACTGGGAAGTGCCGCCGAAGCAGCCCACGTCGATCACGCAATACCCGTTCTTGAAGCCCACGGGTATGGGCTGGTTGTTCTGGTCGAACAGCAGGTAGTCCGCATAACCCTCGTAGTGGTTGTGGCCGTGGCAGTTCTGGTTGCTGAACATCTGGGGCTGCGCGCTCGGGCTCCCGATGTAGTAATCCAGCTCGCCGATGTTGTCGATGCGCGTGTTGAAGCGGATCACGTTCCGGGTGCCGAAGCCCTTGACACAGCCCTCCTGCACCGCGCAGATGTCCGATGTGGCGATGTTGACCGTGGAAATGGACAAGGAGGACTGGAGCGAAGCCTGGTTGATCGTCAGATCGGGACCGTTGGGGCAATCGGGGTTGCCGACGGCCAGGCAGCAGTTGTTGCACGCCACCGTGGCCAGCGGATCGTAGTTGCACGAGGCCGGGTCCATGCATCCGACCGCGGGACCGTTGTAGTCGATACGGAAGCTCACGGTGGAGCAGCTGCCGTTGTTCGTGCCCACACGGAGGCGATACAGCTGGCCGGCCGGCATGTTGGCGGTTATGCGCGCCTGTGTACCGCAGCCGCCAAGGTCGTCGTCGGCGAAGGTGGCCCCCTCCACCCCGGAGCTCAGCACGATGGCACCGCACGCCACGTCGTACAGCCACAACTTGGTGTCGCACGTGTTCAAACCGCAGGTGGTGATGGTGTAGGAACCGGTGTTCGCCGGTGTCCAGTTGTACCAGTGTTCCAAGGCCGGCGCCGTGTACACCGTACCGGTCACGGCGCTCACCGCCGTGGCACAGCTCTGTCCGGGACCGCAATTGAAGGTCGTCTCCTGGTACTGGGTGAACTGCCCACCTTGGAACACCTGGACGCCATCGAGGTGGATCCAATACTGCCCGTAGCCGTAACTGTTGTGCCAGATGCCATCGCCGGCCGAGTCGTTGATGCGGAAGATCAGGCAGGTGTTCGCGGGTACGCACAACGAGGTACCCTGGCTGGTGCCGCTGGCGAGCGTGGTCCCCGTCACGGCGTTCTTCAGGGTCCAGCTGGTCTCCTGGGGGTAATTGTCGTTCACGATGTCGATCGTCACGCGCTGCTGGCCTACGGGGCAGGCGTACTGGCAGCTGCCGTTGTTCACGTTCACCGTGCTGCCGTAGTTGCTGGCCAGCGGATCGTTGCAGCCGAAGACCGGGCTCAGGTTGCCCACCCACA
>Ga0315900_10009452_pt1 | contig 12370 bp, 12 predicted proteins | sample LakEriMetagenome_FD_203521 | JGI IMG/M metagenome (GOLD analysis project Ga0315900, IMG submission 203521) | Freshwater fungal communities from buoy surface, Lake Erie, Ohio, United States - Buoy 12 MA114 | ecosystem: Environmental > Aquatic > Freshwater > Lake > Lake biofilm | place: USA: Lake...
GCAACGCGCGTCCCAGGAGCCGGCGCCCTGGTCGGACGACACGCTGGCCTGGGGCGTGCGCGCGGCACTGCGAGCTACCGCCCCCGACGCGCAGCGCTGGGCGCTGGTGCTGGAGGCCGTGGGCGCCATGTCGGCCCAGGAGCAGAAGGACGGTGCGTGGGTCTACTGGCGGGCGCGGGCCCTGCAGGCCCAGGCCCCCAAGGACGCCGCCGGAGACGAGGCACGCGACAGCGCCCGCCAGATGATGCAGTCCATCGCGTCGCCCTTGAGCTTCTACGGCAAGCTGGCCAGCGAGGACCTGGGCCTGCGCACCAGCCTGCCGCCCACTCCGACAGCGCTCACCGCCGCCGAGCGGGAGGCTGCTGCTGGCGTGCCCGGACTGCAGCGCGGGCTGCACATGATCAGCCTGGGCCTGCGCAACGAAGGCGTGCGCGAGTGGAACTTCACCCTGCGGGGCATGAGCGACCGCGAGCTGCTGGCTGCAGCGCAGTTCGCCTGCGAACGCGAGGTCTGGGACCGCTGCATCAACACCAGCGACCGCACCCGGGCCGAGATCAACCTGGCGCAGCGCTTTCCCACGCCGTTCCGGCAGGACGTGGTGGCCGCCGCGCGCCAGATCGGGCTGGACCCGGCCTATGTCTACGGCTTGATCCGCCAGGAGTCGCGTTTCATCATGGACGCCCGCTCGCATGTGGGCGCGTCGGGTCTGATGCAGATCATGCCGGCCACGGCGCGCTGGACAGCCCGCAAGATCGGCCTGGACTTCAAGCCCGAGATGATCACCGACCGCGACGTCAATCTCAAGCTCGGCACGGCCTATCTGAAACTGGTGCTGGACGATTTCGGGGGCTCCGCCGCCATGGCCGCGGCCGCCTACAACGCCGGCCCCAGCCGCCCCCGCCGCTGGCGTGAGGGCCCGCTGATGGAGGTGGCCGCCTGGGCCGAGAACATTCCCTTCAACGAGACGCGCGACTACGTGAAGAAGGTGCTGTCCAACGCCACCGTCTACGCCGCCCTGCTGGAGGGTGCGCCCACGCTGGCGCTGAAGGTGCGCCTGGGGGCGCCCATCGGCCCGCGCGATGGCAATGCGGCCTCACCTGACAAGGATCTGCCATGAACGCGCTCCATCGGCACCCAGCGGTGCTTCACAGGTTCGCAGCACGAAGGGTGGCGTCATGAAGGGTCAGATCGCAGTCTTGGGCGGCACGGGTTTCGTCGGCCATGCCGTGTGCGAACACCTGGTGGAGCGCAGCGGCGGCGCCGGCGGGCGCATCGTGGTGCCCACGCGGCGGCTGCGCCACGGCCTGGCCATCCAGTCCTTGCCCACGGTGCAGTTGGTGCAGGCCAATGTGCACGACGACCGGGATCTGGCGCGTGTGCTCGCCGGTTGTGAAGCGGTGGTGCATCTGGTGGCCATCTTGCACGGCAGTGAAGCCGAGTTTGACCGTGTGCACGTCCAACTGCCCAGGCGCGTGGCCGCCGCCTGCCAGGCGGCCGGCGTGCGCCGCGTCATCCACGTCAGTGCGCTGGGTGTCTCCGCGAATGCGCCGTCCCGGTACTTGCGCAGCAAGGCCGCCGGTGAGCAGGTCTGGCGCGAGTCCGGCCTGGACGTCACCGTGCTTCGTCCGAGCGTGATCTTCGGCGCGCGCGATCGCTTCCTGAACGTTTTCGCGCAGTTGCAGACCTTGGCGCCCTTCGTGCCGCTGGGCGGTGCCCAGGCGCGCTTCCAGCCCGTGTGGGTGGAGGATGTGGCCGAGGCGGTGGTGCGCTGCCTGGATCAGCCCGCCACCATCGGGCAGGTTTACGAGTGTGCCGGCCCGCAGCAGTTCACGCTGGCCGATCTGGTGCGGCTGGCCGGGCGCCTGAGCGGGCATCCGCGACCGGTGTGGCCGCTGCCCGGGGCACTGGCGCGCTTGCAGGCCCTGGTGATGGAGTGCCTGCCTGGCGAGCCGCTGATGTCGCGCGACAACGTCGACTCCATGCAGGTGCCCAACGTCGCCACCCCGGGGCAGCCAGGACTGGCGGCGCTGGGTGTGGAAGCCAGCGGCGTGGAAGGCGTGGCGGCGGGCTACCTGGGGGGCGTCGACGGGCCGGGTCGCTTCATGCCCTGGCGCTCCCGCCACCGCTGAGCGCCCTACCGGGCAGCGCCGCCGCGGGGAGCCACCGCCGTGCAACGATCCGACCCGCACCAACGCCTGGCCGGGCGCTGCTTCGAAGTGGGCGGCTGCGTCCGCGACGGGCTGCTGGGTCGGCCTTCTGCCGACCGCGACTGGGTGGTGGTCGGCGCCACGCCGCAGGAAATGCTGGACGCGGGCTTTCGCCCTGTGGGCAAGGATTTCCCGGTGTTCCTGCATCCGACCACGCAGGAGGAATACGCGCTGGCGCGTACCGAGCGCAAGTCCGGCCGTGGTTACCACGGCTTCACCTTCCATGCGGACCCGGCCGTCACGCTGGAGCAGGACCTGGCGCGGCGCGACCTGACCATCAACGCGATGGCGCGCGCTGACGACGGCAGGCTCATCGATCCCTATGGCGGCCAGCGGGACCTGGCTGACCGGTGCCTGCGCCATGTCAGCGAGGCCTTTGCCGAGGACCCGGTGCGCCTGCTGCGCACGGCGCGCTTTGCCGCCCGTTTTGGCGACTTCAACGTCGCCCCCGAGACCCTGAGCCTGATGCGCCGCCTGGTGGACGAGGGTGAGGTGGATGCGCTGGTGCCCGAGCGCGTGTGGCAGGAACTGGCCAAGGGCCTGATGGAGCCCGGGCCGAGGCGCATGTTCGAGGTGCTGCGCGCCTGCGGGGCGCTGGAGCGCCTGCTGCCCGAGGTGGCTGCGCTGTGGGGGGTGCCGCAGCCGCTGGCCCACCACCCCGAGGGTGACACGGGCGAGCACCTGATGCTGGTGCTGCAGCAGTGCGCGCGGGTACAGGCGCCGCTGACGGTGCGCTGGGCCGGCCTGATGCACGACCTGGGCAAGGGCACCACGCCGCGCGACGAATGGCCCCGCCACATCGGGCATGAACAGCGCAGCGCGCGCCTGGCGCAGCGCGTGGCCGAGCGGCTGAGGGTGCCCAATGAGTGTCGGGAACTGGCCGACGTGGTGGCGCGCGAACACGGCCATGTGCACGCCAGCGCCGGCCTGGGGCCGGAGGCCACGCTGCGCCTGCTGGAGCGCTGCGACGCGCTGCGCCGGCCCGAGCGCTTCGTGCAGGCGCTGCAGGCCTGCGAGTGCGATGCCCGCGGCCGTACCGGCCTGGAGGATCGCCCTTACCCCCAGGCTCCGCGCCTGCAGGCCGCGCTGGAGACCGTGCTGGCGGTGGACACGGCTGCGGTGGCGGCGTTCGCAAAGGGCCAGGGGCTCGCCGGGCCAGCCATCGGCCAAGCCGTGCGCCAGGCGCGGGTGCGGTCCCTCGCCGAACCCGGGTCTGCTGCCGCGGCGCCGTAGCCGGCCGCGGCCTCGCCGCGACCTTTGCCACAGGCCTTGCGTCCGCGCAGGCCTTCGCCTCATCTGGTCCGCCAGCATGGCGCATGCATCAGTTGGCGCGGCGTGTGGTCGCGGTCTGCCTTCTGCAGATCGCGGGCTTGGGTTGGAGCGTTCAGGCTCAGGGCGGACCGGTGCCGCCAGACGATCTGGCAGCCCGTTTCGAGCAGTTGCGGCGCCAGGGCGCGGTGCAGTTGGGTCAGAAGCCGGTCTTCCTGCAATCGACCGAGACCCCTGAGCGTCTGGAAGGCGAGGTGCTGGCCCTGATCGACCACCCGGTGCTGCGGGTGCGTGCGGCGCTGGCGCAGGCTGCGGTGTGGTGCGACATCCTGATCCTGCACCTCAATGTGAAGTACTGCCGTACGGCGCGCCAGTCCAGCCCTGCGGGCGCCGTCGACACGCTGGAGGTGGGCCTGGGCCGCAAGTACGACGAGCCCCTGAGCGGCGTGCACTGGCTGGACTTTCGTTTCCGCGCCAGCCCTTCCGCGGGCGGCCCTGCCAGCCTGCCCGGTGCCAGCCCACCGGCCGTGGAACTGCTGGCTCCCGAAGGCCCGCTGGGCACACGTGACATCCGCATCACGGTGCAGACGGCTGAGGCGGCCGGCGGGCGTACTCTGCTGCAGTTGCGCTATGCCTACGGGCAGGGCCCGACAGCGCGCTGGGCGCTGCAGATGTACCTGGGCACCCTGGGCCGGCACAAGGTCGGGTTCAGCCTGGTGCCGGAGCGTGCTGACAACCCCGGCGGTCCTGTCCAGCCCGTGACAGGCGTGAGGGCCCTGCTGGAGCGCAACACCGTGCGCTACTACCTGGCCGTGGACGCCTACCTGGAGACGCTTGCGCTGCCGCAGGCGCAGCAATTGGAGCGGCGCCTGCTGGACTGGTTCGCCGCTACGGAACGTCACCCTCGACAACTGCGTGAGCTGGACTGGGAAACCTACCTGCAGATGAAGCGCATGGAGGTGCGCCGGCAGCAGAGCACGCCCTCAGGCCGGCCCTGAGAGTCCCCGTACCCCGGTCCTGTGCGAGGATGGCAGTCCTTGGTGCGGTGTCTGCGCGTCTGCGCAACGCTTGCGCCCGGTTCCGATGTGGGCTTCTTCGCGAAGGACGCAGCCATGATGCAACTGGCCGATGGCATTCGCAGGCACGGATTCAAGAAGTGGTACGAGCGTGAGCTGCTTCGCGGACATGCCCACCTGGTCGTTTTGATCTTCTGCTGCCTTGGCCTGATGATGGCCCTGGAGGGCGCTACGCGCTTTCGTTCCACTGCCGACCAGCTGTTCGACCTGATGGCGGTGGTGGTCTGCACCGGCGCAGGCCTGTGGGCGCTGCGCCGCTATATGGGCCTGTTGCTCAGGGCCGAGAGCATCGCCAACCAGGCCGACTGCCCGCGCTGCAAGGCCTATGGGCGGCTGGAGCTGGCGGCATCCACAAGCTCGGCCTCAGCAGCCCAGACCTCGGAAGCCCCGGACCAGCAGGTGGCGGTGCGCTGTCGTGCTTGCGGGCACGAGTGGCCCATCTACCTGTGAGCGGCTTCAGAACCACAGCCCAATCAGCATCGCCAGCACGCTGAGCACCACGCTGCTGGCCAGCGGGACATGGAACTCGCGGCCACGCCAGCGAAAACTGAAGTCGCCCGGCAGGCGGCCCAGGCCGATCTTGCGCAGCCAGGCCGAGAGGCCGTTGAAGAGCAGGAACGCCAGCAGGAAGACAAGCAGCCAGCGCATGGGGCCTTCCTCAAAGCCGGTGGGTGCGGTCACCCGCGCTGAAGCCCAGGGGTTCGAGCTCCAGGCCGCGCGTCAGCGCGATGACCTTGAACAGTTCGCCCATCTCGTGCTCGGTCAGCAGTTTCTGCGCCGCGGCGCGCTCAGGAATCGTGGCGTGCTCCAGCAGGCCGGCGATGCCACAGTTCAGCAGAAAACGCGCCTGGCTGGTGTACCCCGCCACGCTCAGGCCTGCGTCCTGTGCCGCCAGGGCGATGGCCGTGAAGTCCACGTGCACGGTGATGTCCTTCAGGCCCACGTCGGCCAGCGGGTTGCCATCGGCGCGGTGGGCGCGGTGGCACATCAGCGTGCCACCGGTGCGCTGCGGGTGGTACAGCTCGGCCTCGGGGAAGCCGTAGTCGATGAACAGGGCCAGGCCGCGCGTCAGGTGCTCGGCCAGCGTGGCCACGAAGGCCTGGGCCTGGGGCTGGACCTCCAGCACCGTGCCGGGCACGAAGGGGCCAGCTACCGGCGGGCGGGCCTCGGTGGGCCGGTCGGCAAAGTGCAGGCTCTCGCCGTGCCACGCCACGCCGCGCTCGCACCAGGCCGCACCATCAAAGGCCAGCAGCCGTGCAGGCATCGCATCCAGCACCTCGTTGCCCAGCACCACGCCGCGCATGGCCTGCGGCATGGCATCTGCCCACTGCACGCGCTCACCGAAGCGGGCCAGGGCCGCGCGCTGCTGGACGCGCAGGGCGCCCGAGACCTCCACGATGGTGTAGCGGCGCACACGCTCACCCAACGCGTCCAGCACCTGCTGCGCCAGGGCGCCCGTGCCGGCGCCGAACTCGAAGACCTCATCGGCCTGTGCGGCCTGCAGTCCTTCGGCCACCTGCGCCGCCAGGGCCCGGCCGAAGAACGGGGAGAGCACGGGTGCGGTGACGAAGTCGCTGCCCGCGGCGCCGTGGGGCCCGGCCCCTGGGGCACCGGCCGGCATCAGGCCGATGGGCGAGGCACCGCGCGCGTAGTAGCCCAGGCCGGGGGTGTAGAGGGCAGTGTGCATGAAGCGGTCAAACGGGATCCATCCGCCCGCCGCCGCGATGTCCTGCCGCAGGTGGGCGAGCAGGGCCGCCGATACACTGCCGGGCTCCGTTTCACGCATCGGCGTCATTGTAGAAAGCATGACTTCGCGCCCCATCGTCCTGGTCACCGGCGCTGCCCGCCGCGTGGGCCGCGCCATTGCGCTGGATCTGGCCGGTCGCGGTTTTGACGTGGCCGTGCATTACCGCGGCTCGGCCGAAGAGGCGCAGGCCACCGCGCAGGACTGCGCTGCCCTCGGGGCGCGGGCCCAGACCGTCCAGGCCGACCTGTCCGATGAAGGCGCGGCGCGTGCGTTGCTGCCGGCAGTGGTGCGGGCCTTCGGCCAGGTGGATGCCGTGGTGAACAACGCCTCGGATTTCGAGTACGACGATCCGGCCAGCTTCAGCTACGCATTGATGGAGCGCCAGTGGCGCGCCAACACGGCCCCGGCCATCGTGCTGGCCCACGCGCTGCACGAGCATGTGACCGGGCGAGGTGCCACCGGCTGCGTGGTCAACCTGCTGGACCAGAAGCTCTGGAACCAGAACCCCGATTACCTCTCGCACACCCTGTCCAAGGCCGCGCTGGAGGCGGCCACCACCATGCTGGCCATGGGCCTGGCACCGGCCGTGCGCGTGTGCGGTGTGGCACCGGGCGTGACGCTGCTGTCCGGCGCCATGGACGACGGTGAGTTCGAGCGCGCACACCGCATGACGCCGCTGCGCCGCTCGTCCACGCCCGAGGACATCGCGCGGGCGGTGCGCTTTCTCATCGAGTCCCCCGCCATCACCGGCACCACGGTGCTGGTGGATGGTGGCCAGCATCTGGCCGGCCAGCCGCGCGACGTGATGTTCCTGGCCAGGCAGGCTGCCTCGCCCAGCCCGAAGGAGGGCGCCGCATGACGGCCTTGATCTCTCATCCCTCGCTGAGCGGTTGCCGCCGCTTGTTCCTGCGCAATCACGAGTTGGCGGTGCACATCGGCGTGCATGATTTCGAGCACGGCGCGCCGCAGCGCATCCGCTTCAACGTGGACCTGTACGTGCCCCTTGCCCTGTCCACGCCCACCGCGGATGCCCTGGAAGAGGTGCTGGACTACGACTTCATCCGCCACACCATCGCCCAGCGCGTGGCGCGCGGCCACATCGAGCTGCAGGAGACGCTGGCCGATGACCTGCTGCGCGAGATGCTGGCCCACCCCAAGGTGCGCGCCGCCCGCGTGTCCACCGAGAAGCCCGACGTCTACCCCGACTGCGAGGCCGTGGGCGTGGAGGTCTTCGGCATCAAGGAAGCCACCACATGAACACCGTCACCGAGCCGGTCTTCGCCGAAGATCTTGCCCCCCTGGAGGGCGGGGCTGCGCCTGGACCGGAACACAAGAGCAAGGCCCCGGTCGAGATCCGCAAGCTGGCCAAGCGGCTGCACCGCCAGGTAGGCCAGGCCATCGGTGACTTCAACATGATCGAGCCGGGCGACAAGGTCATGGTGTGCCTGTCCGGCGGCAAGGACAGCTACGGCCTGCTGGACATCCTGCTCAGCCTACGCCAGCGTGCGCCCGTGCCCTTCGACATCGTGGCCGTGAACCTGGACCAGAAGCAGCCGGGCTTCCCGGAGGAGGTGCTGCCCGCCTATCTGCGCAGCCGCGAAGTGCCCTTCCACATCGAAGCCCAGGACACCTACTCCATCGTGAAGCGTCTGGTGCCCGAGGGCAAGACCATGTGCAGCCTGTGCTCGCGCCTGCGCCGGGGCATCCTGTACCGCGTGGCCAGCGAGCTGAGCGCCACCAAGATCGCGCTCGGCCACCACCGCGACGACATGGTGGTGACGCTGCTGATGAACATGTTCTTCGGCAGCCGCATGAAGGGCATGCCGCCGAAGCTGGTCAGCGACGACGGCCGCCACGTGGTGATCCGGCCCCTGGCCTATGTGGCCGAGAGTGACCTGGCGCGCTGGGCCGCGCACCGCGAGTTCCCCATCATCCCCTGCACCCTGTGCGGCAGCCAGGACAACCTGCAGCGCGTGCAGGTGAAGAAGATGATCCACGAGTGGGAGCGCCAGTACCCAGGCCGCATCGACAACATGTTCTCGGCCATGGGCAACATCGTGCCGTCACACATGATGGACCGCAAGCTGTACCCCTTCCAGACGCTGCAGGCTACGGGCGTGGCCGACCCGCAAGGCGACCACGCCTTCGACGAGGAGGACGACGAGCCCTGTGCCCCGCCCGCAGGGGCAGGCGCACAGGGGATGCAGACCATCCGCATCGACGCCATCGGGCGCCCCGGTGGCGAAGCTGCAGCCGATCGCAGGAGTTCACCATGGTTGCCAGAGGATGCGCCCGAGCCCTGAGGTGTGACGCCGGCTGGGGGCCAAGGCTGAGGGCCGTGCTGGCCGCCAGCGCGGCGGCCGCCATGTTGGCGGGCTGTGCGGGTGTGTCGACGTTGAGCAGCGAAGTGGCCAGTTTTGGCGAGTGGCCCCAGGGCCAGGACCCGGGCACCTATGCCTTCGAGCGCCTGCCCTCGCAGCAGGCCAGGGCGCAGCAGCAGGACGCCCTGGAAGCAGCGGCCCGTCCCGCCTTGGAGGCCGCGGGCTTCAAGCCCGCCCCAGCCGGCAGCGAACCGCAGGTGCTGGTGCAGGTGGGTGCGCGGGTGACCCTTGCCGACCGCTCGCCCTGGGACGACCCGCTGTGGTGGCCCGGCAGCTTTGGCTACTGGCGCTACGGGCCCTGGCCTGGGCAGTCGTGGCGCCTGGGCCTGCGCATGGATTCGCCCCGCTATGACCGGGAGGTGGCGGTGCTGCTGCGCGACCGCGCCACGGGCAAGCCGGTGTACGAATCGCGGGCCAGCAACGACGGCTATTCGATGGGCAATGCCGCACTGCTCGCGGCCATGTTTGCCGCAGCACTCCGGGACTTCCCGGCCACAGGCCTGAACCCGCGCACGGTGGTGGTGCCTCTGGCGCCGTGAGCCGGGCTTCAGGGCCTGGAGGCCACCTGCGTCGGCCCGCGCGCGGCCAGCGCCCGCAGGTCACCTTCCCAACCCTGCAGCTTCTCGGCCAGATGCCGGCGCTGTGCTGGCGTGGCGGTGTTGTGCAGGGCGGCGGCCAGTTCGCACTGGTGCAGGGCCAGGCGTTCGCGGTAGCCCGAGGGGTCCGAAGGCGCCCCCAGCCATCGGCGCTGCACCGCCTGACGCAGCTCCGCCACCACCTGCTCGCGCGGCCGGCGGTCCCCCGCCAGCCTGCGCAGCGAAGCCATCATCTCGGCCTGGTTGGCCTGACGCCCGTCCCACCAGCGGGCCGGGTCGAAGGGCGAGGCGCGCACGCTGGCCGCCACCAGGGCGCGCTGTGCCGGCTCCAGGGTGCCGTAGAAGGACTCGAAGCGCTCGATGGTGCGCTCGGTCGAGGCTTCCCAGCGCTGCGCCTGCTGAGGTTGGAGGAAGTCCTTACGGCGCTTGGCGTCATCTTCCTCCAGGCGCCGCTCCAGGCGTGCCAGCTGCTCCGGGCTGAGCGTGACCACCACCTCGGCGGCCGTGGGCAGCACCCGCTCGACCAGCGGGTCCAGACGACGGCGCAGCTCGTCAGACCAGCGGCACACCTGCTGCGGCGTGACGCCCGACCCCGACTCCCCGCGCGTGCGCGCCAGCCATCCGGCGTAGTCGTCCAGCTGCGTGGCACGGTGCCAGGCGAACCACTGCGCCAGGGCTTCCTTGGTGCGCACCGACTGTTCCGGGGTGAACGCCAATCGTGCATCCAGCCACCAGTGCGCGAGGAAGGGCCCCTGGTCGTAGCCCAGGCGCACGGCACTGCAGCCGGCCAGACCGCCCAGTGCCGCCAGGGCGAGGCCGATAATCGCCCCCCTCCGAAAGAGCGTCGTCAAGGTTCCGGACAGGGCGGCGAACATGGTTGTGACTGTGGCGAACAACGTGACGAGGGACAGGGCGATGAGCGTGACGGTGAACGAGGCGTTGAACGTCGTGGTGATGGCGGCGGGCAAGGGCACGCGCATGAAGTCTGCCCTGCCAAAGGTGCTGCACCGGCTCGCCGGTCAATCCTTATTGCAGCATGTCCTGGACGCGGCCGCTCCGTTGGGGGCTCAGCGCACCGTCGTCATCACCGGCCACGGCGCGGACGAGGTGGAGGCGGCGGTGGCCGCCAGCGGCGCGGTGTTCGCGCGCCAGATGCCGCAACTGGGCACTGGCCACGCCGTGCAACAGGCCGTGCCGGCGCTGGACGACGGCGCGGGCACCACCCTCGTGCTCAACGGCGATGTGCCCTTGATCCGCACCGAGACCGCGCGCGCCCTGGCGCAGGCCTGTGGCGGCACGCGCTTGGCGTTGTTGACCGTGACCCTGTACGACGCCACGGGCTACGGCCGCATCGTGCGCAGCCCGCAGGGCGCCGTGCTGGGCATCGTCGAGCACAAGGACGCCAGCCCTGAACAGCGCGCCATCCGCGAGGTCTACACCGGCATCCTGGCCGCGCCCACGGCGGCACTCAAGCGCTGGGTGGCCGCGCTGAAGAACGACAACGCGCAGCGCGAGTACTACCTGACCGACATCGTGGCCCTGGCCGTGGCCGAGGGCTGCGAGGTGGTGGCCGCCCAACCAGGCAGCGACACCGAGGTGCTGGGCGTCAACAGCCCCGTGCAGCTGGCCGACCTGGAGCGGCGCCTGCAGCGCCTGCGCGCCGAGGCCCTGATGGAAGCCGGCGTGCGCCTGGCCGACCCGGCGCGCTTCGACCTGCGCGGCACCCTGGCGTGCGGCGCGGACGTGGAGATCGACGTCAACTGCCTGTTCGAAGGCGAGGTGGTGCTGGGTGACGGTGTGCGCATCGGTGCCAACTGTGTGCTGCGCAACGCGCGCATCGATGCGGGCGCGGTCATCCACCCCTTCACGCACATCGACGGCGAGGCAGCGGGCGTCAAGGTGGGCGCAGGTGCGCTCATCGGCCCCTTCGCCCGCCTGCGCCCGGGCGCGGACCTGGGCCCCGAAGTGCATATCGGCAACTTCGTCGAGGTGAAGAACTCCACGCTGGCGCGCGGCGCCAAGGCCAACCACCTGGCCTACCTGGGAGATGCCACGGTGGGTGAGCGTGTGAACTACGGTGCGGGCAGCATCACGGCCAACTACGACGGCGCGAACAAGCACCGCACCGTGATCGAGGCCGACGCCCACATCGGCAGCAACTGCGTGCTGGTGGCGCCCGTCACCATCGGCGCCGGTGCCACCATCGGGGGCGGCTCCACCGTCGCCAAGAACGCGCCCGCGGGCCAGCTCACAGTGGTGCGCGCCAAGCAACTCACCGTACCCGGGTGGCAGCGGCCGAAGAAGGCGCCCAAGGGCTGAGACTCTCCCCGCCGCCCCGTTGTTGAGCGTCCGTTCCGGCTGCCTTCACGCCTCAGGCGGCACGGCACTTCGCCGCGCGGCTTCCATCGTCTCCATCGCCAGGCACAGGTCGTCCCAGGCCTTGGCCTTGTCCAGCAGGTTGCGCAGCAGGTAGGCCGGGTGGTAGGTCACGATCAAGGGCACCCCCTGGTAGCGGTGCACGCGGCCGCGCAGGCGGCCGATGGGCTCGTCGGTGCGCAGCAGCGCCTGCACCGCGAAACGGCCCATCGCGAGGATGACCTGCGGCTGCACCAGCTCGATCTGCCGCACCAGGAAAGGCTCGCAGCGGGCCAGTTCGGCCGGCTCGGGGTTGCGGTTGCCGGGGGGGCGGCACTTCAGCGTGTTGGCGATGTAGACCTGCCGGTCGGGGGTGAGGGCGGGCGCGCCCTCGGGCGCGGCTTCCGCCCGCGTCAGGCCCAGGGCGGCCAGCATCTGGTCCAGCAGGCGCCCAGCGGGGCCGACGAACGGCTCGCCGCGCAGATCTTCCTGTTCGCCCGGGGCCTCACCCACCACCATCCAGTGTGCGCGCGCATGGCCCACGCCGAAGACCGTCTGGCGCCGCTTCTCGCACAGACCGCAGGCCCGGCAGTCGGCCACGGCCTGGCGCAGCGCGGTCCAGTCCAGATCGGCCACATCAGGCGCCGCGGCCCTTGAAGGCTCGTTCAGCGGGGTGGCTTGGGGGGCTGCCCCCCGCGAGGCGGCGGGCGCTGGTCGTTGCACGGCGGGCGTGGGCCGT
>Ga0315900_10009454_pt1 | contig 12369 bp, 12 predicted proteins | sample LakEriMetagenome_FD_203521 | JGI IMG/M metagenome (GOLD analysis project Ga0315900, IMG submission 203521) | Freshwater fungal communities from buoy surface, Lake Erie, Ohio, United States - Buoy 12 MA114 | ecosystem: Environmental > Aquatic > Freshwater > Lake > Lake biofilm | place: USA: Lake...
AGAAAGTAATAGTTGGCTAAGCATGTAGAGGCCGGATCGGAAGCATCGCGGGACGCGGGTTCAATTCCCGCCGCCTCCATCAACGCGGCCACCGCAAGGTGACCAATGGCAATCAGACCCGCTGGCTAACCCCAGCGGGTCTTTGCATTTCTACCCAATAAAATCAAAGGGATCGCGAGTTATCGGTTCGATCCGATCATCCCAACACGTGACTCACCCTTGGCCGATTTTCGGTCCAAAAGGGCTCTAAACCGCCAAAAGGCTCTAAATCGCGTGACTCACCCCAAACGAGTCACGCGACTGTTTGCCCAATAAAAACATGGGTTTTCGCGATTTTCCCACTCATCGAATTTTTAGCGAAAATGGCCTATGGCAGTGGTATGAAAAACTAAGGGCTAGCGCGTCACATGGTTGACAATTCCATCGCTGTTAGTGGGTGCTTTTAAAATGGCCACTCATGGGTGCATTGCGGGGGCATTCTCTGCTACTCGTAATCGGTATCGGTCACGGAAACGGCGGGCGCTTTGGCCCCTTTTGAGGCTAATGCATCCGATGGAATCGACCAGGTGAGCGCTTTGCCATCGGTGGTCCCTCTTGCATCAAATCATCGCAATTCCGTAGCGAAGGATTTCCTATCAATGTCCAGCGATCGAGCGATCTGTAGCCGTTGCTGATGAAACGAGCAAAGTGCCCGACCGCGACGAGTGTGACGCCAAACCTCAGCAGAAGCCGCACAGCGAAGGGAAGAAGCAGCACGGCGACGACGATGCCCACAAAAAGGCAAATGGCGTAGAAACGAAGATGGCAGATCCAACAGAGTGTTCGCTCGTTCGGTATCGATGAGGTTCCTTTATCTGAGGTCAGAATGGAACTACATTACCGCGGTACGCTTCGTCTCGGTTGGGCATTCATACTGGCTCCTTCCGGAAATCGGGGAGATCAAGGATGAATCCGACGCAGTTGCAAGGCGAGCATCTCTGTTCAGCCCAGAAAGTTCGTCTGTCGTAGCCGCAAAAAAGCCGTCGCTGTCGCATTCTGGGAATTGGCCGACAACTATCGGCCCGAAGAGTCACGCTTGAAGTTCGGACATTCTCGGTAGTTCCTTGATTGATTGGACCATACCGTTTGGTCCACTTCACGGAGTGCACAGAATTGGCTCCGGAGATTGCCAAACCACGGTTGTCTTTGGTAAGATTCCGTGTACATACGCCGATAACCACAGCTCGTTTTCGAGGGAGCGATATGAAGCGAATTCGCGTGACAATAAGACATAATCCTGACGATCCGGCGGATGACCTCCGGCTCGCAGCTCGTGTTCGTCAGGATCTATGGGCAAACTCGCCCGTCGAAATCGACATGACGGCACACGCCACCCATCGCGATGGTGACCGAAATGCATATTTTGAGTTCAACACGAATTATGTGGACGAGGTGCATCGGGTCATCAATGAGAACAAACATGGCTCAAGGGCAAGTGTTACAGTCGTAAATGAGCAATCAGGACCAGAATGTCTGAACTGTGGAAACATTTCCGGTCCCGTGCAGCCAACTGTGTGTACTAACTGCGATCTCCGTGACATATCGCCCTGTCCGTACTGTAAACAAGAAGTTTCTCGACAGGCATACATATCCCTTGGAAGCGACTTGTTCAAATGCCCGGCTTGCCAGCGGAGAGTGCGATTGCGATTGAACGATCCATTGTTCGATCCAAGTGGTAGTTACCGGCAACCAGTTGTCAACGTCGAAGCAGCAGGAGAGTGATAATTCATGTACTTCGATCAGCAAGGGCATATTGTTGTAACTCCCAAACAATTACATCAACTTGCGGTTGAGAACCGGAAACGTTTGATCCACGCCGCGTTGTTGCCCGGAACACCAGCAGCGATTCCAACTCACGATCAGCACTTTGATTTACTTCAACATTTTGCTGATAGCTTGGGGATCCATCCCAACAATCTTTTCTTTAAGGGCAGTACGAAAATTGGGTTTAGTATCGCTCCCAAAAGCAAGAAAGTGTGGATGGCATTCGGTCCTGAGTCTGATCTTGATTTGGCAATCGTGGACGCTGAGTTTTTTTCACGAATCGACAATGAGGTCGGAATGTGGGAGCGAAGCTTAGAGAATCGCCAGAAGCTTTTTCGGGTAAATTCTTTACTGAAAGCTCATAAGGATAGGGGTTATCACAAAGGAACCTTTGACTGCTACCGGTTCTTCGACTTACCGAACATTGACTGCATGAATAAGCTAAACGAGTGCATCAATACTGCACCGGTCGTACAATGCTGCGGCATCCAACGCCCCATGAATGCATTTGTATTTCGTCACTGGTGGGGAGTGTATAATCGATACGACCACGACCTTCACTGTCTATGCAGAGCCTTGAAAGATAAAAACTCTCAGATGCCCGCCGCTGAAGACGAACCACGACCACACGAAGAAGTCTTGGATATTGATATCGATGAGATTCAGCTTGAGATGACATTTGCCGATCGAGACGAACGCATTGGGGCATTGGAGGAAAAAGGAGCAATTTGGGACGCGGAAGGGCAGTTCTTTGCATTAGACGGCAAATGCTACGATGCTGATGGCGAGTTGCTTTAGCCTGAAGATTAACGTTCACATGAGAGCGTTTTGAGGCATTGAGGAAATGTTGATTTCTTGGACTGCAATGTTGATTTTCACCGATACGCGAACATCGCCGAATGCCGTAATGGCCTATGGTAGACGCATGAGAAACAACGGGCTAGCGCGTCACATAGGTGACAATTCCATCAACGGTATCCCATTGCACGGATACCCTCTTTGTTAGCCTCAATTAGTGAAACTCCACTAAACTAGAGTTCGAACCAAGCTGCTCAGTGATTAATTTCTGATGCAAGCTTGAGTATCCAGTCGCTTTTATATCCCAGCAACACCATTTGTGTTGAGGCTTTGTATTCGGAGAGAAAAAGCCTTCGTGTAACAACACAATCGATTCCGGCTGTATTCCACCAGCCTATGCTTCCGCTATCTTCCCCTGCTCGCTCCATAGCAAGGGGATCCCTTTTCGAAGTTGGCGTAGGCTCATGCCATCGGGTTCCTTTCCTTCTAGTATCTGCTCAACGATCGTCGGCGACAGGGAAGTCAGCTGCAAGATTCGACTAACGTGTGTTCGGTCCACGTTGTTTGCGGCTGCGATCTCATCGATGCTCTTGTACTTGCCTGACTCAAATTGGTCTTGCCAAAGCCAGGCTTTAGCGATGCTGGTAATCAGCGGAACGTTTAGTGCTTTCGGTGCCTTAGCCTCTTCGGTCTTACTTCCTTCGGCCAAGATCATCTGCCGACCGTTGAGTCGATAGACTTTAATCGGGACCGATACGATCACGGTCTCTCCCTCTCTTCGTACGGTTGGCTTTCCCGTTACGACAAGCCTTGAACCAGCTTCGCGCTTCTTGGCGGTCTCTGAGTTTTTGTTTGGTTTCGATTTAGCCATTGGATCGCTCTCCCTGTGAAGTAAGTTCCTCAACAATTTTTTCGATTCCGTTTGTTCGGAAACGAATGTCCACGTTGTTCTCTGATACCCTGACGGTCTCGATCAGTAGTTCGAGTATTCGCGACTGCTCCTCGGGGTACAAAACCTCCCAGATCGGATCGAGTCGGTGTAAGGCTTGGGTGATCTCAGCCAAGTCGACGGTGCTAGTGCGTGAGGTTGCAGCCTCAAGGTTGCGAATCGAGTCGTCGAGACTCTTCATTTGGTCGTTGAGCCGTTTGAGCTCAGATTTCACAAGCGGTCCGTCGGGATCCTTCAGGTCCAGAAGTGACCGAGCTGCCTGATACGTCTGGTGGCGACTCTGGCGTAGCTCTTCGAGTTGCGCAAGAACCTCCGGGTCGGGCCCAGTCTGCGAACCGGCGCAAACCTCGCGGTACGTGTGGGCAATCACGTCCGGATGCCGGATCAAAGATCGCACTTGATCGATCACCGCCTTTTCCAGTTCCCCGGCTGGCAATGACGGAAGGGAGCACTTGCCATACCCAGTTTTTACCTTCTTGGCGCACGTGTAATACCTGTACTGGCGTCCATTGTTATTCGTCCAAGCTGGCATGACCAAGCTCCCGCAATGGCTGCAGTGGACCAGTCGCCTTAGCATCGCGAAGCGTCTGATTTGGAGCTTGTGGGTAGAGACTCGATTTGACCTTAGGACATTACGGACTTGTTCGAACAGCTCTGGCGAGAGGATCGCCGGATGCTCGGCATCGTAAGCTTGCCCCTTGTGCACAATCTTGCCGATGTACTTTGCGTCGGTAAGGATGTTGTGGATCAGCCGACCCGTGTAGTGCTTGCCGCCCATGGTTTTACCGGTCTTGGTCGTGAAGACCTTGGACCGCAGGCCTTCGGCGTTGAGGGTTTCTGCGATCTTCAAGCAGGATTGCTGCTGGGTGGCCAACTTGAAGATTCGTTTGACCAACTTCGCTTCGGTTTCGTTAACCGCGTATCGACGATCGACGATATCGAATCCAAGTTTAGGTTGGCCACCGATGTACTTGCCCTGACGCGCTGTTAGTAGCTTCTTGTCTCGGATGCGCTCGCCGATGATCTCGCGTTCGAACTGTGCGAACGAAAGCAGGATATTGAGCGTCAGCCGTCCCATTGATGTGGTCGTGTTGAACTGCTGAGTCACTGAAACAAACGACACCTGGTACTCGTCGAACAAAGAGATTAGCCTCGAGAAGTCCAGCAGAGAGCGACTTAGGCGGTCGACCTTGTAGACCACCACACAGTCGATCTTTCGAGCTTTGATGTCCTCAATCAGGCTGTTTAGCGCAGGGCGATCCATGTTGCCCCCTGAGAATCCGCCATCGTCGTATCGCGTGGGGACTAGCTTCCAACCCTCGTGGACCTGAGATTGGATGAACGCTTCGGCGGCAGATCGCTGGGCATCGAGAGAGTTAAAATCTTGGTCTAACCCTTCTTCGTGGCTTTTCCGTGTGTAAATCGCACACCGGACTTTCTTCTTGTCGTTGCTCACTTGTCACCTCCTTTGCTTCCGCTTGACTGCAGACCAAAGAATCGACGCCCGTTGCAGTGGCGACCTGTGATAGACCGAGAGATTGCCGAGAGACTCCGGTACCGCTTGCCTTCGAACAGAAACCCATCCTCTTGGACGATCACTTCGTATCGCTGGCCATGCCAGTCACGAAGAAGCCTGGTCCCTAGTTGCAATGCGGCCTTCTCACGGACCGCCTTGCTCTCGGCTTTCTTGGGGTTCACGGCCCAGCCGGTCAGTGAATCGCGGGTATTCTTGGTAAAACCACCAATACTCAGTTCCTGCAGTCGGTAAGCAAGCCGTCTGATCATGTGCAGCTTGGACTGATTCGCCGAATCGCCACCTATGAGATCGCACCACTTCTTTCGAAGTTCGCTTATCGACATTCGCTGCAGTTCGTCGATTTGCCGCAAGATGCTCCGGCCGGTGTCGCCGGAGTGTTTTTGTTTATCAACCATCTGATCCTCCAAGAAAACGGGGGGGAAATCCAACAACAGTCACAGAGAGCCTGGTTTTGGAGGAAACCTCAAGGCTCGCTTGGGGAACTGCTAGGCTCTTTCTCGGAGACTTTTCCCGGTGGACATTTAGGGTCCTGCATGCGTGCGACGCCCTGCGCCAAGATGCAGGCCAGTTCGCTGATTCGCTCATCGCGAGACATGTCGGTCGGATCGGTGTGGCTCGTCATGCGTAAACCTATTGAAAAGCTAGCAATCTCGATGCGGAGCTGGCCTGTGCTGTCCGCAGTGGGAAGTTTGTCCCTCTCTTTCTGACCTACCCGGTTACCCCCCACGATGACGAACGAAGAAGAAATTTTTCCCTTTTTTCTTGCTAGCAAATCCCTGGGGAAAGCACAGATCCGAGATAGCGAACGTTGATCTAAGGCGACGTTGCCTGATTGCTTTTTCCCAATGAAAGAACTGGGGTTTTGCATTTTTCCGGAGGCGAAAAAAGGCCCCCTACAAGCGTCAAAACAGTTCCCTTTGGGCGCATCTTGCCCAGCCGAAAAAGTCCGATAGTATGTCTTGCGTCAGTGGACGTTAACAGAAATAAGCGCTAATTCAACGAGGCAAGGAAATGACTGGGAAGAAACGCTCATCCGGGCGACCACAAGTCCCCGAGATCACCGAGTCTCAAAAACAAGCACTCAAGGAACTGCAAGACTTCATTGCATGCCACAAGTACCCACCGACCATGTCGGAACTTGGCAAGCGACTTGGGGTGGCAGCTCCGAGTGCGTACCAATTGGTCCTGCAGCTAGAACGCAAAGGCTATGTCTCTCGGGAATCGCGAAAAGCGCGAAGCCTATCGATCGTGCGACAAGTAGAGGACACCCCCGAGAAACTTGTGCCAGTCCCCCTGCTTGGCATCGTGGCTGCAGGTCCAGCGCTGCTGGCCGAGGAGAACCACCTTGGGGACATCTTGGTCGACCAGAGCATCGCCGGACGTGGGCGTTGCTTCGCCTTGCGAATATCTGGTGAGAGCATGAAGGGTGCCGGAATGAATGATGGGGACGTCATTATCGTCCGCCAACAGGCCGTGGCCCAAAGCGGGGAGATCGTCGTGGCTATGCTCGACGATGAAGCCACCGTTAAGAGACTGTGGATCGATGGAGATCGGATCGAATTGCGGGCCGAGAACCGCAAGTACAAGCCCATCGAAATCACTGCAGAAAGAGAATTCCGTATCGTTGGAAAAGTGTTGGCAATTAGGGGTAAATCCCAGGAGTAAGCGCGAAAATGACCCGTCCGTTTGCAATTCATACCGTTCTACGGATGGTTCCAAACCATCTGCTCAAGGAACTTCTCGATCAGGAAGGACATCGAGAGTTTGATCCCAAATGGAATGGGTTAACTAGGCCGACGGACATAGTCCAGCCACTGATCGCATACATGGATGAACTTCCAAAGTCCAAGTTCGACGCTCTAGAATGCGCCCTGCACAACGTGTCGGACTTAGCATCGGAGGAAGGGCTAAACGCACTATTTGAAGCTGCGCAGTTTTGTGGAATTGATGATTTGGCATCAAGCATCCCCGATGATTTATGTACTTGGGGGCGAACGATGTGGGTGTGGCTCAACCACAGAATCGTATTTGAAAAAGCTCAGATCATCTATCAGATTGATCACATGTCTTGGTGGCGCAAACGCAATGACCTTCCTCAAAACACCCCTGATGTTTCCCCGGTGGCCACCGACCGACTTGCTCGCGAAATATCGACGCTACTTCGTACCCAGGGACGAGGTAGAAACTGCACCGTCGAGCGAATCGAACGTGGGAGCATCCATTACTTCTTTGCTTACCCAGACGACTTTGTCCAGACTGTGCAAATGCACAATGAGGAAAGTGTCTTGACGGTAACCCCGTTTCGAAAGACTCTCCAAATTGTCTTTGCTTACAACCAGGAAGATGGCTCGCTGGAGCTTTACGCCAGAAGCTTGCCAAAGAAGTTCAAGGAAGAGCTCGAACGACTTTTCGCAAGTGTGATCCTTCATTGGGGACTGAGCGAATTCGATCCAGATGCAGCCTACGAACTCAACCACTTGAAGGATCCAAGTTTTGTGCTCCGGACAGATCCTGCGGATCGAGTTACGGTACGCATCAAAAGATTGGGATTCTCACACGAAGGTACCGATCGGCAAATTATCGTCCAGGTCGACGAAGACAAGACGGACGACGATATCCACAAAGCGATCAGGGAGTGCCTCAATTTCAGTGAGCATCCGCTGGCCAATTGGGACGTGACGCTCGTGACACTGTGCTTTGAGTTCCACGCGATCGATGGTCGAAAGCCAGGTCGCCAGACAATCGAGGTGCGGTATCCACGATCTTGCAATCTTCGAAACATGAGGGCTGATAGAGTCGAGATAATTCAGAAGTACTTGAAGCGATGGAAGATCGATCTTGCAAAACAAATTGAGTCAGCTATTTGCGCAGTGGGAGCATAATCCGCCGGTCATCTCCGGCACGCATGCTAAGGGTAAATTGAAAGACGTGTTTTCGCTCGGACTGTCCTTGGGCTTTCTGAGCGAAGAGCCGTCTGCCAGCTCAATCGATTGCCCAGATTGCAGTCGTCGATGTCGTGTCGATTACCTTCGAGACGCTTCGGGTACTCAGCAGGCATTCATACACTGTCGCGATTGCGGCTTGTCCAGGATCTCTGGCGAAATGTTGCAAAGATGGTCGATTCAGACCGAGCGAGTCCTTGCGTCAGTCTTTGCTGACGTGACGCTGTCGCTGGCTGCCAAGGTAGCTCCTTATGTTTGGCATGTGGGAAAAGCGACCTGGGCTGGACGCTCGCGTCAGATTTGGTTTGCAAGGGGATTTCAACGCGAGGGTTGCCAAGCCGCGGTGAGTCTTCTTCGAGCCAATAGCAAAGCGGTCGTGTTTACACCGACAGACAGGGGTGCTGGGCTTTGGCACGAAGCGACAGGCAATCTTGTGATCCCTCTGGAATTGGTCACCTCTCTAGATCGCGGAACATTGATGTTGGACATCGAAGATATCCAAGCACGCATCGAAGATGCAAACGCTGTGGAAATTGGCAAGAGATCGCCGACCAAGACCAAGCGATCTCAGAGGGCAGCAAACATCGAGTCACTAACCCGTGTAGTGATCGAGTTTCTAAGATCCGCTCGCGACTATGCGTTCGACACCAAAGAGAAAAATGGCGTTGCACAGTTGTTGCCAAGGCCTGCCATCAGCCTCTTCTGTCAACAGGCTGGAATCAAGCCCCACGATTTTTCGAGATGCCTTGACGATGAATCTGCAAGAGAACTCAAGGTCTATTGGGGGATGACGGACAGTCTAGAGCAGATAATGAGTTTTAGGAAGAATGCTGGTAGGAGAAAGAAGCCTACCGATGCTCGTTCAGCAAAGTTATTTGCTGGTGAACGAGCATGATTTCATCAAAGCCGCTGGTGTGGCGAAGGTGATGGTGGAGGGGTGATGCAAGGCATTCCATGGCGACAACGCCTCGTCCGCGCGGTCGGCTGGAACACGTAATTAGGTTGCACACGCCTAGTTGCCCGACCATCCTACTAAGTGCACCAAGACTCCTGCGCAAAAGAACAGCAGGACTATCAGTGTTAGGTACGGAAGGATTGACCTCACGTCGGAATGAGCCTCGCTCATACGATCGACGCTGGGCAATTTACTTTGCATGAGGTGCAATACAATACCACTCAATACAATCCAACCGAGGAACCAAAGAATTGCCGTTCCTTCCCCCAAACCAAGATATAAAGCTCCGAGATAGACAACTCGGATTCCGCCGAAGAAGAAGATCGCGTAAGTGATGCCACCCACCATTTGCAAACGACGGGCTCGCTTCTCCCCTGAAGTCATCAATCGTCCGAACGGCACGGTCGATGTAACAGTACAAACTCCATCGGAGTCAGGTCGACTAACAAGGCACCCACGTTCTCCTAGCGAAGCAGCTGTGTCTTCAGATAGCCGCGAGCGAAATGCAAGTGCATTTTTGTGCTCATCCAGGTATTGTAACGCCATGTCTCGCTGATATTCGCTCGAGTTCCGATCGACGGGTACCATGGACACCACGCAAGCTAAATTGATTTTATATGGATCAGCCTAACCCCTGTAGACCGCACCAATGCAACCTATTACCCAAGCTAGCCTCGATCCAAATCGTAATGATATCAAGCACTTTCGAGTGGATCAAGAATTTTGTGGATCGATAGGCTATTTCGGCTTAATCTTGCGTTTGCCACGATTGTTCCACTCGATGCGGGCCAGGCCGGCAAACAGAACTACAACGCGAGTTCCCGCTGCACGTGGTCCGCTCCTTGCTCGGCAACTCACCATGCATCGCTCAGCAGAGCTACTTGCTGGTTACTGAGGATGATTTTGCTAAGGGGGCTGGCGTAGCGAAGGTGATGGAGTGAGTCAATCGGCGGTGCGGGCATTGTGCTAGGTACGGACATAATTAAGCGATTTACGCGGCTTCCGTTGTTGGGTCGATGGAATTCCACCCGCCACATTCTTCAATTATGTGTTACTCAGATTAATTGGCCATTTGTATGCCAACTAAAACAAACGGCCTTGCTTCATGCGTGAACTTTCCGATGCATCATCATCTTGAACCAAATCGGCGGAGTGCTCATCCTTAATATGGGCTAGAACACGCTCCAAGTCTTCGATGCTCTTGGCCGCAAACAGCATTTTTTCTATCTTAGACGGCAGCTCAAACCACTCCAAATGGCTGTTGTATTCAGCGAGAGCTTTATGCAACAGTCGTTCAACTCTCTTTGCATGATGGGTGTATACCGCGTTTTCGATTACACAAGGCAAAGATGCAGACGTTCTGATCTGTGCCAATCTCCGGTCTAGACTGTCTGAGAATCCTATCTTGATTGCGTTACCTTGCCTGATGAAATAGACGCATGATTTAGTATTCTGATCAAAGTCGTACTGTGACAGAATCGAATACCAAAGTTCCTCAGCATCTTCTCGGTCTTCGATACCTACGCCGTAACGGTGTATATCCGCCTCAGATATCAACGCGAGAATATCCTGCCCAAACATTCTGCGTACTTTTGAAACAAATGCCTCTTTATTTCTTTCGATACGTCGAAGGCGTTTCTGCTGAGCGAGCTTCTGCGATTCTTCTAATAACTTTTTTTGCCGCTCTTTTATTTCGTTGTCCGCAAGGATATTTTCTTCGATGCGTCGCAAGCGATTTTGTTCAGCACGCGCCTTCGCTTCTTCGTATTGTCTTTTTTGCCGCTCCCATTTTTCGGTGTCAACAAGAATATCTTCACGGATAATGGATCTTATGTGGCATTCAATGATCTCACGAGCATTCGGCTCCGAAAAAGGAAAGTGAATAGGTAGCTTTCTCTTATCCTCTTTATTCAATGCTTTTTCTTCCTCGGTAGCTGTCCCAAAAGGCTCCTGATTGATGTCATGGGCCAAAATCCTCCGCTCTAAATACACATTCCATGCACGGTCGAGAGAGCCTAGGCCGTAATTTATTCCATGAATTGAAAAAGCGAAAACTTGATTAAGTGCACTGTCGTCATAGGGTTCGGATGGACGTTGTGCCCAACCGTCCCGATGCGCTTCAAGCATTTGTCGGATCTCGTTGTAAATTCGCTTGAAGGAGTCCATCCTGTACTTGTCTTCGATCTTGCTTTTGAAATATCGGAAATTTCCTTCAACGTATTCTTCTCTCATTGGGTCTCGAATTTCTAAGGGTATATCTACCGACGTGCCCTGGTAATATCTCGCGCGAAGTCGATTTTTGAATTTCTGATCACTTGCATCGACAACTTGCCATTTAATCGCATCCATAGAGACATCCTGTTCGATTACCTCGACGATCTGCGATCTCACTCTCGCGACTCCTTTGACGTTCGCGGGGTCGAAAATAATTTCTTTTGCTCGCGAAAACCGTGAAGCCGCTTTGCGTTCGTCAGGCGAGCTGCAAACGTGGAAATCGCCCCATGCAATTTGTTGCTCGCGCTCCTGAGTATAAAAACGCCACGCCATTACAAGCTCCTGTTCAGCAGCGACCTCATCATGCGATGTGTTCTGTAGGATTTTTAGTAATGCTGCTACATCCAAAACACCCACACGCTGTTTCGCTAGTCCGTCTTTAAAGGATATCAGGCGACAACCAATGCTTTGGGCTTTCTCTGGATTAGCTTCTAATTCCGTATCGTCTCGATGTAATTTTTGTGATGCCCATCCAAGAGCAATCTTACGAACGCTGCGCAATAGTGGTCCCAAAATCTGAGTCTCTTTTTGTACCATAAAGATCTCTCGTGTAGTTGCTCAACCCGTTGTCAGGAGGATCATCCTGATTGCGAAAAGACAAGCCATTGTAGTCCATCAATCGTCTGGGCGGGCACTAACCTAAATATGGCTTACCCAGAGACGGAGCATTTTTCAGATCGGGCAACAGAATGACTGGGTCCATCCTCCGTCCCTTCGCTTCAATAATCGCCCACACTAGTTCGAATCCTACCACATCTACTGCAAAACCACCTGTTTTCCCCTGAAAAACAAGGGTTCCGAGGCGACTCTGGCGACTCACTGGAAAACTCAACGTGAGCCAAGGCAGCGCACCCACGCAAAGCTATTTATCCCCCACAGCCTGGCACATCCCTCCTTTCTTGCGTTCTTGCAGTTTGATCGATTTGCTGCAACTGCAAGAAAGAATTTTCGTTTCGCAAACCTTTACCAGGAAACAGCTTACAGAAAGCCACGAATTTCCTAGACCGATTTGCTGCAATTCCACCGGTGGTTGGTGCTGTGCGTCAGACACGGCAAGAACGCTAACCGCAGTTAGGGAATGCTTTCATGCAGAATCGTCGCTTTTCGAAAA